>Ga0070697_100000511_pt1 | contig 29368 bp, 20 predicted proteins | sample KBSK1501metaG_FD_65475 | JGI IMG/M metagenome (GOLD analysis project Ga0070697, IMG submission 65475) | Corn, switchgrass and miscanthus rhizosphere microbial communities from Kellogg Biological Station, Michigan, USA - KBS K1-50-1 metaG | ecosystem: Host-associated > Plants > Roots >...
GGTTTCTAACTGATTGGTGTTGAACCTGTTGCGGGGTGCTGGTTGAGAGCTATTGAACTTTGAGGAATCTGGATGCTTTGACAGCCGCAATTTCGACTACACCCGGGTAGAGTGACCCCCGCTCCTGAGACAGTTTTCGTTTCGACACCCTGCAGCCATTGCTTTTTTCGAACCCTTCACGTGAGACAGTTTAGCCCTCCAACACTCACCGACAGCAGACGCGGCCAGTCCATTCCGATGCTTGCCTCCTTTATTTAGGACAACAAAAGGCAAGGGAAGGCTGGATTCTATGCCGGTTCGCCTTGTGGAAGCGAAGTTCCACGGCCGCCGCAACAGACGTGGAAGTCACGTCTCTTCAGCTCGTTGGAGTTTTTTCACTATACGGGAGTACTCGGCGGTGCTTTTGGATACGGCACCGTATACGAAATAACTCCATAACACCATAGTGTCCCTTGTCGGACATGTGCGTGTGCAGTCCACAAGTCCGATCTGCCCGTTTTGGACGCCTCGTACGCGTTGCATCCCCAGGCAGCGCGTCCACGAGAGGTAGCTCACTGGAGTTCAGGTCGGCAACGCCTGCACAAGACGTACTTGAGATTCTTGGAATCTCACGGCACCACTTGGAAAAGCATGTTGCTTGTCAGCGTGCCGTTGGGTGTGCTCACCTGGACAGGCCCACTTGTCGCTCCGACCGGAACCGTAGCTGTGATGAAAGTCCCCGACTTAACCACGAATGTTGCCGCAATCCCGTTGAAGGAAACGCTGCTTGTGCCTGAAAAGCCCCGGCCCAGGATACCGACACTCTGGCCAACCCTACCTGCATTGCTGACGAAGGAAACAAACGGACTAAGGTTTGTCACAACACCAAAGAGTGTCCCCAGACTTGCGCCACCGGTTCCATTCGTAGCAGTGCCGTACAAATTTCCGCTTGTGTCTTGAATTACGGGTCCATAGGGCTGAGCGCCGTCAGTACCTCGAAAACTATGCAGCGCCGTAACCGCTCCACTGGGCGTCATCTGGAAAACCACACCCCAGCCTCCGCCGGTGCCTCCGCCATAAGTCGTACCGTAAAAGTTCCCGTCTGTTGCCAGAACTAGCCCCGCGATCGGACTGGCGCCTTCCTTGTAACCAAAATTATGGAGCGTGGTCAGCGTGCCGCTCGTCGTTATCTTCAAGACAGTCCCGCAACCGTTTGGGCAGTTACTGCTGGAGCCGCCCCCGTAGGTGGTTCCGTAGAGATCTCCATCGGACCCCTGTATGAGCCCGCAGGCCGGAGCGCTGCCATCCGTGAAGCTAAAACTGTACAGAGTGCTGAAATTACCATGGGGAGTCATTTTGAAAATTGTCCCATAACCGTTCGCACCGCCTAATTCGGTTGTACCGTAGAAATTCCCGTCCACGGCTTGAACCAGCGGTCCGTTTAGAAAATAGCCGTCGTTTGACCCGATATTATGCAGGGTCGTCAATATACCGGTTCTCGATAGTTTGAATATTGTGCCCGAATTGCTCGTCCCGCCATTCTGGGTTATCCCGTAAAAATTGCCATCAAAGCCCAGGATCATAGGTGCCGCGGGGAAAGCGCCGTCAGTGCCATTGAAACTGTGCAGGGTCGTCAACATGCCGTTAGGGGTGATCCTGAATGCCGTTCCATAGACACCAGTAGTGCCGCTCTGAGAGGTTGTTCCGTAGAAGTTGCCATCGCGTCCTAGAACCAGTCCTCCATACGGAAGTGAACCATCAGCACAGTTCGCTTGAGAGCAGAAGCTATATAGAGTCGTCAATTTGCCTGTTGGAGTAATCTTGAAAACCGTGCCAGCACTATTCGTACCGCCACCGAGAGTCGTTCCATAGAGGTTTCCGTCCATTCCCTGAACCAAGGGCGTGTCAACCGGAGTTGCACCGTCAGCCCCGTCAAAGATGATCAGCGTCTTGAAACTCTGTGCGTGAGACCCAATCGGAACGCCGGCGGCAAACAACGTTGCGATCAGAACTTTCTTCCAGACCGTTCGAAAGGCCATTAGAATGCTTCCCCCTTTCTCCAGACATAGTGCGCAATAAACGGCAGCCTAACGATTAACTGTAGCTCCACTTCTATCCCATAAGGAAGACAACTCACGACCGGCCGTGGGCAGCGCTCTCAACGCCTCGGCAGAATTTCGGCTCAATGTTCCACGAGTTCCCGATGTTTACTGTACGTTTAAGGTGAAACTAGCCGTGTGCATCAGCGTACCGCTATTCGCAGTTACGGTTACCGTGTACGTGCCGCGAGGTGTGCCGGGATCCAATCGGCCACCTGAACCGCCGCCTGCACTGCTACCACCACCACCGCACGCGATACCGGCCGTGAGCAACAGCATAGCTGCAAATAGTTTTGCTGCCGAGATGAAGCGCTTTTTTCTCGCCGAACTGAACAGAGCGACACCCATTGCCAAGCCTAGGCCCTGTGGATACCAAAAAATCGACTTTGACGAAACTTTCCGTCCGATGAGCGCGTGCGGACCAGTCGTCGCGATGGTCAACGACGCCGCACCAGACCCGGTGATGGTTGCATTCGTAAATGCACACGTACTCTCAGCTGGTAATCCGGAACATGACGCGGGTGTAAAGCTGACTGTTCCGGTATAACCAGCCTGAGCTCCGATTTGTACCACCACTGAAGCGGTACCGCCCGGAGTGACACCAACAGCCGCAGGCGTTATGGCAAGTGCAAAATCAGAACCGGGGACGGTGATAATCGATCCTGCCGACCCGCTGTAATAGTTTGTATCCCCGTTGTATTGCGCTCCAACGACCTCGTCCGCGGACGCTACAAAGCTGAATGTAGCTTGCCCCGCCGAGTTTCCGTTTGAATCGAGCACTGGCGTTAGGGGAACCGTCGCTTTTAAAGGTAAGGGGCTTCCGCTGAACGCAATCGATCCAGTTGGAGCGAGATTCTTGTTTGACGTATCAACCAGAGCAGTCAGAGTGACATTTGTGCCAGGCTGGACAGTCAATGACGCCGGTGTCAAAGATATTGTCGAGCCGTACCGTGCTGTGATTGTCGTACTGGTGGAGCTGCCAGCGTAGCTTGAATCACCACTGTAGCTCACCGTAATCGCATGGTTGCCGACACTGGTGACCGAAGTCTGGTAGGCGACGATCTCGTACGCATTGTTACTGAACCCAGGCCCGCCCGGGTAAGATTGCGTTGTCAATGTACCGGGTGAGGGCTGCCCATTATCAAGGAAGGTGAACGTTCCTGTCGGGGCAGCCCCAGAGCTCTGGGTATCAACTGTCGTATTAATTACGAACGGGACATTAACCGTAGCGTTGAAGCTCGTTATATTCGACAAGCTCGTCACCGCTGGCGCGATGAGCAAAGGAACCACAACCGAGCTCGCAACAAAGCTATTGTCGCCTCCATACTGTGCTTGAACATTGTTTGTGCCACCGGGCAGCTGGACTAGGGGGTCTTCGAAATAACCGAGGCTGTTCAGGGTGTATGTGCCCTGATCCAACGGCGCTCCGTTATCCGTCAGTACCACGTTGCCTGTCGGGCACCCTCCCAACGGACCACATGTGCTGCCGCTCGGGTTCGTGACATTCGAACGGAGTAGGTAGGGAGATCCATACGGCGCAGTTGTCGTATTCGGGTTGATTAGATTTCCTTTTTTGTCAAAGGTGATCAGAAAGGCTGTAACCTTGCTGTTTTCTTTTCCAACAGTCACGCTCACCGGACTGGAATCGCTGCTGCCAAATACTCCGTCACCTGCATAGTGCGCGATGACAGAGTATGTTCCACCCAGTAAAAAGCTGGTTGTGGCGGTGACCGCTCCGTTGTTCAGGGTGAAGCCATCGATTCCTGGACCGGCACTGCTTACTAAAGATACATCTCCGGCTGGATTCCCAGTTCCTCCATTGGGTGAGACTGCAATCGTCACGTTCACCGTCTGGCCATGTGTAAGATTCGTCGGCGTCAGCGTGAGCGTGGTCGTCGTCGGTGTGAAAGCTATTGTGTCCCATTGGTTCACCAGATTAGCGGCGTTCACCGATCCCAAGCCGGTTGCCAGATCGTATCCCGAAGTTGTGCTGTACCCGGAAAGCACGCCGTACTGGTCGCCGGCAACATTCACTGCGCAATTCGGAGAGCCCGGTGAGCAAGCCATCGCGATCGTACCTGCCGTAATGTCATTAAAAATGCAACTGCTTGCCGGGCCAGTGCTCGAGTTGCAAGAAGAAGGATTCTGTTGCGCTGCCAACCTGTAGAGAACGTAGTTTGCGTTCCCCTGTCGCGAACCGGTTTTTTGATTCACCAGCGCCATGATCCCTGCAAATGCGGGAGAAGACGCCGAAGTTCCGCCAACACCGAGGAAATTAAAAGGGAAGGTAATACCACAGTTGGGAGATTGCGTGGCATCAGCCTCGCATACGACGTAAAAGTTGCCGTTGATCCCGTCGCCGGCAAACAGCGAAACGTCCGGCAGATCGCGTTTGCCATCTGCAGGAATACCAATTCCCGCCTGCCAGGAGGGTTTGCTGTACCCTCCCGAGCAGCTACCCGGTGCCTGGTTGTTTGTGGTGCAATTGCTCGCCCCTCCACTCCCTCCTATCGTGAACACTTGAAACACAAGCCGAGGATCATTGCAATCGGCTTCGGCGTTTGTGCCGTAACCAAGATTTCCCAAAAGCACTGTGTTCGTGCAGGAGTCGTTCCAGGTGGTCTCAGGAATGTAGCCCTTAGCGGAAACCTGTGTGGTCGGATCGTTGGTTGTATTCCAATAAGTCTGCGGATTGACTAGATCGTTGAAATCGGTGCCGCCGACTGAAACATTGAATGGCGTTGAGCCGATTCCGTTAACCGCAAGGCCGAATTGGGCAGGCTGTGGGGCGGAGCCAAAGTTGAAATCACAGCCGGCGGAGCCGCTGTCGCCGCTCGATACTAATACTGTAATTCCTTGGGCAGTTGCCTGCTCCCATAACGTGCTATAAAACTGATTTCCTGCCGTGCCGAGGGCCAACTCGCATGAGCCATAGCTCTCGCTCATAACGGACGCAATGTTGTTGTCGATGATGTACTCAGCCGAAAGATCAATTCCGGCTGTTGCCTCTGTTGTCTGAGAAGTGACGAACTTGATGGTCGCTTTGGGAGCAACGGCTCCTGACCACTGTATGTCAAGATCAGCTTCGGTTTCATCTGAGGTAAGGCCCGGATCTGGGCCATTAAGAATAATCTGAGGATCGTTAGCAGCAAGTCCAAAGCTACTGCGGAAGTCACGCACGTCGTGGATGTTGATATTCGTCTGCCCGACAATCGCAATGCTCTGCCCAGTGCCATCAATACCCGTGCTCCAAATTGGAAGCAAGTTGTAGATCGTGGCGAAATCGGAGGGACCGAGTGCGTAGCAGTTATTGTCCTGATCACAGAGTCCATTGAACGTGAATTCTGGCCGTACGGCGGTCACCCTGCCCGTGGCTTTGGATTTCGAGAAAATGCCTGCGATCACATGCAACGGTTTTCTAGGAAAATTGTTCAGTGATGCAACTCCGCTCACAACTGGAACCAGTGCTTCTGGAATTTGAGGGTTGTTTGCGTTAGCCCAGTGTTCTTCGCCATTGACCAAGTACTTGTGCATTGAAGTGTGAAAAGCCTGCTGCACGTCAGCAACAGCACCGGAGAATTCGATAATGCTTCGGCCCTTCGATATCCGCAAGACATGAAGGCCATGCGACTGTAGCCATGTCGTAACAGTTTGGATATCTTGGTCAGCAACTCCAAATCGCTGTCCAAACTCGTATGGAGATAACCACTTATGATAACTCGCTGAGGTCTTGTCCTGCTGATCGTCGAGAAGATGGCGCAAAGCCGCTTCCTGCGTTGGACGGCGCTTCAACACTAGCAGCATACGGTTCATCCGCATTGTCAACGGCGCGTAACCTTGATCATAATCGGGGCGCGCTAAAGGATGAGTGTTTCCTGCCAGCATAGTTAGCTTGTTCTCGTCGATTGACTGGGTGACGAGCGGCCTCAACAATGTCTGGCCGACTACGCTTTGTATCAAAATCGCAACTGTTAGCAGGACTCGTCGGAGGACGATGTCAAGTTTCATGCACCCTCCAGTAGGTCCGCGGCCGGTCGGTGCTGAGGGGAAGGGAGTCTGCCGCCGTGGGCTGATTTCTTAACCGCTCGCCTCGCTCATGAAGTCGCGAAGCAAAGACCGGTAAAGATCCAGAGTACGATATCAGAAATCCTGAGGAGTAGAGAACGAAAACATACAATTGGCCGCAGTCACTTCGATTTCAAGAGACACAATCGTTGACTGTCTGTTCCGATAACGGAACAAAATCGCTGTGGCTAGGGCTCTTCGCCACACACGTCTGGCCTGGAGAATCAGTTACTTAGCCAAACCTGTTCGGTTTTCAAACACGCTTACGAAGCGACATTGCCAGATGTCAAAACCTAACCCGGAGTGAAGCCCTCTGGAATCAATCTATTTTAAAAGGACGAAAATCGTACGTTAGGGTCGGATGTAACAATGTTACCTGTTTGCCACAGAAGTGCGGATGCAGTTTTTGCGGAGCACAGGCAGGATCAAAAAGGGGAAAGCCGGCAGCTGGATTGCCATTATGGTCGGCAACTCGGGATTCATCAGATTCGTGACATGCTGCGTAGTACCACGAAATCGGCTTTTCGGAAACTCTGCTAGACAATTTTGGGTGTGATGACGGGCAATTCGGAAGTCATCGGCACGCATTCTCAGTTTCCTGCTTGCCGACCGTCCGCCCGGAATCGCCGTATCCCTTGGAACGTGCTGCTGCAGGCTTATAATGGCGCGCACCGATGGCCTTCACCTGCGGCACAAAGCTCGGGCCGTATGAAATCGTCGCGCTCATCGGAGCAGGCGGCATGGGTGAAGTCTATCGTGCGCGCGACACCCGACTGGAACGGACGGTTGCAATCAAGGTGCTCAATTCCTCGCTTGTGGCCTCTCCGGAGCTACAGCAGCGATTTGAACGCGAAGCTCGCACCATCTCACGACTCAATCATCCGCATATCTGCACCTTGTACGATGTTGGCCGTCATGGCGATGCCGAGTTTCTGGTCATGGAATATTTGGAGGGCGAGACACTTGCACAACGTTTGAACAAGGGTCGGCTGCCCCTTTCTGACCTTCTGAAGATCGGCATTGACATCCTGGAGGGCTTGGAGCAAGCGCATCGGGCCGGCATCGTGCACCGCGACCTGAAACCCGCCAACGTGATGCTGACCAAAGGGGGCGGCAAGCTGCTCGATTTTGGCCTTGCCAAGCCTAGCGTTGCGGCATCAGCCTCGGCAGCCTGTGCGCCGCTGTTCTCGGCAGTGATGACAATGTCTTCCCCCGCTCCCCAATCGCCCCTGACGTCCTCGGGAGCGATCGTGGGAACCGTGCAGTACATGGCACCCGAGCAGTTCGAGGGCAAAGAGGCAGATGCGCGGACCGACATCTTTGCCTTTGGCGCGATGCTCTATGAGATGGCGACAGGCAAGCGTCCCTTCCCCGGCAAAACGCAGATCAAAGTAGTGTCAGCGATCCTGGAAGATGATCCTCCCGATGTTTCGCAAGTTCTTCCTGGCCTGCCGGCGGCGATCGATCACGTTGTGCGAACCTGCCTGAAGAAACTTCCTGACGACCGCTATCAGTCAGCTCACGATATAGCCGTGGAGTTGAAATGGATTTCGCAAACCGTGCCGGAGCGTGTGGCGCAGATACCACGATTTTCAAAGCTGTGGACGGTGGCTGCGCTATTTTTAGGCGTGCTGCTCGGCGGACTGGCTATCCATTTTTCGTCGACCACGCCCCCAGCACAACCAGTTGCACTTGCGATCCTGCCTCCGTCCGGCGTGACCTTGAATTTCAGCGGTGTATTCGGCCCGGCGGCGATTTCTCCCGATGGCACTCGTATCGTGGTCGTGGGCTCCGACGGCAGCGGCACTCGTACGTTGTTGCTGCGCTCGCTCGACCGCACCACTCTTACGCCGCTGGCGGGAACTGAGGGTGCCTCCTTTCCTTTCTGGTCGCCGGATAGTAAACAGATCGGTTTCTTCACCGCCAGTGCTTTAAAGATCGTTGACGTGGCCGGACGATCGGTTATAGATCTGTGCACCATAGAGCAGGGACGCGGTGGCACATGGAATAATCGCGGTGAGATTGTCTTCGGAACCCGCACCACCGGTTTATTTCGAGTGCCAACCTCTGGCGGCACTCCAGTCCCGCTCACAAGGCGCACGGCCAGAGAAGCCAATCACCGATTTCCGACCTTTCTGCCGGATGGCAAGCACCTGGCCTATGTGGTGCAATCGCCACTGATGGCCCAAGTGCAGGTGATTTCCCTGGACGATCCACGTCCGGCGGTACTGGCAGGAGTTATTTCCAATGTGGCGTTCAGTCACGGGCGCATCTTCCATGTTCGCGCGGACGGCACCTTGCTGGCACAGCGCTTCAATTTTGAGCGGCTCTCTCTCGAACCAGACCTCGAAGTTATAGCCAAACCGGTGGGATACGATGGCCAGTTCAACTACGCAGCATTCAGTGTTTCGCCCCAGGGTTCCATCGTGTACGAGGAAGGCTCCGGATCCACAGCCAACGAGGTAGTGTGGGTCGATCGTGCAGGAAAAGAGGCCGGAAGACTGCCGGCCACGGCGAACGACACATCCGTGCGGATTTCGCCGCGAGGCGATCAGCTCCTTTATATCGGAACCCGAGGGGCACGCAGTGATGTCTGGGTGGCTCAGTTGACCCGTGGCACCAGCACGCGCATCAGCCTTGAGAGCGAGGGTGGAGCGTTTGGCATTTGGTCGCCAGATGGCCACCGAGTAGCGTACAGAAATGGTGTGGGAGGGGATTCGATTGTCGTCCGTACCAGCGACGGGCTGGGTAGCGAACATGTGGTCGCGAAGATGCAGGGGGACGTGTTACCCAGAGGCTGGTCGGCGGATGGCAATTACATTGTGTTCGAGCATCATGCCGATGATCCGAACAGCCCCGGAGAAGTCTGGGTGACGCCACTCAAAACAGGTGAATCAGTGCACTTGTTGCTGCGCAACATCAGTTCGTTTGGTACTGACCTTTCGCCCGACGGCAAATGGCTGGCCTACACGACTGACGAATCGGGCCGGTTGGAGGTGTATGTAGTTCCCTTCAATCCCCTTGCAACGTCTGCCAATGCCCTGGCTGCCGGTCGCTGGCAGATCAGCACTGAAGGCGGAGTCCAACCGCGATGGAGTCCCACGGGTAAGGAATTGTTCTTTGCCAACCCGCCAGGCACGACTTTGTATGTGACGAACATCAAGCTTGAAGCAGGAAAACTTGAGTCGAGTAGTGTGCGCAAATTGTTTGATCTTCCGCTTCATCCCGCCTGGGACTTCTACGACATTGGTCGCGACGGCCACATCTATCTGTCTCGCTATGTCCCGCGGCAAAGCTCCCCGCTCACTGTCCTCCTGAACTGGCGACCAACGGGGAAATAACGCGACGTTGGAAATGGTCCCGCCAGCGCTAGTCATTACTGTGCGAGGATGACGGGCAACCCTTCCGTAATCCAGTAAGGTAAGGTTTGCCGACCATCCGAGAGCTATCCTATGGCGCAGCCCGCTTCATTGACTCGCGAATGGCCACTTCGTAAGATGAAGCACCGAAACGACACATCTTCTAGTGATTGGCCAAACCATCTCGCACTACCGCATCGTCGAGAAACTAGGCGGTGGTGGAATGGGTGTCGTCTACAAGGCCGAAGATATAGAGCTGGGCCGGTTCGTGGCGCTAAAGTTTCTGCCAGCGGAGTTTGCCCAGGATCCGAGCGCCCTAGAGCGTTTTCGCCGCGAAGCCCGTGCAGCCTCGGGTCTGAACCATCCCAATATCTGCACTATTCACGAGATCGGGCAGCACCAGGGCCAACCCTTCATCGCCATGGAGTTCCTGGACGGCGCTACGCTGAAGCACCGCATCACGGGCCGGCCGCTGGACAGCGAAATCCTGCTCGATGTTGCCATCCAGATCGCCGACGCGCTGGACGCCGCCCATTCCAAGGGCATCGTGCATCGTGACATCAAGCCGGCAAACATTTTCATCTCCGAGCGAGGTCAGGCAAAAGTTCTCGATTTCGGGTTGGCGAAAGTCTTGACCAGCGAGGCAGACAGAGCAGCCGTAGGAGCAACGGTACCAACAGCGTTAAGCGACGAACACTTGACTAGTCCCGGCAGCACCTTGGGCACGGTCGCCTACATGTCCCCGGAGCAGGTACGGGGCAAGGAACTGGATGCGCGTAGCGACCTGTTCTCCTTCGGGGTTGTGTTGTACGAGATGGCGACAGGTCTACTGCCGTTCCGCGGCGATACCTCGGGGGTTATTTTTCACGCGATCTTAGAGCGTGCGCCGGCATCGCCGGTTCGCGTGAACCCCGACCTGCCGGTGATGCTGGAAGGAATCATCAACAAGGCGCTGGAGAAAGACCGGGAATTGCGGTATCAGCACGCGGCCGATATGCGGGCAGACTTGAAGCGGCTGAAGCGCGACACGGAATCCGGCCACGCATTGACCGTGGACGAGCGGACCAGACCGGCGAAACGAAAGATTGTCGCAGGCCTCGCTGCCGGTGCTGTGATTGTTACCGCAGCGATAGGCGCCTTCGTGCACTATCGCTCCCCGCAAGGCTCGGAATCTGCCCCTACGCCCGCAGCGGAAGTGCCGTCCGTGCGAACTCTTGCCGTATTGCCTTTCCAAGACGTTTCTGGACAAAGCGGCAGCGAAGCCTGGGGCATCGGGATAACCGATGCCATTATCAGTCGCCTGGCCACGCTGCAAAATCTCGCGGTTCGTCCCACCAGCTCTGTCCTGAAATATGCGAAGAGTACGGGCGATCCAGCACAAGCTGCACGGGAACTCGAAGTGAATTCGGTGCTGGCAGGAACGTATCAACGCGTGGGCGGAGTCATGAGGGTTTCGGTGCAACTGGTCGACCACGGCGCCGCTCGCTGGGCGAGCCACTACGACCTGCAAGGCCGCGACATGTTGCGCTTTGAAGATGACGTCGCGCAGAAGGTCGTAGAGGGCTTGAGCGTGCAGCTTTCAGGCGCTGAGCAGGAGACCTTGAAAGCTCCGTCGACGAATTCTGAGGAAGCTTACAACTTACTGCTGCAGGCGCGGGCACACTTTAACGACTATTTCATCAATTCGCGGCGGCAGAGTTTACGAAGTGCCCAGCAAATGGCCCTGCGCGCAATTGAAAGAGATCCCACCTTCGTGGACGCATATTCATCGTTGGCAGAGGCTTATTCGCTCGAGGCCATGAATTTTCAGGAAAATGGGGCTCGCAATCTTCAATCAGCGGAGCAGAGCGCCCGCAAGGCCGTGGCCCTGAACTCACACTCATTCGAGGCCAACATGGCTCTGGGAAGCGTCTATGGCGAGCAGGGCAAGAACGCCGATGCCCTGCGCATATTACGCGAGGCCGTAACTCTAGCCCCAAACTCTGCCTTGGCCTGGAACCACCTAGCCTACATCTATCACTACGCGGGTTTGATAGATTCGGCCGAAGCTGGCTTTCGTCGCAGCCGTGACCTCAATCCCACTCCGCCACAGGTCTATTGGATGCACGGTCGAATGCTCTTGTATCAAGGTCGGGCTCATGATGCGGAATTGGAGGTGCGCCAAGCACTAGCACGCTACCCGGACCAATTCAAACTCTTGACGTTTTTGGGCGATTTTCTCTACTACCAGGGAAAAACTAACGAGGCCGAGCAGGCTCTGAATCGCGCCTTACAAATACAGGGCCCCGAAGGTGAAGAAGAGCCCTTGGTCATTTCAGCCATCGTACATGCGTCGCGCGGCCAACGCGATAAGATTGACCCCCGGCTCTTTCAATACAAACCCGAAGAAGTAATTGATGGCGATCTGGCCGAATGGATTGGCTCCGTCTACGCGCTGTTAGGCGAAAAACAACCGGCGCTCGCCTGGTTGAGACGAGCCGTTCAAGTTGGAAATCACAACTTCCCATGGTTTCAGCGCGACAAGAACTGGGACATGCTGCGCGGAGATGCCGAATTTCAGCGCATCATGCTCGAAGTCGAGACCTACTGGAAGCACTACAAGGAACTCTTCGGACATGCGCAGTCATTAGCGGCAGGGACGCGAAGTCGCATGGGGTGAGGGTCAACTTTCTGCCGTAGGTTTTTTCTGTCGTAGGCCCCGTCCATGAACGCACATAGAAGTGATGCCATTGGAAAATGGTCACGCAAACGCCTCGTGGGATTGCGCCCGAGTGACGGGCAAACCTTACCTTATCCGATTAGGTAAGTGTTGCCGACCACACGTCAGGAATCACCCTCGCGATTGAGGGCGCAGGGATCCCAGCGGCTTGAGCCATTGACCTCAGTCTCTAACACACCTACCATTCTCCGCAGTGGCCACGCCCTCCCAACCCGTGGGACAGACGGTTTCCCATTACCACATCATTCGTAAAATCGGTGGTGGTGGTATGGGTGTGGTCTACGAGGCGGAGGACCTTAAGCTCGGCCGCCACGTCGCACTGAAATTTCTTCCCGAGGAACTCGCCAAAGACCCACAAGCAAGCGAACGATTCCGCCGTGAGGCCCGCGCTGCCTCTGCCCTGAATCATCCGAGCATCTGCACGATCCACGAGATCGACGAAGTTGATGACCAAGCTTTCATCGCCATGGAACTGCTGGAGGGGTGCACACTCAAGCACGTGATAACAGGAAAACCGATGGAGCTCGAAACGGTTCTCGATCTGTGCATTCAAGTTACGGACGCGCTCGATGCTGCCCACTCCAAGGGTATTGTTCATCGTGACATAAAGCCTGCGAACATCTTCGTGACGACACGCGGTCAGGCGAAGATTCTCGATTTTGGTCTTGCAAAACTTGGAGCGAAACCGCAGTCCGCAGGATCGATCTCGACCCCGACGATGGAGGTTCCTGAATACGACCTCACCAGCCCCGGGACAACACTGGGCACTGTCGCGTACATGTCTCCTGAGCAGGTGAGGGGCAAGGATCTCGATGCTCGAACAGACCTATTCTCTTTTGGTGTAGTGCTGTACGAGATGTGCACGGGCATGCTGCCTTTCCGGGGTGAAACGTCAGGTCTGATCTTCAACGCTATTCTGGAACGTTCACCCGTGCCCCCGGTGCGCCTGAATTCTGAAGTCCCACCCAAACTTGAAGAAATTATCAACAAGGCACTAGAGAAAGACCGCGAGCTACGCTGCCAGACTGCTTCCGAACTGCGCTCCGACCTGAAACGGTTGAAGCGCGACACGGGTTCGGGCCTTAGCACTCCGCTGACGACTGCCGGGGAGTCCGACATAGGGGGCTCGGGGATGAACGTGAAACGGGAGGCCCGTGAAGCTTCTCCCTTACAACGGCGGCGGCCATGGGCCGCTGCTCTGAGCGGTGCGGCGGCAGTCATTGCTGGTATCGCCATTTGGAGTCTGGTGCGCGCGCCGCAGTCTCCAACGCGGCCAATCGCACGTCTGGTGGTGACGCTTCCCGCAGCTGACCGACTGGCCTTCGGCTATCTCCCGGCCATAGCCTTTGCGCCCGATGGCTCCCGGTTGGTGTATGTTGCCAACCACGGTGGCAGCGCCAAGCTTTACGTCCGCGCGATCGACCGCTTCGAAGCCAGGCCGATCCCCGGCACTGACGGCGCCGAGACCCCGTTCTTCTCCCCGGATGGGCAGTCCGTTGGATTCTTCGCCGAAGGCAAGCTGAAGAAGGTCTCCCTCAGTGGTGGAGCCCCCTTTACCCTTTGCATCGGGGCCAGCAACCGGGGTGCGAGCTGGGGGCACGATGACAACATCATATTCGCACCCTCCGCTACTTCGGGGCTATTCGAGGTCTCAGCGGCCGGTGGCAAGCCGAAGCCGCTAACCGTCCCGGACCGAAAGAAGGGAGAGATTTCCCATCGCTGGCCAGAGATTCTCCCGGACGGTAAGACGCTGCTCTTTAGCCTTTGGAGCGGTGGGAGCTTCGATGATGCGCGGATTGTCTCGCTATCGTTAGACACAGGCGAGCGAAGAGTCTTGATAGAGGGAGGCACTTACGCGCGATATGTGCCCTCGGGTCACTTGGTCTATGCCCGGGCGGGCGGGCTGGTGGCGGTGCCATTTGATCTCAAAAGGCTCGAGGTGAGAGGCCCCCCAGTAACAATTCTTGAAGGCGTCGGCACGAATCCAGCCTCCGGTTGGGCCGAATTCAGCACTTCTACCGACGGCTCACTCGCCTATGTGCCCGGAGGATCGAGCGTCAGCGAGCGTACTCTTCTTTGGGTGGACCGCAAGGGAACGGCACGACCGCTTCCGGCCCCCCTACGCGCGTACCTCTGCCCTCGTCTTTCCCCTGATGGTAGAGTGCTGGTCGTCGGTAGCGAAGGCACTGGCTTGTGGCTTTATGATCTGGCGCGCGACACATTGACGCGGTTGACGGATACCGCTGGTGCTTTTCCTTTACCAATTTGGACGTCAGACGGTAAGCGTGTGACTTTTAGGTCTATGGTGAGCAGTTCGTTGAACCTCCATTGGATGCCCACCGATGGCAGCAGCGCCGGAGAGCGCCTAACAACGAGCGAAAACATGCAGTCGCCCGGTTCTTGGTCTCCAGACGGTCAAGTGCTCGCCTTCTCGGAAAACGATCCAACAACCGGATGGGACATCTGGGTGCTGAAGCTAAAGGGCGAGCGCAAGCCTCAACCCTTCCTCCAGACGCCGTTCAATGAAGGCGCGCCAATATTTTCGCCCGACGGCCGCTGGCTCGCGTATCAATCGGACGAATCCGGACGGCAGGAGATATACGTCCGACCTTTTCCCGGCCCCGGCGGGAAGTGGCAGATTTCGACCGAGGGTGGCAGTGAACCGATGTGGGCGCGGAACGGTCGAGAGCTGTTCTATCGGAGTGGCGACAAGATGATGGCCGCCGCCATCGAGACCAAACCGGTGTTCGCTGCGGGCAAACCCAAGCTGCTGTTCGAAGGGCATTACGAGAGAGGCATCCTTTCTTTCTCTTTTGAACCAAACTACGATGTCAGCCCGGACGGGCAACAGTTCCTGATGATTAAGGCAAGCGAGCAGGAATCGGTGGCGACGCAATTGAATGTGGTGCTCAACTGGTCTGACGAAGTCCGCCGGCTTGCACCAGTTGGAAAACGATGACGCTGAACGTTACGTTTTAGAACCTACGGCATCGCTCTACCAACCTAGGTCACATGTTTGGGCCGCACCGTCAGATTGTGGCCAGATGACGGGCAATCCGGAAGTAACGCGTCCGGATTGATCCCGATAACGCCTGTATTCAGCGATCAAGTAATCGGCATTGTTCCACCATCGCTGTAAACCATTGTAAAATAAGGTGTTAGGTTGGAGGCGCGGGTCGGAATCGAACCGACGTATAAAGGTTTTGCAGACCGTGCAGATCGATTTGTGTTGATTGCTGACGGTTGGTATCGGCTTGGAAAACCAGCTGAGTGCAGTTCCCATCGCCAACCCATGCAAACCGATCTAAGCAGAGGGTCGCTACAGTATCCGCTACAGCGGTCTAATCCTTGGCCGGGGCGAGAGGGCTTCGGCCCTTCGCCCCTGGTCCCGAAGATTGGCTTCACAAGGACTCAACGATTTAGCGTCATTTGCATGAATTTAGATTCCTTAGTGTTTACGCATCCTTAGTCGCCTTCGCACGCGATGAAGATAAACCGGTGCAAGCGGCCACTAGGCACAAAACTGGGCACAGAAATGAAGATGTGGGTATTCCGGCCTCCCCAGCGGTTTCGTGGCCGGTAGCAAGCTCGATTTTCCTCCACCCGTCCTCCGGGGTTGAGGCTGCGGTCGAGTCAATTCTCTATCTCCCGGCGGAGGACGACCCCAGTCGTTTGCGTTACGATCCATTTTCCATTTGAAACCTGCCCCCCCCTCCGAAATCAAACAAAATCAAAGCGTAACTATATGAAAACGCTGGGAGAGCTCTTGATTATTTTGCGGTGCAGGACGTAAGCCATTGAAAATACTGGGGCGCTTTGGAAAGAGGAGCTCAAAATCAAGTAATCAAGTGGGAAACTTATGCGGTGATTCCGCCAAGTTCTCACGGGCGTCGAGCGAGAAGTGCCTGAAGACGATAGGGACGGGACCTTTCAGTCCTCGTCGGCGACAACGCGGCCGATCCATTCACAAACTGGTTCGACGATGCCATTGAAGCCAATGAGCCCGTTCGCTACCGCGTTTCGCGGCGAGCATAGTCGCCCGGCGGTCACCTGCCGGGCCAGAGGCAAGAATGGGTGTATTTGGCTCGGTTCATGACCCATCACCTTTCGGCTTTGAAGTGTTTGGCTAGATAGTTGAAGAGTTGAGAAGTTGACAATGGAGCCGGCAATATGTCTTCTACGCCACACTCCAGTGCCTCCCACCACAACTCAGCGGTTCTGGTGGAACTGAGGAGCACAACATGAGTGAACTTTCCGATACTTCTCACTCGTTCAACCAAGTCTCTCCAATTGCCATCCCTGAGCGCGAGTTCGGTGATGACAAGAGTTCCGTTGTGCGCCGATTGCAGCAAACCAGAAGCCGCCTTGATGCTGCGTGCGCGCTGCACTGCGATGCCGCGTGCTCTTAACTCGCTCTCGATGCCGGGCTCTGGTCCACTTTTCGCCACGATGATGACTGCCCTCGGTAGCTCTTGACCGGGTACCATCGTTTCGCTCGCTTATACGGTAGCGGACCCCCAAGTCCAAATTGCCGTAAGCTACCGTAAGCTCATGGCGAATCGTTAATTGTGTCGAATTGAGGTTCACGCCACAGTCCGTGCTTGGCAGTCTCCGCGCTGTTGGACTTTGACGTGCTAAAGTTCGTACGCGTAGAATTTTGGGCGCAAAATGGCGCTTTAAAAAATTGCTAGGGGAAGTGCAATGCCACCCCGGTCGCAAAAGTCTGCCAACACCGTGGAAACCGTGTCGACAACGGCTGTTGCCGACCAACTAGCGCGGATCGTCAACAGCCCGCGGTTCATTTCCTCACCTCGCTTGTGCCGGTTTCTGACTCACATCGTGAATCGGACCATCCACGGAGATCTCGACAATCTCAAAGAATTCTCGATCGCAGTGGAAGTCTTCGATCGCAACTCCGAGTACGATCCCAATATCGATGCGACTGTCCGTGTGGAGGCTCGCCGTCTTAGAGCGAAATTGAAGGAATATTACGAAGACTCGGGGAAAAATGACGCTGTCCTGATTGGGTTGCGGCCCGGAAGTTACGTTCCCATTTTTCGGTGGTTGGATCCACAGCCGCAGGAGATCGGCGACACAATTCAAGCGGGTGCTGGATCGGTTGCGGTGCTACCGTTCGTGAACATGAGTTCCGATCCGGAGCAAGACTACTTCTGCGACGGGATCAGCGAAGAAATCATCAACCTGCTCACGCACATTGCTGGATTGAAGGTGATAGCGCGGTCCTCGGCGTTCCAATTCAAGGGAATGTCCGTGGATGTCCGCGAAGTGGGCTGGCGTCTCGATGCCGATGTGGTCGTAGAAGGAAGCGTCAGGAAGGCGGGCAGCCAACTGCGGATTACTGCCCAGGCGAGTGAGACTGACTCTGGCCATCAACTCTGGTCAGAGACTTTCGCCCGTGAGCTAAACGGCGTTTTTGCAATTCAGGAAGAGATCGCCCAAGCGGTTAGCGGCTTGCTTCGCGTTCATATGCCAGAGCCGCGGCCTCGTGTGCACCTTTCAGGTCGAGATCTCGAAGCAGAGACGCGGCCTCGTGTGCACGCTTCCGTTCGAGATTTCGAAGCATATAGCAGATATCTGAAAGCCAGGGTCCTGATCTATCAGCAATCTCCTGAGACGCTGCGAGCTGCCCTGGCGCAGTTGCGCGAACTGATTGAAGTATTTCCAGATTACGCTCCTGCCTATAGTGGCATTGCTGAGGCGAACGGCCATCTTGCCATTTTTGGCTTTGTCTCCGGCCGTGCCGTGTACCCCGAAATGAAGACAACCGCAGAGCGCGGGTATGCTCTCAATCCGGAATCCGGAGAAACCTGCACAGTGCTTGGCGGAGTTCGTGCCTGGTTTGATTATCGCCGGGATGAAGGGTACCGGCTGTACGACCGCGCGCTGAAATTACAACCCGGCCTCGCGCGAACTTATAGATACCGTGCGATGGCGTTGCTGTGCCAGGGCGACATCGAAGGCGCAGAGTCAGGACTCCGCCGCTCAATCGAACTCGACCCCCTTTGTGCCAGCGACTGTGCACGCAGGGCTTATGTCAATTACGTGAAGGGCGATCTCACTTCAGCTATGGCGGACATCGAACAATCTTTCGAACTCGATCGCGATTACCCGGAAGCGCTGTTTTACCAGGGACTACTCCGCTTCCGGCAGGAGGACTATGGCGGAGTCATGGAATGTCTTTCGCAATCGGAGTTCCCGTTCGATGTAGGGGTGCTAGCAGCCGCCTACGCTCGACAAGGTCGGAAGTCTTTAGCCCGGGGGTGCGTTGAAAGGCTTACTCGGTTGGCAGCCAGCCAATATGTAAGCCCGTTGGCGGAGGCTTTCGCGGCGATCGGAATGAAAGACTTCGAGCTCAGCTTTCAGCGCCTCAATGAGGCGATCGAGGATAAGACGGCCTTCGTCAACCTGCTAGGAATCGAGCCGTTCTTTGAGCCGCTCCGGAGCGATCAGCGGTTCACCAAGCTCTTGAAACGATTGAGTCTGCCAGCGTAAAGCGTCGCTGACCGTCTCTCATCACCATCGTTTGCCCGCAACATAAGTTGGTCTTAAACCAATCCGCGAACACCCAGACATCTTGTCTTCAGTGGTGCTCTCTACTGGCCTCACGAGAACCTAATCGCATGTAGTCGTGAGGCGCGAGCTTACGGACGGCTTACGGCTCGTTACGGCACCGAATCGGACGATTGAGGCAAGCTTCTCCGCCAGCACGCACACGCTTGGCAGCAAGGCTCGATGGCGATGTTCCGTGGAGGCGGTATGAAATTTGCGCTGCGTTTTGCGCCAAGTCTTCTGGTGATCTTTTTGGTTTCGCTGGGCGCGCTATGTGCCGCTCAAGACGTAGACACACCTACTCCACCTCCTGTTGGAAAGGGAGGTGCCTCTGTATTCGCGCCCTCGGGCTGGGTAGAGCTGATCGTCCCTGTGCAGAAACAGATCGATCTCAAACTCTATGGCTTTTACATCGGTGAGCTGAAAGTACCAGTCGCGCAAGTCGACGTCCCTGTTCGGCTAACAAAATTTCTAACGGTTACTCCCAGCTATATGTATTACTCGGTTCCTGCAAGCGGGCTCAATGAACTCGCGCCTAAGCCAGTATTTACCCACAGCTACGAGGAGCACCAATTTCGAATTGACGGAACCGTTGGCTTCGCCTTTCACAAGTTCGAGATCGCCGCCCGCAACATGTACGTCAGAAGGTTTCGTCCAGCTCCACTAGATGATTCGAACCGCTATCGCGGTCGAATTTTGATCGCGCATCCACTGACGGTTAAAAGCCACGTCTGGAAACCTTTCACTTCATACGAGGCCTACTACGATTTCCGAAATGGGCCTCTCCGCCAGATTCCCGGATGGAACAGAAGCCGGGTTTGGTCTGGGGTTACGGTGCCGCTCGCCAAGCACGTGTCGTTTCAGCCCTCCTACATGTGGGAAAGCGCCGACGGAAGTAAAACTGTCAACTATTTGTTGTTCGCCCTGATCTTCAACATGAAACCGAAATAGAACCTGATTTGTTTCAACTACGTCGAAAGGAGACTTCTATGTCGAAAATGTTGCAACGGAGAACCGCGATGCTTGCATTGATCGCCAGCCTGGTCTTCGCCACGTCCGCGGTGGGTCAAATGCCAACATCTCCCTGGAAGAAGGCGGCACCATTCCCGGAGCCCGATGAAGAACTCTACGGCGCTGCCGTGAACGGCAAAATGTACGTCATTGGGGGATGGGACGACGGCAAGGCTAGGGGCATCAACTACGAGTATGACCCGGGTACCGACAAGTGGACCAAGAAAAAAGGAATGCCGCATCCGGCCCACCATGCTGCCCTGGCCGCTCTGAACGGGAAAATTTATGTGATCGGCGGCTTCGTACCGCCGAAGGACACCACGCTCCCGGTCGGCGCGGCGTGGGAACCGATCGATGACACGTGGGAGTACGATCCCGCGGCCGATTCCTGGAAGTCGCTGGCGCCGATGCCCACCAAGCGCGGGTCTGCGGTAGCGGTTGAAGCAGGCGGCAAGATCTACACCATCGGAGGCGCCACGACGATGGAAGGATCCAAGGACCCGTTCTTCACGTTCTTCGGACCGTGTCGGGTCCTCACCATCAACGAGGTTTATGACCCCGCCACCAACAAATGGGAGAGCCGCAAGCCGATGACGGTCGCGCGCAATCACGCCTTCGCCGCAGGCGTGCACGGCAAGATTTACGTCATTGGCGGTCGCACTGGTCACGCCTTCATTCTCTCCGCCACCAATACCGATGTGGTCGAAGAGTACGACCCGGTAAGCGATCTGTGGAGCGGTCCGAAAGAGCGCATGCCGACCGCCCGCAGTGGCGGGGCCTCGGGCACGGACGGTCGCCGGATTTTTGCGGCTGGCGGCGAGGTAACGACCCAAGCGCTCGTCGGCGCGTTTCACGGCATCGAGGCGTACGACCCAGCGACCAACATCTGGATAACCCTGCCTTCTATGCCCATGCCACGTCATGGCGTCGCCGGCGCTGTGATCGGCAGTGAATTTCACCTGGTGAGCGGCATGATCCAGTCCGCAGGGGCGATGGCATTCTTCGACCCGACTATCCAAACCCACACGGCAGCGCACGATGTGCTGGAGTTGAACTTCATTTTCCCTCCTCCGGCGGGTGCGAAACCGGCCGCAAAGAAAGAGGGAGCGCCGGCTTCCGGGGCTTCAAAGAGCGAGAACACGGCTTCTTCCGAGGGGAAGAAGCCGCATATCCGCTACAACGTGAACAGCCCCGAAGGCCAAGTGATGCTCGCGAAGTACGCGAAGGCGGTCGAGATCATGAAGACATTGCCCGACTACGATAAGCGCTCGTGGGTTTGGTGGTGGAATACCCACTGGGTAAAGGGCTTCCCGGCGTTCCTTTGGGATTTCTCCAGGAAGAAGAAAACAGAGGTCATCGCCGCTCTCCCGAAGGAGGTTCAAGCCGATGCCGAGGCCGTGTGGGATGGCTGCCAATCCCATGCCCGCAACCCAAACGATCTTGCGCAATTCGAGCAGTGGTACTTCCTGCCTTGGCATCGATTGATGCTGTACCAGTTCGAGGGTGTAATTCGCGAGGTGCTGCACGACGAGGACTTTACGCTTCCGTACTGGAATCCGGTCACCGGAAATCCCGACGATCTCATAGTACCCGCAGTGTTCCGGCTTCCAGGCTCCACGCTTTACAACGGCACCCGCTGGCCCTGGGTGAATGGGGGCGACCGCATCGACATACTGTATATAAACTGGATCGGTCTTGACGCCCTCAAGGAAACGTTTTACATCGACTCGCCGAACGGCAACTTAGGGTTCAATCCGACGCTTGATCGGAACCCGCACTTCTTCACTCATCTCGCTTTGGGGGGCGACATGGCCGAGTTCTCCACGGTCGGCGGTGACCCCATGTTCTATCTCCATCACTCCAACATGGACCGGCTTTGGGAAAGCTGGAACCGGCTCCCCGGCCGCACCAATCCAACCGATCCCAAATACCTCAACCGCACTTTCGCGTATGGGGACAGGAGCGGTAAACGAGTGGATCTGCCGGTGCGCATGGCTAACCGTACAGCGCAGCTCGGCTACGAATACGACAAGTATGAGACGGTGCCTACGCCACGGCACCTATCCCCTAAGGAGGCCAAGGTGGCCGCCGCGAGGGATGCCGCTATCAAGGCTCTTTACGAGCACATGATGCACGGCGGCATGCATGGCGCCCAGCATGCGATGAGCATGCCCGGCTTGAGCCAGCACGACGTCGAGGCGATCAATTTGCGCGATCCGGAGGCGATCAGGCGCTTCCTCGCAAATGCAACTCACGACACGACCCCCGCACAACCCCTGACCGCGGCTCGATCAAGCAGAACCGCTAGTTCCCAACAGAATGCCTTCCTCGCCGGTGTGGCGGATCGAGGAGTTCCAGTAGCGGCTCACGATCAAAATCATTGATCGGCGCATGCGAGTCGAGGTGAATCGTGATTGTGCGGTATCGTCAGTTCATTACGAGCACTGTTTTTGCCGCGGCAATCAGTGTCGTCTGGATAGTGCCGGGCGCCGCGCAAACACAGGAAGCCGCTCCTCACGAACAGTCACCGGCTGAAAACAACTCCGCCGCCGAGGCCAGCAAACAGGCGGCTAATCCATTGGCGAGTGTCTGGCTGATGCAGTTTCAGCAAAATAACACCTGGATAGGGATGCCCGCGAGCGGTGGAAACCGAGTCCAGAGCAATCTCCAGTTTCAGCCCCTGCTGTCAATCAAACTCACCGACGACTGGAGCCTGGTGACACGCCCGGTGCTAACGCTGTTCAATACCACGCCGTTCCAGGACCAGGCCGGACGGTCTGATCGCGTGACAGGGTTCGGCGACACAGCTGTTGCGTTTGCTCTATCGCCGGGTCATCGATTGGTAGGCAACTGGCTGCTTGCTGCCGGCCCAACGTTTATCTTTCCGACGGCAACGGATTCGCGGATCGGCCAGAATACATGGCAAGTCGGACCCGCTGCTGCAATCGGATACACGGGCAAGGATTTCGTAACCTATGTTTTTCCGCAGCAGTGGTTCTCGGTCGGCGGCGACGGCCGAAGGACCCGACAAATGAGCTTGATCTACGCTTTTGTCCACGCCTTCCCGAACGGATGGACCGTTGGAACAAATCCCAATATGCTTGTTGACTGGGAAGCGTCCAGCGGTAACAAGCTGACATTTCCAGTGGGCTTGCAAGTGGGAAAGCTGCGCAAACTCGGACCACTGCCGGTAAAGTTCGACGTGCAGGCGCAATACTACGCGGTCCGGCCACAGTTCAACAGTCCGAAATGGAATCTTCAGTTTCAAATAACTCCAATCCTCCCGGGTCTGATTAAGCGCAAGATATTTTGATTTGGACGGAATACCACCATGCCTCGGAGCTCGATCTGTAATGAAGGAAGAATTCCTAAGTCGGGCGCCTGATTGGAAGGTCATGCAGCATGAAAAACTTTAGACATCTCGTTCTCATTTTGCTGCTCATTTCTCAAGCTCGCGCAGGGGATCAGCGGAGCGTCGACCAGTCGACCGAGCCGGGAAAGTTCTTTCGGGAATTCGCCGGCCTAAGTGACGAGCAGATACAGGATGTCCGTTCGGGGAAGGCGATCGCAAGAGTGCTGCAGTCGTCGGTTCCGGATGAGGTCTTCGTCTTTGGCGCGGTCTATATCAACTCCACTCCTGAGCGTTATCTCAAACTTGTTGCGGACGTTGATGCGCTCCGCAAGCTTCCTAGCTATATTGCGCTCCAAAAATTCAGTGATCCGCCACAGATAGCCGATCTTGATGGTTTTGTTCTTGACGAGAAGGACCTGAACGACCTGCAGCACTGCAAGCCGGGCCACTGCGAGGTGCAATTGCCTTCGCAAGCGATGGAGGAGTTTCAGCGCTCGGTGAACTGGACGGCGCCCGACCGCGCCGCACAGGCCAACCGTCTGGCGCAGCAAATGGCGCTTCAGGCACTCCTGCGCTACCAGCAGGGCGGCAACATCGCGCTGGGAACGTATCGCGATAAAAGCCATCCTACTGCCGTCGCGGAGACGTTTGCGTTGCTGCTGAATCAGATGAAAGCTTTGCCGGTCTACCTGCCCGAATTGCAGCATTACCTGCTCGAGTATCCGAACGCCACGTCGAATGAGATTCGGTCGGAGTTCTACTGGGAAAAGGTGAATTTTGGTCTCAAGCCGACACTGCGAATCGTCCAAGCGATTCTTTTCCAAGGTAAGTCTTTGGATGAGCCGGCCTATGCCGTGGCGGTCAAGCAACTCTATGCCAGCCATTACTTCGAAACGGCGCTCGACTTGACGGTTTGTGTCAGAGACGTCTCAGAGGAACGGAACGGCTTTTATTTAATCACTATCAAGGGGTCGCAGCAGGCGGGATTGACGGGTTTCAAGGGCGAGATCGTGCGAAAGGTTGCCCTGGACAAAACCCGTTCTTCGCTTCAGAAAGTGCTCGCTTCTTACAAGCAGCAACTTGAACCGAAGCGCTAATAGAAAACGTCAAGTATGGCATTTCCCGATCGAAAAACTGTCAACGTATTGATGACAACACTGCTCTTTGCGACTGTGCTTGGCATCGTCTACATGGCGCGCGCCGTGCTCATCACCTTTTGCTTCTCGATCCTTTTCGCCTACCTGATCGATCCGGTCGTGAGTTTCCTAGACCGCCATTCACTCTTTCGGAGAAAAGCGCGAGGGCCTCACATTGCAGAGGCCTATCTCGGGCTGCTGATTCTTGTTGCAGGCACCGTATATGTCCTGATTCCGCAAGCAAGCAGCCGGCCGAGTGCATTCTTGCGGAACGTTGCCTCTTTCAGTGACCGTTTGGGCAGCGGCGAGATCGCGACGGAGATGGGAAAGACGAATGGATGGAGCGATGAGCAAACCCTCCGCGCAAAAGGGTTCCTCACATCACACCGTGAAACCATCCAGAAGGCTGCGCACCAGATCCAGAGTCTGGCCGCAATGATTCTTGGTGTCGGCGTCGTTATACCGATTCTTGCGATCTTCTTTTTGGCTGATGGACGACGCCTTGCCGACATTGCGCTGGCCACATTTGCCACCGAAGAGAATCTTGACACGCTTCAGTCCTTGTCGCGTGAGCTCAACAGCGTGTTACGCCATTACATCCGGGCGAAGATGACCCTGGTCGGCCTGTCCTTTACGTATGTTTCCTCGTCGCTACTTCTGTTGAGATACCCCCACGCGCTGGCTCTGGGCATCATCGCGGGAGTCCTGGAGTTCATCCCGATCGCGGGATGGATAATCGCCGCAACCACCATCATCAGCTTCGGCTTCCTCATGCACGCCCACTGGATATGGATGGCTGCGCTGCTGGGTATCTGGAGAATTCTCATCGATTACTGGATCGCCCCGCGCGTTCTTGGACGCGAGTTGGAGATCCATCCGCTTCTAGCGATATTCACGCTGATGGTGGGCGGTGCGGTTGGCGGATTAGCCGGCGTTTATCTTGCTTTGCCGATCGCAGCAGTGATTCGAGTCATTTGGCGAACATTTGGCAGTTCGCGCAATGAATTGGCTGCCGTGGCCACTGTTCAGGGACAAGCGGCCACATCTTGACGCGCGCCGAAAGGAGCATGCAAATGAACAGCGCCGCTGACGAGTCAGCTCCGCAGCGAACTAAACGCCAGCGGCTTGGTACCCCGGGGCAGCCCCACAATCGTTTTAACTTTCCCTTGCGCTACGAAATGAGACACACGCGTTGGCAGAGTCACCGAAGGCCTACGATCGCGTGGCGTAGGGCCGATTTTGCGCCGTCCTGACACTGTGATAGCGGCTTCGGCCGTCGGCTCGGCAATCCGGAAGTCCATAATCCGTTTTCTCCGAAGAAAAGAGCACCGCCACATGAAAATCAACGCTATGACCGCAACCTCGCTGCTCCTGCTGGGCTGCGGGTTGGCTGGAGCTGGTCCGCTGCCGGACGCGCCGCAACCGCAGAATGACGAAGGAACCCACCGCATCTTGCACATCGTTCCGGCTTACGACGTCAGACAGGCTGATGCTGCTTATCAACCGCTGAGCGCGGGGAAGAAGTTCAAAGTTTTCGCTGACGACACCTTCGACCGCTGGACGGTAGTGAAGGCCGCTACTGCCGCCGGCATCGGACAGGCAAGCGACCGCCCGCACTATGGACAAGGGGCAGAAGCATTCGGAAAAAGATTTGGCGCCGCGCTGGGCGACGTGGCCTCGTATAACTTCCTCACGGAGTTCGCCTTTCCGGTGGTGCTACGGCAAGATCCGCGTTACTTCCGGTTGGGAGATAGCAGTTCGGGCAAGCATCGCTGGGCTTACGCGCTTAGCCGCGTGATCATCACCCGTAATGACAGCGGCCGCAATGGGCCGAACGCTTCGCTCATCCTGGGCGGGCTGGGCTCGGTGGCGCTCTCCAACACATACTATCCAAAGGTCGATCAGACGGTGGGATTCGCGCTGCAGCGATTTGGACTGCAAATGGGAGTGGTGGCGGCGACGAACGTACTCAAGGAATTTTGGCCGGGAATCCGCTCGAAGCTGCCGAAGGCGTTGCAGTAGCTCCGGGCTGGCGAGATAAACGCCAGGGCACCTCCCACGATCGGCGGCCGCTCCGGTTTTCAAGTACGTTGCCAGCGGCGTCGGTGACCATAGACTTGTTTCTGCCTAAGAACACGCCCAAAGGTTCATGCCGCGATTGCCGATAGCATCCGATTGGCTCGGATGCTTTGGGCCAGGATTGCTGCAGATCACTGATTTTTTGTGGAGGACCGCCGATAGCCAATGACTATTAAGGCATTCCAATAAAGTATTGGAGACAATTTTGTTGCCCAAGTAGCCTAGCTGTTTTGAAAAGGTCGGAGGGCGAAGAGCTGTGATCGAGAATATTTGACGGTGTTAACAGCTCCGATTAAGATAAAGATTCCCCCAAACAATTTGCAATCACAAGAACAGCGATGGGCTAAGTGTCGGCGGAGGCATCGGAACAGTTGCATGGCCTTGTGCACGCCATCGGCACGCGGGATGGCACATAGACTAGCAGGTCGGGACTCAGTCACGGAAGGCGTGGGTATTGATGAGGAAAGGCTCCGGGAATCTGCTTGATAATCCAAGTCGCTGTGTGAAGCTCCGGCCGGATGGTCGGCAAACAGCGATTTCACCAACGACCGGGCTCGGTGGAAAAATTGCAACAGGCCGCTGTCCGAGTCAAGGCTCCCCAAAAGGACTTTATCTGGTTTGACAATTCTGGCCATTTCCCATTTTTTGAAGGGCGACAGAAATTTGCAGATGAATTGTTCCTGAAAGTCTTGCCTCTCGCCAACGAACCGGGGCTGTGGTCCGCAAAAACTCGATGCGGAGAATTCTGAGTCCGATGTAACATTGTTACGTTACGGTCCGCCTGTCTTACTGGGCAGAACAGCTGCTTTGAATGGTGATGATTCAAAAAGGTTCGAGCTGCGCAACGTTTTGACGAGGGACAGCCCAAAACTGGCCTAAGCGCTCGCGGTCCGGAGGCGGAATCAGGTTCGGGTGTCAATGCAGGCCCGAATCTCTGAGCACATCGTTCACTGGAAAAATAAACAAACTGAGCTCGAACAGTTTGCCCGCGCAAGTGTATCCCCTAGCAAACAAAACGCGGTTGAACGGCTCTTAAAAGTCATCGGTAGAGCGGGCATTCATCCCCACACGGTACAGAAACCCTTGAGCAATCTCTTTGTGGCACTGAAGGATTTCATTGCGGAGAACAAACGTGCAGGCGCTGACGGCTGGTGCAATCACATGAGCTGACTCTCAAATGGGCCGCCTACCTCAACTGACGCGTGTACCAGACATTGCCAGGCGTCAGCCAGTCGTAACCCTCAGCCCAGGCCGTCTGCGTATGCGATTGGCTGTCGATATCCATGTCGAAGTAGTCGCCAAATGGGAAGCGAAAGCCATCCGTGGAAATGTAGCTATACCCAGTCACGTAGCTTGACAGCACGATTTCAGCCGACCAACTGGAGCCGCCATTGGAAGACGTCCGGTAGTACACGTTCCAGTGCGGCTCGTTCCGCTGATCCATCCACGCTATGCGTACGTCTCCGGCTGACCCCGCTGCAAGCGAGGGAAATGCATGGTCCACACCTGAAGGAGCTAGCGACACGTCGGTTTTCGCACTCCACGACTTGCCTTGATCCACAGAAGTCGAGAAGTAGATTCGCTCCGGGCCACCGTCAACCGTGCCAGAATTCCAGAGGACATATAACTGGCCGGCTGCGTCAGAGGTCATGGCGATTCCAGGACCAAGGAACGCCCATCCACAACTGAAGGCTGAGCAATCAGGAGGCGAGCTGGAGACGTCGAGCAAGGTGGAAGTCCACGTCTGCCCACCGTCCGACGACTTAGTTATATAAAGGTTGACTGGCCCCTTTGCTTGTCCGTTCTGCGTGTAACCATCCCAAGCAAAATAGACGTTACCTGCAGGATCGACAGTGCCGCCGCCGGTGAGAGACCACCCAAATTCGGCATTGGCATTAACTTTCACCGAGGTCCAGGTCTGGCCGCCATCGTGCGACGATGAGCTCCACACGGTCTGCGAGTGATCATAGGCGACGTACACGTCATTGCCACGCACGGCCAGGATATCTTTATCAGTGCCAGCCTTCGTCGAGTTTGCGACCACGGTAGTCCAAGTCTGACCGAAATCGGTTGATTTGGCGACTTCGATCACGCTCTTGCTGTTCTGAAGCCATGATGCATACAGCGTCTTGCCATCGAGCGGGTCGACTTTTATCTGCACGTCGATTTGTCCCGAACCTGGGTCCGCAATCTGACGCGGCGCCGACCAGGTCTTGCCGTTGTTGTTCGAAACGACCAGGTATGCGATCGAGCTAGGGCAATTCTTGCAAGGGGGAGGGAAATCGGGGATCAGCGCGTAGACGTTTCCGAAGCGATCTGCGGCAATACTTGGTTCCCACGTATCGCCGGGTAAACTGGTTTCTATACGGGTCTGTGGCTGAAACGTTTGGGCACAAAGCGGAGTGTGCGAAAGGACTACGAATTCGGCAAACAGCAACAGACTCCAAACGGAAAGGCGGGCCATTGGGGCCTCCTTTTACACGGAGTGAGCGGCTCACAAACGGATCAAAACTATACAGCAGGACAAGATTTCCTGGAAGCCCGGTTGCGGTGGAACTCCTGTCATGGGAAGTGCATTACCAGGGTTCCAGTTGGGTGTGGTCAGGGATGCGGCGCCAACCGTCGAAAACCGGAAGCATACCTGGGGAACGGTGACATGGCAGCGTTCTAACCAACTGAACTACGTCCCCACTCGCCAAATCAACGAGATGCGAAATAACCAGTGTTTATGCGCCTTTGCACGCTTTGCATATATTGCATCGTTTGCCCTAACCGACCCGGATTGCTCCTAATCGGGCAGAAACCGCTAATAAACCGCCAATAAAGTTCGACCACTTCCCTGCTCTTTTGCATGCGCAAAACACCTCTTACGGGCTGCGGCCGCTGCCCGCGGTCATCCACTGCACTTCGCCAGCGTTGAGTGTGCCGCCCTCATCGCGGTCAAAGATCGCGCCGTCGAGAATGAGAGTCACGGTTTCAAAACCTGCATGCGGGTGAGG
>Ga0070697_100000512_pt1 | contig 29346 bp, 29 predicted proteins | sample KBSK1501metaG_FD_65475 | JGI IMG/M metagenome (GOLD analysis project Ga0070697, IMG submission 65475) | Corn, switchgrass and miscanthus rhizosphere microbial communities from Kellogg Biological Station, Michigan, USA - KBS K1-50-1 metaG | ecosystem: Host-associated > Plants > Roots >...
CAATTCAGATCGAACGGGTGAGATGAATATCTGGCTGCACTCGATCGATAGCGCGCAAACTCGTCAGCTCACCAAAGGGCCAGGCGGTGACTTTCAGGCCAACTGGTCGCCGGACGGCAGGCGCATAGCTTTCTTTTCCTCACGGGCCGGAACGGCTGACATCTGGTGCGTTGAGGTTGAATCCGGCGAACTTGAACGACTGACAAAGTCAGACTCGGTTGATGTGAATCCATTCTTTTCGCCCGACGGCGAAATGATCGCTTACAACTCCGATCAGAGCGGACGGCCGGAAGTCTGGGTAATGGATGCTGATGGTAGCAACGCACGCCAACTTGCAGGCGTGGGGTTAGTAGGCCATTTCATGCGCTGGCAACCGGAGGGCGATGCGTTGATCTTTCGCTGTCCGGCCGGTGGCCGCCCGATTACCATGAAGGTGCGTCTGGACGGAAGCGATCCGGAACCGCTGCCGGAGGTCGCCGGCGGCGCGCATATGTCCTTCTCGCCGGACCACTCGCGAATAATGGACGTGATTGGCCACAAGACACTCTGGGTCTCACCGCTCGATGGCGGTAAGCCGGAGAAAGTTTTTGAATTCGATGATCCCGACGTACGGATCGACTACCCGGTCTGGTCACCCGATGGTCGCTGGGTCCTTTTTGATCGCTTTCGGCCACAAGGAGGCGACATTTGGATGATGGAAGATTTCGAGTAGCATTGGACCTAACTCTATCTGAGTGGCAGTGAGGTCAGTACCACCACGCGGTAGCGGGTGGGTCAATCGGCAATCAAGAGACCCACCCGCTACCGCGTGGTGGTACTGACCCCATGCCACAAGGTTAACGATGTCCCCAGCTGTTTTTCGAACTTCGCCAGAGCCTGGATCGTACTAAATCTCAACCCCCGTACCATTTCCTTCCCGAAGAGGTGCGCAATGTATTGTCCCAAGTGCAGCCAGATACAAACCGAGGAGGGGCTACGCTACTGTTCACGATGCGGTTTTCAGCTCGGGGTCGTGAAGGAACTTCTTGCTGAACGCGATAGTGCTCCTGTCGTAACGGCGGGATCACAAGCGCCAGCAAAGTTTTTTTCACGGCGTAAGCAGGATCTGCTGTTCGGCGCGACCGTTATGTCTGTCGCTGCGACGATCGTCGTTCAACTTAGCTGGGTTGCGCCCAAAGCAGCCATTATTTTTCCCTTGTGGATGATTTGGCTCGGGTTCTCGCTGTTCGTTCTATATTTCGACGTATTAGTCCGAGTGGCTCGCAGGTTCTTCTCCGACGACAACCTCGTTTGCGATGGACCCTCTCCAGGGACTCAAGACTTCATTAACAAAGTCAGTCCAGCAACATCCGAATTGCCGCCAATGCGGAACCGACCGGCGACAGCGTTGGGTTTCGACCGCGTGAACACCGGTGAGATCCTGCAGCCGCTTAGCGTCACCGAACACACAACCAACCTGTTGGACAAGAAGTAAGTCGGTAAGCGGGTGTGCTCCGTCAACGTGTTGCTATGAAGGAAAAGCCGATTGAGTGGCGAGTTACTACGAGGCAATGAGGTCAGTACCACCACGCGGTAGCGGGTGGGTCTCTTGATTGCAGATTGTCAATTGCCGATTTGTGATTGGCGTCTGGGATAAAGCCAGTTGGCAATCGGAAATCGCAATCCAAAATCCGGAGACCCACCCGCTACCGCGTGGTGGTACTGACCTCATTGCCCTTAGCAACAGACTAGTCGAACTCTTTTTCCCGCACCTGAGTCATACAATTCGTCCGCTGACGCGACTAATACTCGGAACACGGAAACACAAACCGTGAAAGACAAACAGATAGACATCTCGGAGCTGCAAGCTGAGCTCGAAAAACTTCATGTCGCCAGTTTTGGCTGGGCTCTGAGTTGTTGCCGGCACGACCGAGCCGACGCCGAAGAAGTTTTGCAAACAGTCTATTTGAAGATCCTTGAAGGCAAAGCGCGTTATCGGGGTGAGTCCAGCCTTAAGACATGGCTGTTCGCCGTGATCCGCAAGACAGCGATCACCGAGCAGCGGAAGAGGTTGCTCCGCTCTTTGAAATCACTAGCCGGATTGAACCCCACGCCTGGGCGAAACTCTTTCGCGGCAGAACCTGCGGCAGCATTCGAAAGATCGGAAGCGCGGAAGCAGTTTCAAATTGCCCTCGAACGTTTGCCCGCGCGCCAGAGAGAAGTGTTGCACCTGGTGTTTTACGAAGATTTGAGCTTGCGCGAAGCCGCGAATGTATTGGGCGTCTCGATCGGCAGTGCCCGTCAGCATTACGAACGAGGAAAGAAGCATCTGCGCGAATCGTTGAATCGAGAGGAACTTGACTATGGAATCAGTTGGGAACGAAAAGAAAATCCAGGCGCTGTTTCGTGAACTGAAACTCGCTGACGAGCGCGTTGCGCCGGAGTTCATCAAAGTGTGGAACCGTGCGCAGGCGACCAGTCCAGGCTCGCCGCGCGTATTCAAGATCTTCGCCGTGGCCACGGCGGCCTTGCTTGTAATCACTCTGTCGGCGCTTGTGCTTTGGTCGCGAAATGGGCAACCGGCTGATCAGGTGGATCCGAAGGTTGCCACTGAATCGACCACACCCGGCTCAACGCCGGCGCCGCACCAAGCGACCCCTGCGACGCCTCCAACTACCCGACCCTTACGAAGTGTCGTGGCTCAATCGCCCGCTCGAGTTGAATCCAACCAATGGCCCCCGAAACTCGCAGCGCGCCGCAAGGCAGATCTCGAGGCCAGAAACGCAGTCATTCGGGAGGCCGTCTCTATTTCCAGTTGGCAATCACCGACAGCAACTCTCATGCAGTCGCCGGCGGACCACGTGTTGACGTCGCTGCCGCAACTCGATCGCTCCCTTAACGAATTGAAAACATTCCTGCCGAACACACAGCAGTGAAGGAGAAGACAATGAAGAGAAGAACCGGAATCATAATCGCGATACTTAGCGTCAGTATGCTTGTTGGTATTCCGCTACTCCGGGCACAACAGCCGCCCCAACCTGCAAATCAGTCTGCGAACCAGCTTGGGCCACCTCAGCCGCCGCAACCGCCTATGGATCCGTTGGGCGATGTGATGTTTCCGCCGGACCTGATCATGGGGCACGCCCGCGAGCTCGGACTCACTGACGAGCAGAAGACCTTCATGCGCGGTGAGATTCAAAAGACTACGGCGCGCTTCCTCGAGCTACAATGGCAGCTTCAGGATGCGGTGGAATCGCTGCAACAAATAATGAAATCCAATGTGGTGGACGAAGCGCAAGCGCTGGCGCAACTCGACAAGGTGCTGGACACTGAACGTCAGATCAAGCACCTGCATTTCAGTCTCGGCATTCGCCTCAAGAATCAGTTGACGCTTGAACAGCAGGGGAAACTTCGCAGCCTGAGGATGCGGCCGCAGCCTGAACCTCAGCCAAGGCCCGGTGAACAGTGACCGCACGTCTTGTCACGCACACAAACGTCGGGAAAGGACGGTTCGAAGGCAATGAGGTCAGTACCACCACGCGGTAGCGGGTGGGTCTCTTGATTGCGGATTCCAAATCCGGCTGTCTACTGTTGGCTGTCTACTGTTTGCTTAACTCCGACCCCTGTCCTCAGACCCCTGTTCTATTGACTTGCCGGCTACGCGCGAATATTGTCTGGTCGCTCAAATCCAAACTCAGAGGTACGACCATGCGCAAACTTAATGCTTCCCTCATTACCATCATCACCCTTTTGGTTCTTGGCACTCCATCAGCAATGTCACAAAGAACGAGCGTGGGGCGGCAATTCCCTGTTTATGATAATGGCGGAAAGCCAGACCTGACCGTTGACCCACAACGGTTCACCTCGCAGATGGAAATTGTTGACCGCCTGTTTGAAGAAGGCACCTGCGCGATCGAGGAAGGGGCCGTCGGCGGCACCGGCTACCGGCGCATTTTACGTTTTGATACGGTGGTCATGAACGGCGGCGACGGTGATTTAATCGTGGGCGATCGCAGTGACCCCAATAATCCGTATCATGATTTCTTTGTGTTTGCTCCCTGCCACGGGCACTACCACATTCGCGATTTTTCCGTTTACGAACTCCTCGATACCAGCGGCACAACGGTGGTCGCCGGTCATAAACAAGGGTTTTGCTTCGAAGACTCCTTCAAATACTTTGGTAACAAAAGCAACGGATACAGTTGCGCTTACCAGGGCATCACCTCCGGCTGGGGCGACTGGTATTACAAACAGCTCACTGGCCAGTGGATCGACATCACCGGCGTACCCGAGGGTGATTACATCGTGCGCGTCACCATCAACCAGTTACCGATCTTCGACGAAGGCCAGAATCGTTACCCGAACGTAGTGGAGACACCAATCCACGTCCCGAGTCCACGGAAGAAGGTCGATATAGATAACTCACCCGCGCTGATCGACAACTGAAGTGTGGGGCCGAGCGCCACAAGCGCCGAAGGCGCGAAATGTAATAGCCCAGGGCAACGCCCTGGGTAAGGACAGCCCACAAGTCACAAGAGCGCTGAAGGCGCGAAATAGAAAGTCACGATGATTGCTTGTGCCCGGATCATTTCGCGCCTTCAGCGCTCTTGACCTTCGACCGCCTGTACCTGGGCCGATGGCCCAGGCTTTTGCATTTCGCGCCTTTGGCGCTTCGAGCCCCTCCTCAAAGAACAGGTAACGCACAAGATCTTCCTACGAACCTATTTACTTGCCTCACCATGATGGGTTATGAAGAGCCCAGACAATATGACAGTCCTGATCCTAAGTCATGCAGAAGTTTTAGAACTCCTTCCGATCAAAGAATGCATCGCTCGTATGCGTGCGGCCCTGATCGCGCTCGCCACCGGAGAAGCGCATCAGCCCTTGCGAACAATTATCCGACCGCCTGACGCTAAGGGCTTGATGGGACTGATGCCGGCCTACATGTCCGGTGGCCCTTCTACTCATCAGGCTGCCTTTGGGTTAAAAGCAATCTGTATATTCCCTGGAAATCCAGCCAAAGGTTTGGATTCACACCAGGGATCGGTGCAGCTCTTTAGCGCGGAGACCGGCGAGCTGCTGGCCATGATGAATGCCTCAGCTATCACGGCCATTCGTACTGCGGCTGTCTCAGCGGTGGCGACAGACTTGCTCGCCCGGATGGATGCCTGCAATCTCGCGATCATCGGTTCCGGCGTGCAAGCGCATTCGCATTTGACGGCCTTGTCTCAGGTGCGCTCACTCACGCGTTGCCGCATTGCGAGCCGGCACCTTGAACACGCACAAAAGTTTGCTGAAGAGATGAGGCCGGATTTCTCATTCGCGCTGGAACCGGTTGAAACGGTCGAGGAGGCTTTAGAGGGCGCCGACTTGATTGTCACTGCGACTACCGCCGTCGAGCCAATCGTGAGGCGCGAATGGATCTCAGCTGGGACTCACCTGAATCTCGTAGGGTCGAGCACTCCAGGCGCGCGCGAAGTAGACAGCGAGACGATGGCGGCAGCGAGCTTGTTTGTGGACCGCCGTGAATCAACCATCAACGAAGCCGGAGACTATCTGCTAGCGCTGCGTGACGGTTTCATCGACCCCAATCATATTCGCGCCGAAATTGGCGAGGTCCTTAAAGGAGATAAACCGGGCCGGACCTCACTCGAGGAGATTACCTTGTTCAAATCTCTGGGCCTTGGGATTGAGGATCTTTTCGCCGCTGAGTACCTGTACCAAAAGGCCGCGGAACAGAAAGTTGGTTCGTGGGTTGAGTTTTAAGAAAGCAAACAGCAGACAGCAGACAGCAATCAGCCAATCAGGAGTCTGCAAGTCTGGAGTCTGCAAGTCCTACTAAGGAATCGTCAACTAGGACACTCTGATTTGCTGTTTGCTGTTTGCCGTTTGCCGTTTGCTAATAATTGACATGCTCCCTTCTCTTGCTGACATCCACGACGCTCGACGAATGATTGCGGGTTCTGCTCTACGCACACCACTCGTTCGCCTTAACGCCCGCGAAGCACCGGCCGAGATTTACCTTAAGCTCGAAAATCTTCAGCCGATAGGATCGTTCAAAATCCGTGGTGCGACGAACGCCATGGGCCACTTGACGCCGGAGACGTTGTCTCGCGGAGTATTAACTGCATCGGCAGGAAACATGGCTCAGGGAGTTGCCTGGCGTGCGCGTGAGCTTGGTGTTCCCTGCACGGTGGTCGCACCCGAGACCGCGCCGGATACAAAGATCAAAGCAATCGAACGACTCGGCGGACGCGTCATAAAGGCCACCTTTGAAGAATGGTGGCGCGCTTTTGAAACGCGCAGTTTTCCAGGTGTGGAAGCAACTTTCATCCATGCGTTTGACGATCTGAATGTGATGGCCGGCAACGGCACAATTGCTCTCGAGATCATTGAAGACTGCCCGGAGGTTGATGCGGTCGTGGTTCCCTGGGGTGGTGGCGGCCTTACCTGTGGCATTGCTGCCGCAATGCGTGGCTTGAATTCGAAGTGCAAGATATACGCTGCCGAAGTGGCAACGGCAGCGCCTCTCGTCGCTTCACTTAAGGCTGGAACGCCGCAGGTTGTGGACTATCAACCGTCGTTCGTCGATGGCATTGGCTCGAAGATTGTATTTCCGCAAATGCTAGAGCGCGCGCAACAGTTGATTGCTGGTTCCCTCGTCGCCGAATTGGACGAAGTTAAATCTGCAATACGACTTATGGCTGAACGCAACCGCATTATCGCAGAGGGGGCGGGAGCATGTGCACTTGCGTGCACCTTAGCGGGCAAAGCGGGCGGAGGAAGAGTGGTATGTATCGTCTCCGGCGGGAATATAGACTTCCAAAGGCTTTGCGAGATACTTTGACTCAACCTGCCTCGAGAGTATGCTAGTAGCTGTCTCCTCCTGGAAACTTGTCGGACACCCCCGGACCGGCAGCAACGAAACATCAACAAACATTGTAGCGGGCGAGCGAATACCGTTACTCGAAAGGAGCATCGCGATGACAAGGTTTGGGGTCTCAACGACTTCGTTTCAAAGGAGAGCCAGCGTTCTACGATGGAGTTTCGCATTAATTTTATGTCTGGGAACATTTGCTGGCATGACTTCGACGACTCTGGCGGGCAACCGATGTAAGGACCGGTGCAATGATGTTTACAAAGAGGAAAAAAGAGTCTGCAAAGCGATACCGCTAAAGCACGAAAGGCATACCTGTGAAGACGCAGCGAAGCACGCCAAGAACAACTGCAAACACCGCTGCCGGTGAGGGCAGAAGGCAGTAAGCAGTAGGCAGCAGGCAGTAAGCAGTAAGCAGTAAGCAGTAAGCAAACGAAAGCCTTCAGTTCCAAGTTACGGACTGAAGGCTTTTGTTTTGTCTGTTGCTTTCTGCCTTCTGCCTACTGCCTTCTGCCTACTGCCTACTGCTTCCCGCTCCAGCCCCTGGGTCAGCAACTGTCACGACGGATAACGGCGAGGGACATGTCATCGACTAGTGGGGAAGCGGCGGCGAAGTCCTGGACGGCACCCAACACAGAAAAGAGCACGCCGTCCGCAGTGTGGCCCTGTGGCGTTTGCGTCTCTGCCTTTCTGTCACCGGCAACTCCAGCCGCACGGCGCAGTTGGTCCTCCAGCCGGCCGTAACCAAACTCTTCACCGGCACCGTTCTGCGACTCGGTGATCCCATCCGAATAGACCATTAACACGTCGCCATCGCCGAGTACGAACGAACCACAAGTGTAGGGAGCGGCAGCGACCACGCCCAGCAGCATCCCGCCATCTGACAGCAGTTCTAGTTCTCCATTCGCTCGCAAGAGAAAAGCAGGGGGATGTCCGGCGCTGCAATACTTAACCACGCCAGTGTTCGGGTCGAGCTTCGCGATGAACAAGCTAACGAGCGGCATGAACCCTTTCAGGAGACAGATGTCGCGATTGACGCCGGCGACGATGCCTTCGATGGTCGTATTCACGGCCATGCGGGCGCCAAGCAGTCCCACCAGATGCGGGGTCCACATTCCGGCCGCCAGACCCTTGCCACAGATATCTCCGAGCGCGAAGACTACGCCGTCGAACTGCTGCTGGACCGTGAAGAAGTCGCCGGGCAAGTGACGCACGGCAAAGATCTCACTCGCAACTTCAAAGTCTCCAAAACGCAGTTGACGTGGGGCGCACAGGCGGCGGTGCACCTGCGCAGCCTCAAACATCTCGGTGCGTAGTTCCGCGTAGTGCTGTTGCAGATCTGTAAGCTTGAGTTCCAGCTCCTGGCGACGCTCGGTGGCTGAAGGCCTGCGATGCGAATGGGGCGAACGGATGTCGACTGCTTGTCGTGTTGCCAGGATGGTGTTGAATCGTGCTGCGCTCATGGGAGAGTTTCCTCTATGTAACGCAAGCTGTCAGCTTGCGATGCGACGCAAACTAACAGTTTGCGTTACCCAACAAACTTATAGCCACTGCCGTGGACAGTAAGAATGAACCGCGGCTCCTCAGGGTTCGGCTCCAGTTTCTGCCTGAGATGGACGATGTGTGTATCGACTGTCCGAGTGTTCGGATAATTCTCATAACCCCAGACCGCGTCCAGCAAACGATCGCGGCTGAGCGTCTCCACCGGATGAGCGACGAAGTAGGCGAGCAAGGCGAACTCTTTTGCCGAAAGTTCGACCGGCTGGCCGGCGCGCAGCACTTCGTTGCTGCGGACGTTTACTTCGACATCGCTAAACCGATAGACCTCCGCTGTCGGCGCCTGCGGCGAAGCGCGTCTGAGCACAGCTTTCACGCGGGCCATCAATTCGCGAATGGAGAATGGCTTGGTGACGTAGTCATCGGCGCCGAGCTCCAGGCCAACGACTTTGTCGATCTCCTGGCCGCGCGCGGTGAGCATGATGATCGGCAGCGCGGGTTTCCTGGTCTTCAGTTGTTTACAAACGTCAAGACCGCTCAAACGCGGCATCATCACGTCAAGGACTATGAGATCGGGATCGTCCGCGAGGGCGCGATCGAGTCCTTCAATTCCGTCGGCGGCGCTGATCACTTCGTAGCCTTCATATTCGAAGTTGTCGCGCAGACCGGCGACCATCGCAGGTTCGTCCTCGACGATCAGGATGCGCGTCTTCCGGGCGGCGCCCGGTTCCGAGGCGTTGTCAGAGTTGCGAGCCATTGATCGACTGCCGTTGGAGCCGCCGAGTGATTGTTCGAGATCAGCTTTTCTTTTCATGTGCGATAGTCTTTCAGCTTTTCAGCGCCAAAGGCGCGAAATGTAATAGCCTGGGCCATCGGCCCAGGTACGACCGATTTCAGATGTCATAGCGCTGAAAGCGCGAAATTGATTTGGGACATCATTTAACCGTTCCATTGACACTTCCTATTTCGCGCCTTCAGCGCTTTCAATATTCTTTCAACCCTTACCTGGGGCGTTGCCCCAGGCTATTACATTTCGCTCCTTTGGAGCTTCGATCCGTCCTACGAAACCGCCGGCTGTTGTGCAGCTGACGCCAGCGGCAACGACAGAATGAACCTGCTGCCTTTTCCGGGTGTGCTTTCCACCGCAATTTCTCCGCCGTGTGCCTGGGTAATGTGACGAACGAGCGACAGGCCCAGGCCGCTTCCCTTCGTGTTGTGCACGAGCGGATCTCCTGCGCGATAGAACTTCTCAAAAATCTTGGACTGATCGCGCCGCGTGATCCCGATACCATGGTCCGCCACTTCGAGTTTCACAACGCCGTTGTCACGGTAGAGTTTCACGCCCAAAAACTTTTCATCCCGCGAATACTTCAGCGCATTGTTTATCAGATTGACGAGAGCCCGCGCGATCGCTTCACGATCCACCGGTACCGCCGGCAGGTTTGAATCAATGTTTTCTTCAAACGCGAAACCCTGTTGTTCGATCTGATAACGGTAAGACTCGAGCGTGTTGCGAACCAGTTCCGCAATGTCGGTGTTGCGAAACTCGTACTCCTTTCGTCCGGCTTCGATCCGGGAGAAATCCAGGATGTTGTTAATTAGCGCGGTCAGGCGTTCGCTCTCTTTACGAATGATGCGGTAGTACTGCTGCTTCTTGTCCCCGGTTGTGATACGGCCCAGCTCGAGTGTCTCAGCGTACAAACGGATCAAGGCGAGCGGTGTGCGCAACTCGTGCGATACATTGGAAACGAAGTCGGACTTCAGACGGGCGAGGGCCAGTTCCTTGCCCACAATGTGCCTGGTGAGCACCAGCCCGCCGATGATCATCAGCGAAAGGAAGCCGAGGATCAGAAAACTGCGATGCACCCAGGTCTCACCAAGCGCCTGTACGCTTGTGCCCTGGTACTTGATGCCGAGGGCCAGCCCGCGGAAGACGTCGTCGAGCTTGCGCGAAACCTCAGGCTTGCCTTCACCCCAACCTGCCGAAGCGGCGAGCGGCTTCAACTCATTCCCCATTTCCATGTCCGCGGGATAAACCATCATCGCCAGCGGATTGCCGCCCTGGTCAGTCATCTTCTCAGTTAACTGCTCCTCGAGCATGCCGGGGAAAAAAGTGTTCTCAAGATAACAAGAGTCGAAAGTGACGCCACCTAGTGCAACCTTGTCCTTTGAGTAATCGGGCAAGACGAACATGGCGCTAGTCATATAAACGTTGCCGTTAGCCCGTTTGGTCTGGTAGGTAGAAAAACTCATCGGCCGCTTTTTCTTGTACATTCCTTCTACGATCCCTTTGCCCTCAATACCAAACCAGCCAGGGTAACTTTCGGCTATATGCTCATGTTCTGTGCGGATGTAGTTATCTTTCATTTGGCCAGGTTGCGTCCGGAGGACCAGCACGTCGTCCTCGTAAATAAACACGTGCGTCAGCCAGGGACTACTTGCGAGGATCTGGTCGAGCTTCTTTTCTTTTTCATCAACGTCAGAGCCGGGACCGGGGAATTGATTCCGCGCATCCTCCGTCATCGAGGCAGCTTTCTTGTTCATGTTCTTTTCGGTGATTGCGAGCATCTCCTGAAAATCACGATGGATGGCTGCCTCCAGCACCTTATCGCGCTCAAACTCCCGCAGCTGACTGAAATTGACATAGATGAGCGCGGCGGCCGGCAAGACAAATGCAAGGCCCATCGTTAACATCAGCCGGAACCGGTTGTCGCCTCCGAGAAAACCTCTTTTCTTCAATTTCATTTCCGAAACCTCTGAAGGAACTTCGATAGCGGTTGAGAGCATACTCTTGCCTGGTCCGGCTGTGTGTCAAGGGTATGTAAAGAGATGTTAAGAGTTGTGAAGTTATCGTGGGGACGGGGAAAACAGGCGGAAAGGGTAACGGGTAAGGGGGGAAGAGAGGAATAGACTAGACAACTCGATGGAATGAAGTCAGTACCACCACGCGGTAGCGGGTGGGTTCATGCGCGCTTCAGCCTGACGGACTGACATCGCTCGCAGGTACGAAGGCACATTGGCTTGCCTTAAAAGTCAGAATTCCCCTGACGACTACGATAGTTCTCAGTGATGCCCCAACGGGGCTACGGCCTCCAGCCCAGGGTTGCCGCTTCGGCTACCCTGGGTAAAGAAAGCGATCTTGCTCAACCGCAACGCGGTTGCGTCTGCTTTGTGCATTTCTCTCTGAGAAAACGACGCAACCGCGTTGCGGTTGAAATCTCTTTTCTTACAAGTTCCCAAGGTAGCCGAAGCGGCAACCCTGGGCTGGAGGCCGTAGCCCCGTTGGGGCATTAATGAAAATGCCCACTGCGAAACAAATGCATTTTGACTTTTGAGGCAAAGCGGCACACATGGTATCAGGCGGGATCACTCAAGGTTCATACTTTTGACGATTGCAGCGAATCGTGAGTGTGCACGCAAACCATCATAGAAGGGATCGCTTTTCATCAACAGTGGATACGCGTTGCGCTCGTCCCGCGCTTCCTCCAGCCGGCGGAACGCCTGCTCCGTCTCACCCGACCTTAAGTAAGCCCGCGCGAAAAATACCGCCGGGACGTACTCGCTTCGCTTAACGCGTTCGTTAAGCCTATCGAGCCGCTTCCGCGCAATCGCCTGCACCGCAGCAGCAAAGCCCGATCCGGAATACACCTCGCCGAGGATTCCTGCAAGCTCATCGTCTCCGGCGAGGGTCATGGCCTTCGTCCACTCGGCAATAGCTTCCTCGTGAAATCCCAACTGCTCATAGACGTCGCCGATTTCTTCATGCAACGAGGCGTCGTTCGGATCTAGTTCCAGCGCCTCGGAAAATTGCCTCACCGCTTCGTCGTAGCGATGCGCATGGTAGAACCTGCCAGCTTGATTCCGGTGGATGCGGATCGAAAGCGGATCTAGCTCTAACGCACGCTGACCGGCAGCTATGGCCTCGTCATGCCTTCCGATCACCGAAAGAAAAATAGAGTGGTGACTATGGATAGCGCCAATCTGCGGATTCAGCTCGATGGCTTTCCGAAACGCCTGTTCGGCTCCGGACCAGTCCCGGTAGTACACCCATTTTAGCGCCGCCAATCCATGATGGACCTCGGCCAGGGTAGCGTCTAACGCGAGGGCCTTCATCGTCGCGGCTTCCATTCTCGCCCAGCCCTCCTGCGGTGGCATCAAGCCCCACGACGAAGCGAAGCCATAGAAAGATGCCAAACCGAAATAGCCAAGGGCGTAAGAAGGGTCAGCTTCGACGGCTCGCTGGAAGTAGTCACGGCTCTTACGAAACTCCTGCGGCGCGGACTTGAACCAAAAATAGCGTGCCTTCAAGTACAGGTGGTAAGCCTCAGTATTCTCGGTGTGCCGCTTGAGCACCGCATTCTTTTCTTCACCGAGGAGCTGAACTTTAAGTGCATTCACGACCGCGAGTGTTATCTCGTCCTGCACGTCGAAGATGTCACGCATCTCCCGGTCGTAACGCTCCGACCACAAGTGATATCCGTCCGAGGCGTTGACCAGTTGCGCCGTGATGCGCAGACGGTTTCCCGATCTCCTCACACTTCCCTGAAGGATTGACTTCACACCCAGGGCCACACCGATCTCATTTATGCTGGCGTTCTTCCCTACAAGCGCGAATGCCGAAATACGCGCAGCCACTTTAATTCCCTCGATTCTCGACAATGCATTCAATAGTTCCTCTGCCAGACCCTCACAGAAGTACGCGTTCTCTGGATCGGTACTGATGTTGGCGAAAGGAAGCACAGCGATAGTTTGTTGCGATCGGAGGTGAAGCGCGTCCGAAGTGCTTGCGTTCTCTGTTACCTGAGCAGCGAAGCGGTAACCGCGTCCCGGTACCGTTACGATGTAGCGGTTCTCGCCCCGACTCTCGCCGAACATGCGACGCAGTGTCGAGATATTCTGATTGAGATTGTTCTCCTCGACCACTGCGTCCGGCCAAATCTCTGACATCAATTCGTTCTTCTCCAAAACCCTGCCGTGATGCCGCACGAGGTAAAGCAAGGTGTCGAGCACGCGCGGAGTAAGTGCTACGCGCTCGCCGCGCCGCAACAATACGCGTTCGCCGGCATCGAGGCGGAAGTCGTCGAACTCGTAGATATGCGATTGCGGCTCGCCCATGGTTTTATTCAGAACTTTCAGAACTTTTTTCAGGACATCCTAAAGATTTTCAGTGTCAGTTAGAAAGAGTATCACCACCGACGGCTGAAAAGGCCGAAAAATTTTGACAGTGAAAGGGGATATCACAATGAAGTCGAGAACGATGAACATGGTCGCCGGTTTAGTTCTAATGGTCGCGCTTGTTTTGACGGTAACAAGCTTGTGGACGCCGGTGCTGGCCGAATCACACGGGGGAAAGCTGGAAGGAACCTGGCGCATGCAGGTCACAATCCGCGACTGTGCATCCGGTGCTGCGCTAAGGACCTTTCCGGCCTTCCTGACTTTTGCACAGGGAGGAACGTTAACTGAAACTACGACCGGTTTTCCACCCGCGCTGCGAACTCCCGGTCATGGCGTATGGGAACACTTGGGCGGCCAAACTTATAGGGCCGTTTCTGAAGCTTTCCTGTTCAATCCAGCCGGAACCTGGACCGGAAGGCAGAGGCTCACACAAATCATCGAGGTCTCAAATGACGGTGAGGAGATGAACAGTAACGCCACCAATGAAATCTTCGATACTAACGGAAACTTGATCGTTAACGGCTGTGCCACCGCCGTTGGAACCTACTTCGAATAATCGCAAAGTAGTAAACCATTTTTTTGAGGGCGAAGAGCGTTGCCATCTTCGCCCACAAAACCTCTCGTAATTCGCGGAAGGATCAACGACATGATTAAAACTATGGCTGTGCTCGGCATGATAATGATGACCGCTCTGCTCATCTCAGCTCAGAATAAAGACCGCCGCGTTGAAGAAGAGATCAGACGCGTGAATGCCGAGGAAGTTGAGGGCTTACTGCGGAATGACATCAGAACGTTGGAGCACATCTGGTCAAACAATCTGGTCGTTACCAACCCGCTTAACAAATTCGTTAACAAGCAAGAAGTCTTAAAGTTGATCGAGTCAGGCACCCTTGCCTTCGCTTCCTATGAACGGCGCATAGAATACGTCCACCTTTATCAGAACATGGCGATTGTGGCCGGAAGCGAAACCGTCATTTGGGCCGGCAAAATGCCAAATGCGGGAAAGACCTCACTCCTTCGCTTCACGGGAATATGGGAGAGACAGAACGGACGCTGGCGACAGGTAGCGCGACACGCGAACATCGTGGCGCAAACGATCTGATCCTGTCATCTCTTACCGTTACTGCCCTTGTCTCTTAATCGGTGTAATCTGCGGAATCTGCGGATTTACTGTTCTCGGCGACGGCAGCTGGTCGGTGATGAAGACGGACAGCGAATCTGCCATGATGGCATGCCCGGTCTTATTTGGGTGGATTATGTCTCCCAGCAGGAGTGTCAGGTTCCCATCCCGGCGCGCAAAAATTCATTGGTGAGGTCAATGGTATCAAAACCGGCGCGGCGCGCTTCCATTTCAACAATGCGATGCGCCGCGCGATGGGAATAAGTCCCACCTTTGTCCTGCAGCAATGGAATGATCATTATCACCACCGGAAAGTCGTTCTCTTTCGAAAGGCGCGCAAGACGACGAAAGCCGAAGCGCAGCCGGCCCACGCGATCACGGTCTCCATACCACGTGCTGCTGGGCCACTTTGGCGACTGGTTCATTAAGTCGAGCAGTTCCGACTCGTCGTCGCCTATCGGGTCGATCTGATTTGCGTACTCGCGGTGGAAGACCTCCGGGTCGTTCACATGCTTTACCCAGTTTTTGATCCTGATCGTTTCGACGCTCTCGGAGATTAACTGCACCAGACGCGATTCATACAGATAGCTGTAAGGAGAACTCTGCAATTGCTGCATTCGCTGGATGTGTTCCGGGCTCATGCTGGCAATGCCTATGTCATTTAAGCAATAGGCTACAACGACCAGATTCGGGTGATACTTCAGCCCACGAATCTCCAGCAACGCAACCTCCTGAAGCGTGTCGTAGCCGCCGACGCCAAAATTTAGGACCTCGACGTTTCGCCGCTGGGAAACCAGGCGTTGCTGCAATTGGAATGGGAAAGTGTCTTCAAGTTCCAGGTTGTTGCCGAAGGCAATTGAGTCGCCTAAAACGATCACTCGCTCGGTTGCAGGATCGCTGGATGGCTCGGGACCACGGAAGCCCTGCGAGTTGATCTTGATGTCTGTGCCCCACGAGTTAACGGAAGCTCCGGGCGTGTGTTCATACTTGAGGTCTGGATAGAGGGAAGGACGAAAAGTAAGATCCGTCCCCCGACGCCAGTATGTGGGTGGATTGTAGCCGAAGAGCCGCAGCGCGATTTCGATTGCAATCAGAGTTATCAGCAACGAGGCCGCGCTGAGGCCTGCTTTCTTAAAGTACTGTCGCCGCATGGAATCAGAGGGTAGCGGGGAAAAGAGGAATCGGGAAGCAGTGGGGACGAAGGGAAGTAATGCAAGCACGGGGCGTAAGATCTAAGCAGCCTGGAAGGCTGCCAGACAGTAGCCGGTGGTCGTAGCGCAGCGAAGACCACCGGAAGGTGGCGAACAGTTCGTCGCACCCTGAAAGGGTGCCAGACTTCTGACACCCTTTCAGGGTGTGGAATCGTTTTCCCTTGAATCCGGGGGTGGCGCGCACAACGCGCTTACCCCCGGCTACTGTCTGTCACGGCTACGCCGTGAAATCATGACGTTCCGTCGCTTTGCGACTCAAGCTGCCTCAACTCGATTCCGGCGATCTTGTCTTCCTTTGTCAGTTTCACGGTGCAGGATAGAGTCTTCCCGATGTCGGTCAGCAAGTAGCGATAAATCCTCAGCCCATTTTCGTCCCGGCGCTCGACTAGTTCGCTCAGGTGAATTACCGCGACCGGCAGACTTAGTGAACTGAGCGCGTCGCCGATCTGTTTGGCCCGGCCGGGAAACATTTCTGCCTGGAGTTCGGGAGTGAATTCATCGGGAGTGGCAGTGCCGTGCGACAGTTGATTTAAGACGCGACAGATAAATGCCGTTGACTTGGGTTCCCGCTCTTCTATCGTTTTATCGTCAAGCGATTGCACGCGAGGAAGCGCGAATTGAGGATAAAAAATCGCCGCCAGCTGACGGGCGAGTTTGAAATCCCTGGTGTCCCAGGAATTGGCCAGAAAGATGATCGTCAATTTATCGTCGGGAAAGCGCAGAATAAATGACTTGAAACCCTGCCACGCTCCGCCATGAAAAACTGCGCGGTGTTTATGGATGGTTTCGGTATGCCAGCCAAAGCCATAGCCTTTTCGTTCTCCATCGTTCAATTTTACCGGAGTCCAGATCTGCTCCAGACTCGTTTGCCTCAATGGCTTATCCGTGTAAAGCGCGGCGTCCCACTTTGCGAGATCCAAAATCGTAAGATAGAGCGACCCATCAGCAGTCGAATTCGTCGCGGGCGAAACCCATTCCTGATTCTTGAGTGCGCCCTGCAGGAGGCGGTAGCCGGCGGCGCGGTTTGGCACAATATCGGCTTCGGAGATAACGCGCGCAGTAGTCATCCCCAACGGCCTAAAAATTCTTTCCTGCAAAAACTCGCCGTAGAATTTTCCGGTGACCTTGCGAATTAAGAAGCCCAGGGTCGCATAGCCCATATTGCTGTAATCCCATTTCGCGCCGGTTGCGAAACTGAGTGGAGCTTTTTTGAAGTGGTCGAAGTATTCGTCTTCAGTGTAATCGCGGCGCAGATCTATTTCGGGCGGGTAGTCACCCATACCTGATGTGTGCGAAAGGAGATGCCGCACGGTGATGTTGCTCCAAGTCGCCGGCGCGTCCGGAAAAAACTTCGTGATCTTGTCATCGAGCGAAATCTTTCCTTCTTCGACCAGGATCATTACCGCTGCTGCGGTGAACTGCTTACCGATCGACCCGGATTGAAAAACAGTTTCAGGTTTTACTCGAACCTGATGCTCGACGTTGGCGAGACCGTAGCTCTTGAGGATGTCGACACGGCCGTTACGAATAATTGCGAGCGAGAGTCCGGGAATTTTCTGTTTGCGCATCTCGCTGCTGATGAGGCCGTCGATTCTCGACTCAATGCTTTGTTGAGCCGCGGAGGGCAGAGCACAGAAAAGCATACAGACAGACGCAACTAACGAAATTCTGTAAGGGCTGACTCTCATGCTTTCTCTTCCAAGTTTAGACAATACGAGGGTAAAGGGGAACGGGTACGCGGGAAGAGTGGGCAGTAAAGAGGGCATCCACAGATTTCGCAGATTACGCAGAACAGAAGGCAGTAGGCAGAAAGCAGAAGGCGGCTCACCTTCTTACCGTTACTGCTTCTGTTTCTTAATCGGTGTAATCTGCGGAATCTGTGGATGCTCGTCTTTACCGGGGAGCGGAAATTCTTCCGCCAGGCGTTAACAGAAGCCAGGTTCAGGCGTCTTTATCTATAGGAGAGTCAAAGATTCTTTGCACAAGGCAAAAAGAATGAAACGGAACGACGGCATTAGCGTTTAACTGAGTTAAGGGAGATCGGTTATGTTGCAAGTACAAACCAAAAATTTGGAGACGGTCGCGGTCCTCTGTCTCCAGGGGCAAATTGTGACGGGTGAAACGGAGATTCTCCGCAATGCAGTGCAATCCCTGTCCGAGGTCACTGCGGTAAAACTCGATTTAGCGCGGGTAACTACTGTCGATGCCGGCGGTTTGGGAGTGATGTTGGCACTGCGCGAGCAATTGGAATCAAATGGAATCCCCTTCGAACTCATGAATGTAAGCAGACTGGTAAGCAAGGTGCTCCAACTCACGCGCCTGGATTCTGTTTTCCAAATTACTTCAGGGGTTGAATTCTTTCCGGCAGCTGCGCGCGACCGGCGAGTGCCGGTAACGGCGTTTGCGTCGTGCGCCTAGTACGCGGTGAGCAGTGGGCAGTAAAGAGGGCTTCCACAGATTACGCAGATTACACCGATTAAGAAACGGCGGCAGTAACGGTAAGAAGATGAGCTGCCTTCTGCTTTCTGCCTACTGCCTTCTGTTTCTGTGTAATCTGCGGATAAAGGTCCTACTTGCTCGCCGCAGTTCGCGATTCCTCAGGTACAACTTCGAGTCTTAGTTGGTCCGTATTTCTAATAATCAACACAGACGCCTTATTCCCGATGCGATCTTCCGTTAGTAGCTTGTGAAGATCGTCGATGCCGGCAGTCGGATGATCGTCAAAAGCGATAATGATGTCCCCTTCCCTCAGCCCAGCATTCATTGCCGGGCTCTTGCCTTCGAAAGAGACGATTAGAATTCCACTTTCAACGGCAAGGTTGTAGTAGCGCACGACACGGCGCGGCAGTGGCACGTTCTGGCCCGCCAGTCCGATGTAACTGCGGCTGACTTTGCCGTCGCGAATCAGACGACTGGCGACGAACTTGGCAGTGTCAATCGAAGTCGCAAAGCAGATCCCCTGGGCTGGCAAAATCATCGCCGTGTTGACGCCAACCACTTCTCCGCGAGAGTTAACCAGTGGCCCGCCCGAGTTACCGGGATTGAGCGCGGCGTCTGTTTGAATCACGTCGTCCATCAATCGTCCCGACTGCGCCCGGAGCGAACGCCCCAGCGCGCTTACGACTCCGGCGGTGACGCTGTACTGGAAGCCATACGGATTGCCGATGGCTACGACTAACTGCCCGACCCTTATCTTCTGCGCTTCACCCAGATGCACGGGTACCAGGTTCGGCGCATTAATCCTGATCACCGCCAGATCCGTATCCGGATCGTCTCCGATCAAATCAGCCTCATACTTGCGCCCATCGGAAACCGTAACCTCAATTCTCCGGGATCCGTGGACAACGTGGCTGTTCGTCAGAATGAACCCGTCAGGCGTGAAGATGAATCCCGAACCGCTGCCCTTTACTTCAGGTGGGACTCCACGCGGAGCCCGCGGAGAATTTCCTCTTCTGCTTCTGACCGGTTGCTCGACCTCGATATAAACGACCGACGGGCTTACCTTTTCTGCCGCCGTGATCACTGCTCGCGAATACGCATCCAAAAGGTCTTCGTCAGGGTGTGATTGCGCCAGTGGACGTCTGCTCGATCCTGCCTCAGGCTCAAAGCGCTCGTCGTTTAGTAATTCAATTTCTCGTCTCATTGGTATAAACCTCTTGTTCTTAGGTTCCGGGTTTTCTCTGTGAAAACTCCGTGTGCTCTGTGCCTCTGCGGTGAATGAAGTTTTGGCAAATACTCACCACAGAGACACCGAGGACACAAAGGAGGCACAGAGATTCTCAAATCGCGTCAAGTTGTCGCCGAAGCTGTTTCCTCAAGTGTCGGGTAATCAATATAACCTTGCTCGCCCGGCGCATAGAACGTTGCCTGGTCCGGCTGATTCAACGGCGCGCTGCGCCGAAATCTTTCCGGCAGATCCGGATTGGCCAGGAGCTTGGTGCCGTACACGATCGCATCGGCGTGGCCCTCTGCCAAAAGGGCTTCGCCCGATTCCTTAGTGAATCCGGCGCCGGCGAAATAGACCCCTTGATAGACCGGGCGTAGTTTCGCGTGCCAGTCCTCGCCCGTTGAGCCGCTGACATGCACGTAGGCCAGCTTACGTTCGTTCAACTGCTCGAGGATGTATGGATACATCTTGTCGGCGTCAGTCTCCTCAATGTCGTTGAACGCTATGCGCGGGGAAAACTTCACCCCGACGTGGTCCGAACCGACCGCCGCGATCATTGCGTCCAACACCTCGAAGAGAAATCTGGCACGGTTTTCAATCGAGCCGCCATATTCATCTGAACGAAGATTTACGTTAGTGGAAAGAAACTGCTGCACGATGTAGCCACTCGCCGAGTGCAATTCGACGCCATCGAAACTTGCCGCGACTGCATTGCCGGCGGCCCTGGCAAAATCGCGCACTGTCTCAGCGATTTCTTCTCGCGTTAGCTCACGCGGCGTCACAAATTCTCTCATTCCTTCGTCGGTATAGTTCTGACCTTTCGCGCGCACTGCGCTTGGCGCTACCGGCTCTGCGTGGTCAGGCAGAAAGTCAGGCAAGGCGATCCTTCCGGTGTGGAAGACCTGCAAAAAAATCTTACCGCCGCGGGCGTGAACTGAATCAGCGATCGGCCGCCAGCTTTGGATTTGCGCGTTAGTGTAGATTCCCGGCGTGCGCACATATCCCTTGGCCATCGGCGAGATGTTGGTAGCTTCGGTGATAATCAGGCCTGCTGAAGCACGTTGGCCATAATACCCAGCCGCGAACGGCGGCTGGATTCCTCCGTCGTTAGCGCGACTGCGTGTCATCGGCGCCATGATGATGCGATTTTTGAGTTCCGTATTTCCGACCCGCAGCGGGTCAAAGAGCGTTGGCATAAGAGTCCTCCATCAATGATTAGTTATTAGACACGAGCGCAGCCGCCTCTTTGGCAGTCACGTCTTTGTTGTAAACGGCAGTCCCCGGCTGTTGGCTGCGACCGCCTTCATGTAGAAAGCCAGTATCGACTGCCGCAAATCCGATCTCTTCAATCAAGTTAGCGGCAATCTCTTTGGCCCCGGAGTCATCACCGGCGATGAAAATCGCACGCCGGTCCTCAAGAGGCAGGCTGGTATTGCCCTGCGTCGCCAGATGTTTGAAGTAGATAGTGTTGAACCCTTTCACCAGTCGCGCTTCCTTCAGGTGAGAAGACAACAGTTCACTCGAAGTGGTTTCGTCACTATCAAGCTCGGCGAATTTGCCGTCGCGCTCGGGGTAGTAATTTCCGGCGTCGATGACCACCTTGCCCTTAAAGCCGTCGGCGGGAAGCGTTTTGAATTTGCCAAACGGGATTGCGACCAAGACGACATCGCCAAAGTCCGCAGCTTCCTCAATCGTTGTCGCTTTTGTGTTTCCGCCGAGTTCAGTAACCAGCGCCTCCAGACCTTCGCCGCCACGCGAGTTACTGAGCGCAACCTCATGCCCGGCGCGCACAAACAGCCGCGCTGCGTTGGCGCCAATGTTTCCCGAACCAACAATTCCTATTTTCATCTTCGTCTAACCTTTCTCGAGTTGTTTTAATCAGCTTAGAGCTGGCTCATGCCACCATCAGCCACTATTTCCGTTCCCAACAGGAATGAAGAATCCTCGCTGGCAAGGAAAAGAACTGTCTTCGCAATCTCTTCCGGTCGTCCAAACCGCTTCATCGGCACCTGTGACTGAAGACCCTTAGTCATCTCCTCGACTACTTCTGTGGGCATTCCCGTCCGACCAAGGATCGGAGTCGCGACCGGGCCAGGACTAACAACATTAACGCGGATTCCGCGACCAACGAGTTCAGCGGAAAGGGTGCGCGCCAGGGTAATGAGCGCCGCCTTGCTCGCCGCGTACACGCTTGAGTTGGCCATCCCGATATTGGCGCTGATGGACGCGTTCAGGACGATCGAGGCATTGTCGTTCAGCAGCGGCAGCGCCTTCTGGATCGTGAAGTACGCGCCCTTGAAATTTGTGTCCATGATTGAGTCGAAGAATTCTTCGGTAACGGTTTCGACCGGCGCAAACTTGCCTACCCCTGCGTTTACGAAGAGCACATCGATCTTGCCGACTTTGTCCTTCACCTCACCAAATAGTTTGTCTATCGCCGTCAAACTTGACGTGTCTGAGCGAATCGCCAGAACGTCACCGCCGATGGCTGCCTTAGCGTCATCGAGTGTCCGCTGGTCACGACCCGTAATGACAACGCGTGCTCCCTGTTCCCTGAACTCCTTCGCCGTTGCCAAACCAATGCCGGAGTTACCGCCCGTGATGACTGCTACTTTACCTTCCAATCTGCCCATGTTGTTTTCCTTTCCTTTCCTTTCCTTTGGTTGCCTGTTACTTGTTCTGGAACACATGTTCCAGAATCCATCAAAAAAATTTACTCGATCTATTCAACGACCGACAGTGTGACCTTCACGACGTCTTCCAGCGCTTTGTGATCGCGTGTAGCCTTCGCCATCAGCATCAATCCCTGCAGGCTACTACAAAGAAATCGCGCCACGGCGCGCGGATCACGAACTTCTTTTAGTTCGCCATTCTTTTTGCCACGCAACAACGCGCGATAAAAAGCGCCCTCCAGTGCTGCCGTATTGCTGCTGGTGCGGGCAGCGGTCGCCTTGCAGCGACCAGCTAACTCCGACATCGCGTTACCCATGAAGCAGCCACGCTGCTGACCCTGGCAGAGCGATCCTTCAGCCACGCCCGAGAACAACTGGCGCAGCGCCTTTTTCACCGAGTTGGTATTCTCGAGCAACTCAAAGACCTTACGCGTCTCGACTGCCTGGTAGCGATCGAGCGCTTGCAGGTAAAGCGCATGCTTGTCTCCGAAGGTGTCATAGAGGCTCTGGCGATTGATTCCCATGTGCTCGACCAGCTCCCGTATGGAGGCTGCCTCGTAGCCACGCGACCAGAAGACCTCCATCGCCTTATGGAGTGCCTGATCTCGGTCGAACTCTTTTGGTCGCGCCATCAGCCCCGTCTTGACCTCTTGGGAGTTTATACTCTTTCTGGAACGACCAGTCAAGAATGGAAGACGAACCCGTGGGCGTGAGGTCAGTACCACCGCGTGGTAGCGGGTGGGTTCCGATCGCGTTCAATTAATTTGAGAGCTTCGCAACCATGACCCACCCGCTACCGCGTGGTGGTACTGACTTCATCTCACCCCTGTGAATGGCAACGCCACCATATATTAAGCGATCGCAGAATTGAGGTAGACTCACACTGCGTGTCAAAGAGCGGAGCAGCAGAATCAAAGGTCGCACTTGTGGCGGCCATCATCGGCAACGTTGCCGTGGCCGTTACCAAGTTCGTCGCCGCGGCGTTCTCCGGCAGTTCGGCGATGCTGTCGGAAGGTATCCACTCGCTGGTAGATACAGGCAACGGCGCGTTGCTTTTGTACGGTCTGCGCCAAAGCCGGCGACCTCCCGACTTCACACACCCTTTTGGCCATGGGAAGGAACTTTACTTCTGGTCGTTGATCGTGGCCATCACGATCTTCGCTCTGGGCGGCGGGATGTCGCTGTACGAAGGCATCTGGCATCTCAACCACCCGAAACCTCTGACTGATCCCTTCTGGAATTACATCGTCCTCGGCTGCGCCTTCTGTTTTGAAGGATCTACCTGGTTGTTCGGTTGGAAAGCGTTTCGGATTGTGAAGGGCAAACGAGGCATGCTGGAAGCAATGCACAGAAGCAAGGACCCCTCAACCTTCATTGTGGTCTTCGAAGATTCGGGCGCTTTGCTGGGTTTGGTAGTCGCGTTCTGCGGCCTCTTCCTCGGACATCTACTAGACAAACCTTACCTCGACGGCGTCGCTTCAATCGTTATCGGAATGATGCTCGCCACGATGTCCTTCTTTCTTGCCTACGAGACTAAGGGGCTGTTAATCGGCGAGGGCGTCGACCCCGAGACATTACGACGCCTGCGCCTGTTCGTTGGAGCCGACCCCGGCGTAGCACATGTCAGTCGCCTGCTCACGATGTATTTCGGGCCGCACGAAGTGTTGCTTACGCTGGAACTCAAATTTCGCGATGAACTGTCTGCAGTTGGCGTCAGGGCGACAGTGGCACGAATACAAAAGAGCGTGCGAAAAGAATTTCCGGACATTACACGAATTTATTTTGCGTCGGAATCAGTCGCCGCGGAGGATTTGCATGACACGCATGACTGAAATGACTGAAAAAGCTGCGGCGCTCCCCGGTAAGGCGAGCGCCGCGACGATCGACCGCATGTTGGACCTGATTTACTTGGGAATTGTCAGCTCCCAACCAACCTGGATCTTGTCCGGGTCTTTGATCTTGTCCTTGTTAGCGTAGTAGATGCGCATGTACTCGTTCGCATCGCCATAAAACTGTTTGCTGATTTTGGACAGGTTATCGCCGCCCTTCACGGTATAGGTTTGCCCTCCCGACGTTCCGCCTTCCGCCGCTGCCGCCGCCGCCATGCCGGCATCGATATCAGCAGTAAGGTCGTTTGCGTAGTTGCTGTCCACCAGCTTGATCTGTTCCCAAACTTTGTTCTTTGCGTCCTCAGAAGGCGCAGCACCCTTTATGTACAGCTTGTTGTCCTGTACGTGCAGGTTCGCCAGCCGGACATCTTGCTGTTCGATAATGTTGAGTACCGACTGGTATTTCGTCTTGAGGTCGTGGAAGCGTTTCTGTGCGTCTGGCTGTTCCTGCGACGCTGAGGCGCCACCCCCAAACATTTTGTCAAAGATTCCCATTTTTCTGTCCTCCTAAATTTCGCTTACCGTTATTGGCAGGTCGTAATGCTGACCGCCGGTTAGTTACAACTACTGCGTGTTGACAGGCTCGCAGATCCCATCGAATGCATCACTGGGCCGGCGCACTCCGACTTCGAATCATTCTCCAGATCCAGAGAACGAGGATCGCCCCGAGAAGTGAAAGAAATAGTCCGCCAGGATGAAACCCGTTACCACTGCGCCAAATCAGTCCGCCGACCAGGCCACCAATAATGGACCCAACGATTCCGAGTACGATTGTCGCCAACACGCCCATCGGATCTTTGCCGGGCATGATCAGGCGGGCCAGCGCCCCCGCGATCAAACCGATGATCAACCACCAGATGAAACTCAGCATGATTGTTTCCTCCTTCTGTCGATATGTTGGTCAGGTTCCAAAAAGCGGAGACCAAATTCACTTGAAGAAATTTCCGGCAATACGGCTCAAGTCGTCAGTCACATTGCCATCGCGATTGGAGTCGAGCATCGAACTGATACTGCCCATCAGTCCTGGCTCTGCCGGCTGTGCTTGTTGTTGCTGCGCGAGAAACTGTGACAGGCCATTCGGGTCGAGACCGTTTTGCTGTTGTTCGCGACCTACTGCCCCCATGACAAGCGGAGCCACCATCTCAAGTAAGCTCCCGGCGGAGTTTTGATCCATTCCGGTAGCCTGTGCGAGATTGCTTTCCACTGCCGGACGCTCACCGCCCAAAACGTGACCGAGAATGCCCGAGCCGTTTGCAGCTTGGGGGTTCCCAAGATACGACGTGAGCTGATCGAGAATGCTGCCGTCGTGGTCACTGGCTACAGCCTGATGTAAATCCTGCGCGCCCTGCGGCTGAGAAGCATTGCGCGCAAGCGCCGCCACGATAACCGGCACTGCAAGTTGAACTGCCGTCTGGGCAGTGCTCTCACTGATTCCGAGTCGTTGAGCCAACTGGCTCGCTGCCGTGCCGGCGACCCTTTGCGTAATCATCTGCGTTATCACGTTCATCTGCGCCTCCTTTAGTTTCCTGCTGACGGATCTATTTCATTCGGAGCGTCGCATTAGACCCTACCCTTGGATCGTACGTTATCCTGAAGTTATTTTTCGGAATGGCCAACTAGCCTTCTTCCTGGCGACAAGCGCACAAGAAGCAGACCGATTCAAAATGGGGGCTCAGTACCTAGTTCTCAAGCGGGCGTTGTTAAGTGTGTTGGTCGGGGAAAGGTTAAGGCTGAAACGCAGGGGCTGGGGGATAATGCGTTGAAGGATTAAACTTTTCAGCAAGTTGATTTAACGCCGTGAGTCTATGCCCAGTGCTTGTTGGAGTCAAGGTTATGCTTGCAGTGGTAGTGTGCTAATTTGGTTTTTCGGTAACGCAAACTGTTAGTTTGCGCGCGCGTTGATGCCGCTCAGCATCGCAAACTAACAGTTTGCTTTACAAATTAGGACACGACCCTGAAGTTACTGTGGATGCTCGACGCCAAAGGTATCCAATCTCTAATCTCATTAGCTTGCGGTTCCAGCGGTTTGCTTAGCCGAGAGCGGAACGCGCAGGGGAACTAAGCCTTTCGATAGGTAACTAGAACCCTTAGGGCTGACAGCGACTTGTTAAGAGGATTGACGCTGAGGATGTCAAACTCTTTGAGCGGCTGCCTTGGCGCTAGCGCATGCGAGTCTTCCAGTTCAAGCTCGCTGGTCGTGAACACGTCAACGGCCATGACGCGAGCTTTCACAGATAAGAACTATTGTTCTCAATCAGCGGATTATTGGGCAGCGGGATTTTCATTCATGCCCCAACGGGGCTACGGCCTCCAGCCCAGGGTTGCCGCTTCGGCCACCTTGGGAACTAGTAAGATAAGAAATTTCAACCGCAACCGCCGGCTGCGTCGTTTTCTCAAAAAGAAGCTTTCCTTACCCAGGGTAGCCGAAGCGGCAACCCTGGGCTGGAGGCCATTGCCCCGTTGGGGCATCACTGAGAACTTATCCTAGTCTTCAGGTTCAACTTATCTCTCCGGTTCTTCGACACTCAAGATAACTTGATCGACTGTAATCCTGGCATCGGAGCGAACGGGCAAACGCTTGCCTTCTCTTGACTCAAGTGCGGTCGGCACGAGGGTAACCGAGACGGTTCGTTGCTGTTGGAGGGCCTTCAGCCTTTTTACAGCGCCGGAAATGTTGACATTGAATTTCAACTCCGCCTTTTCTCCGTGCTTCGCATGCGTTTGCTCTGCACCAAAGAATGCCAGGTTTCCGGCGTAGCTTTCCATTGTGTAATTCGGATCCTGTGTGCTGTCGGGAAGGTTCAAATAGACTTCATAGAAGAAGTCGACAGGCCGCTCTACTTTCAACCCTTCAAAGTTGAGCTTGAATTGCATTTCCTCCTCGGGCTTGGCGACTCTTGAGGCGCGTTCAAATGCAGTTCGCGCTTTGTCGTTGAGCTCTATTTCGAATTTCAGGCGTCGCGCGTCGAGGACCAGCGGTTTTTTGTAATAGCCGATCTGAATTTCGACTAGCCGTAACCGCTCGGTCAAAATGGGCCAGATTGTGAAGACAGTTTCGTCGTCGTAACAGGATCGGCATCCACACACATTTGGATTTAAGAGTTCAGCCCCGGTCATTTGCACTTGCTCACCGAACTCATCAAAAAAGGTGAATTTTGTATTGTGCCAGACCGTATCCGAAGCCGGCGGATTAGCCCGGCCACCTCCGGCAGCCAACCAGCGATTCCACAAGCGATCTATGTTGCAATGGTGCAACCAGAAAATCGGGTCTTGAGCGGCGGTAGGAACTGAACCCATCCAGCCGCCGATGCCACCGTGAATAGCGCTGTGCGGTGTGCCGTAAACGTTACTGCTGAAGGTATAAAACGGCACCGGACCCGGGATGGCCGAAGCCAGGCTGACAGCCGATGCTGAAAGCTGTCCAGTTCCGTTGTTGAGAGCCGCGTTGCGAACTGAGTTGAACAACGGATTCGTCGCATTCGCCGGAGTCCGGAAGGCGACCGGCAGAAAGCGGGCGTTCGGATCAGAAGCCTCGCTGTAGTTCCAATAGGGCAATCCCAGACTCGGCATACCAGAGGCTTTTCTTAGAATCCTCTCAAAGAAGCAAAGCTCCATCCGATGCCAGGAAAAGAAATGAGTGATGTTGTGTTGGCAGGTGTTCCAGGCGGTTTGAACCGGCGTGGTAAGAGTTCCGTGAATGGCCGCTTGATAAGCCCAGCTGGTCGGGTCGGTAGCGGGGCGTGATTTCATAACCGCCACACCGTTCTTAAAAGCTGTTAGTTCGGCCGCCGTCAGATTCTTGAAATTTTTTCTGATGGTCGCACCGGCATCTCTGCACCGTCTCCGAAAAATATAATCCTTGGTTTGCGCACTGACGGACGGTTGGAGTAACAAGAGACCTCCAGCAACGCCAGCGCCTTTCATAAAGTCACGTCGTGAGAAATGTGAGTTCTTCATTGTGTCCTCCGAGGTTGGTGGGATGCTTCATACGTTGTCTCTCCCGCCGCATCCATTTTGAGGGAAAGAGCCTAACGAAGAGGTTAAGCACCAGAGCTAGCCTTGTTCGCGATAGGGGGAGGAGGCGAAAACACTGAATTAAGCGGAGTGAGACTTCGAGGCCTTGTGAGTCGGAGTCTCTTGACAGCAACTCCGTGACGGATCGTATTTCCAGCCTGCGACAGGCAGCATATCTCCGAGGTAATCACACGTCAATGGGTATGAGTCGCCCTCGGAATAACGCTGAAAGCGTTGGCTAATTCGAGCCCGAGGATGGCGGAGAAGATCGCGGTCACTTGGAGTGTGAGGAGCGTCAATTATATTCCTTCCCTAATGAAGCCAGGTATTCTTCGTCACTGACCTTTTCCATCCATTCGACGATCTTACCGTCCAGCGCCTCTTGGATGGCGATGTGTGTCATAGGCGTGGTCGGCCACGCACGCGGGCCGGAGGGGGCGCTTCGAGTAAGGGATAAATGCGCACACTGCCGCTGACCCGCGAACACTCGTGGCCTGCAGCTGGAAGTTATCAGCTTTTGAGACTTTAAGTAGAGAGTCAGCAGGTAACCTGCTAACAGGTAAGTAGAGAGAAGCTCAGCTCCGCACGGCTGGGCTTTTCTCTTTGTTTTGCTTCGATTAAATCCAGAAGTAAGCAGAATTATCGCGGATATCACTTTCCGAGACTCATAATCCAAATGTCGCCGGTGATGCGGCCGTGCGAGTAGAGGAGTTGGCGACCATCGCGCGAAATCTGCGGGTCTTCGAGGAACAAGCCGGACTCCGGAAAGTTCGTCACCTTCTCCGGCTCGCCTTTGCGCCACTCTTGCCCCGGACCGGGTACGCGATAAATATTCTTATGGTCGAGTTGAAAATAGAGCCACTTGCCAGAAGGGGACACAAACGGGTGATAGTCCTGATGTGCCGTTGCAACCACGCTGCGTGATTCCCCGCCCTCTATCGGTACGGCACGTAGATCTACGTTGCCGCTCTGAGACGACTGATAAATTACCCATTTGCCGTCAGGGCTTAAAGTGCTTTCGGGTACAACTGCCAGCTCGTTTGTCAGACGCCGCGAAGTCTTCGTTGCCAGATCAAAGATGAAGAGTTGGTTCTGGCGTCCTTCTGTAACTGAACCATAGACCAGGGCGAGTCCTGAAGGTGCCCATTTGGGATTGTCCGCGTTCTCGGTCAACAATCGTGGGTTAGCTCCATCTGCAGACATGAGCCACAGACTGCCACGGGCTGCGGGGGTGGTGGGTTGCTG
>Ga0070697_100000513_pt1 | contig 29328 bp, 20 predicted proteins | sample KBSK1501metaG_FD_65475 | JGI IMG/M metagenome (GOLD analysis project Ga0070697, IMG submission 65475) | Corn, switchgrass and miscanthus rhizosphere microbial communities from Kellogg Biological Station, Michigan, USA - KBS K1-50-1 metaG | ecosystem: Host-associated > Plants > Roots >...
AGATCTGAGGAGAGTCGCTCCTGAGGCTGAGTTCACGAGAATACTGGAGACCCGTGCGGGCATCGGCGGGGCCATCCAGACGCAGGGCACAGATTGGGGCCTGGGAGATCATCTTCAGATCATAGGCGCCATCGTCGAGCTGATCGGCGACAGGACCGGGCCAGTGCTGTTCATCTCCGTGCCCCTCCGGCAGAGGCCAGAGCTTATCTCCTCCATAGTTGAACCACTGACCGTTGGCTTGTTCGGGGGGGATGTATTGTCCCTTGTATTTGGGATTCACGAATAAATAAGCGTGACCGGCAAAGCTGACCTGCATTAAGCGGCCACCAAGTTGCTTTACGATCGTAAGCTGCAACCACTGATTGGAGAGCTCCTCCGCAGCCCAGCCTTCAAATGTTGTGCTTCGAATCTGGCAGGTCCTGTGAACCGGCTCGGTGGCGAATCCGGGTTGGGCCAGAAGGCCGACAGCCAGCCCGAGAAGGGAGCACCGTTTCATAGAGCCGAGCAACTTCCGTGAGCTGGTAGGCATTCAGGAACGCGTTGCCCTCTTAGGTTGGAAGTGCATCGTCGCTCCGATTCTTTGGACGGCTGGATCGGGATAAGGAAATCGAAAGACTTGAGGTCTCGGGCGGCAGCCGTGCCCTCGAAAACTCAGCGGCAACATGGTGTCGCGATGCTCAGAAAGACAACTTCAGCGCCATCTGCCCGATGCGGCCGTCCCGGGCGCTGTTAACCTTACCGAAGCTGCCGTCGGTAATTTCGCCGGTGACGGAGCCTGGAACCATGAACTGAGCATGATTGAAGACGTTGAAGAATTCGGCGCGGAACTCCAATGCCATCCGGTCGCCGATCCGAGTGTTTTTGTGCAGGGCGAGGTCCCAGTTGTTAATTCCTGGACCGTGGAAAAAGCGGCGCTTCACATTGCCGAGAGTGCCCAGGGTCTCCTGAGAGAACGGGGAGGGGTCGAAGAAGAGATTTCCCGGTTGTCGCGGGTTAAGGAAGTGGATCGGTTGGCCGTTGTAGTTGGGTACATCATCGTTACAACAGCCGCGAAGAGAGTTGTCGTTGTTCTCTTTAAGTGTGATCGGGAAGCCGGTGGTGAAGCGGGTGATTCCTGAAATCGTCCATCCGCCCAATAACTTGCCAGCGGCGCCGTGACTCGACTTGTAGAAGGGTAAGTCGTAGCCGTAGCTGATGACAAAATTGTGGGTGATGTCAAAAATGGAAAGGGCACGGCTCAGACCTGGATTAAATGGGTCGATGGCGTCAAAGAAACCCGAAGAGTTATCGATGGATTTCGACCAGGTATAGGCCGCCAGTAGACGGAGATCACCCACCTTCTTTTCCAGGCTGGTTTGCAAGGCGTTGTAGGTCGAATTGGCAGATGTTTCTTCCCAGGCGTTGTTCTGGAAATCGAGCGTACCTGTCCCAGTCGTCTTATCGAGTTCACGGCCCGAGGTCACCGAGAAAGGCCGAGTACCGAAGGCGAAGTTACCGCCCCCCAGATTGTAGATCGTGTCTGCACCAAACGGTCCGCAGCCATCAGCCGGACCCAGCAAGGCCCGAATTTGCAGACATTTGGCCGGACTGCCTGCGTTTGACTCGACGGTGGAGAGCAGGCGGCGTCCGCGGGACCCGACATACCCTATGGAAAACACTGCAGTTTTAGCGATCTCGCGCTGAATCGTGAGGTTGAAGTGTTCGCCATAGGGGAGCTTGTTGGTGGTCTTGTAGGTGGGTGAAAATGCGATCGGCATGTACTTGGCCCAGATTCCCGTAGCTCCCGCTGCGGGGATGGTGAAGGGGAATCGGTTCCCTTGCGGACTTGGGGGGTCGTTGCGATTTTTATAAGGCTGGTCCTGGTAAACCGGCACCGGACTGACCCAAAACAGTCCAAAGGGAGCATCGCCAACTTCGTTGAAAAGGGTGACATCCTCAATCGCGGTGTAGTAGAGTCCGCCGCCCACGCGGATGCTGGTTTTCCCCGGCCCGCCAAAGATTCTTGCCAGGAGTCCTTCAGTTGCTCCCGGCGAGTAGGCGACGCCCAGGCGGGGCGCAAACCGGTCATATTGCGTGGGCGCGAGGGTGCGCGGAACGCCCGGGTCACCCGGAAAGACGAAGCCCGTGGGCGAGTCTGGGTAGATCTTCGACTGCACGCCAGGCACGAAGGTCTGGATTCTGTTCTTGGTGTCATAGAAAGGCTGGCTCGTGTCCCAGCGCAACCCATAGTTGATGGTCAGATCGGGTCTAACCTTGTAGGTATCCTGAGCGTATATCCCGAAATACTTGGTGCGCGAATCAAGCAACTGGAGGCTGGTCTGGTTAAACAGGTCCGGCGCGCCCAGTAGAAAGTCAGCGAAGTCGTTGCCGGTCTCGCCTCCAACAAAATCAAACCAACCATTTGGGGTGTAGGTGTTGCGTTCGTTGACCTGGATATAGCGGATGTCCCCGCCGAACTTGAGGGTATGCTTGCCGATCACCTTGGAAAAATTGTCAGTAATCTGATAGGAATTGTTGTACTGGCCTGTGATGCCATCGGGCAGGCCGAAGCGCACTCCGGTGCTGGAGAGGGTGGTGGTCGCGACGCCCTCGTATAACGGGTTGGTCGGGATAACACCTAGTCCGCCTTCTACATATCCAAAATCTGTGATCTTGCCGAGCCCGCCCACGGGCTTGTTCTTCAGAAAAGCGAAGCGAGTGTAGTTAATACGCACTTCGTTTACTGTAGTCGTATTGAGCAGGGCAGTATTGCTCAGTTGGATTTGCTGCGCCCGCGACAGTGTAGTCGCGGAGAAACCTGGCGAGTTAGAGAAATCAATCGAGGGAAATGGATTCAGATAGTTGGCATCGTCGAAGTGATAATAAGCGGACCAGTTGCCCAGATGCGCCGTATTCAGGTCAACCTTCAGACCGAATTTCTCATCCCGTAGGTTTAGCTTCTCGGCCGTGCTGGAAAAGTTCGGCGTTCCATTCGAGTTTCCGTTGGGCGTGGGGATGAACGTCAGCGTCTTCACAGCGACCGGAGACCAGGCAGCCTGGGGGATAAACGGCCCCGACGCCCCGGGAAAAACGCATTGGGTGTTGGTAGTGCAGCCGTCAAACCAATAGGGCTCGCCGGGAGTGACTGCGTATCCCAAGCGCTGGGTTAAGGTGGCGGCAAAGTTGGTGGAGCTGTTGTCACCACGAACTACGGTCGGGTTTCCGCCCGAGTCGACGAACTGTTGAAACTGGGTAGTCGCCAGATCGGAGAAGTCACCACCACGCTCGAGCAGCGAAGGCACGTTGATCAGTCCCGAGGAAACACCGCGCACTTCGCGCGTGCCCTGGTAGTCACCAAAAAAGAAGAGCTTGTCTTTCACCACCGGCAGGCCGATGGTGCCTCCGAACTGGTTACGCTTGAACGCTCCCCGCTCCAGATCGAAGAAGTTGCGCGCGTCCAGCTTCTCGTTGCGAAGGAATTCGTAAACCGAGCCGTGAATCTGGTTAGTCCCGCCCTTGGTAATCACGTTGACGATGGCGCCCGAAAAACGGCCATATTCGGCATTGAACGAGTTGGTCAGCAGGCGGAACTCCTCGATGGAGTCCAGGGTGGGAACGATGGAAGCGCCGTTTTGGACACTCTCTTCGACGTCGCCGCCGTTGACCATGAAAGAGTTGGAAGTCTCCCGTTGTCCATTAACGGATACCTGGCCTGAATCCCCATTGCCAGAAACGAACCGGTTGTGGTCCGAAGCGCCGGAGGAAATTGGAATAACGCCGGCCTGCAATCCGAGCAAGTCAATGTAGCTGCGGCCATTCAGCGGCAGACCCGTCATCTTCTTGCTCTCAATCACGTCCCCCAGCTGCGTGCTGCTGGTATCCACCTGGGCCGAGGAGGTAGAGACCTCGATTCTCTCGTTCACGGCGCCGACCACAAGCTTGAAGTCAGCCCGGTACTTCTGGTTGACAAGAAGTTTGATGGCAGTTTGAACGCTGGTTCGGAACCCCAGCGACTCCGCCTGGAGAGTGTAGTTTTCCCCTACGGGGACACTCAGGAACTCATAGTTCCCCGCGGCGTCCGTCTGCGCATGGCGCACCAACCCCGTGTCCGAATTCTTAAGGGTCACGGTTGCGTTAGGAATTGCGGCGCCGCTGGGGTCCAAGACTGTGCCCAGCACTCCGGCAGTGACTTCGCCGTGCAGAAGTTGGCCGCCCATCATCAGCAGGGCGAAAAGACAGGTGAGAGCTTTACGCGATGGGTGAGTCACACAGCACCTCCCGAGCGGATTGGGTGCCTAGCTAAACGATTTAATGCTGACAAAATACAGAACAGCAGGTTAAAGAGTCAAGATATAATCCAGGCAATCGGAATATGCGTTGCCAACGTTGAGACGGATTTGTGGCTCGGGGGATCTTTTTCCTGCGGATTCGAGAATCAGGCACATCTGTTTGCCGATTCCTGCGGTTGGTCGGCGCGGGATTCGTTTTCCTGCAGATGACCACCGCCTGCTCTTGGGCAAACGCGCAGCAGCCCCTGCCTGGCCGCTCCCTGGCCCGCTCTTACTTCGCAGCCGCGCAAAAAGCGCTGGCCACAGGCGATTCCTCTACCGCCCTTGAAAAACTGAATCAGGCTGTCGAGGCCGATTCGCGCTACGCCGATGCCTATCTTTTGTTGGGGCTTACCGAGTTCCAACACGGCGAGACGGCGAGGGCAATCGAGCACTACAAGCGCGCCCTGGAATTGCGACCTCGCTCCTATTCAGGGCACTACAACCTGGCGCTGGCTTACCTGCGGGAACACAGACTTCAAGACGGACGCGCGCAGCTTGAGCAAGCCGTGAACCTCGATCCCCAGCAGGCCGACGCCGCATACGACCTCGGCATCGTGCTCCTGGAACAGGGCCAGCCTGCGCACGCACTAGGCTATTTGACCCGCGCCAGGAAGCTAAATCCTCGCCGGCCGGACGTGGCTTTCAACATCGCCCGTGCCGAACTCGAGGCGGGGCGTGTGGCAGAAGCGCGCAACGAGGCGCAAGCAGCGGCCGGGCGGCTGGGCTCAGATTTCCAGTGGAGCGCCGCCATCGGCCAGCTCTTCCTGAAGCATGCTCAGCCGAAGGATGCCGCGATCTATCTTCGTGAAGCCAGTGCAATCCATCCCGAAAACGTTGAGATTCGTCATCAACTGGCGCTGGCCTATCTGCAATCGGGCCAGCCCGGGCAGGTGTTGAACCTAATCGCAGAACCGAAGACCGACGATGATCACTATTTGCGCGGCAGCGCTTATTATCTGGATCACCGTTTCGAGGAGGCCAACCGGGAATCGGAAGCGGCGCTTGCGCTGGCCCCTGACAATCCCCGGCTCCTGGTCCTTCACACTCGACTCCTTCAGCGTGCCGGACAACAGGACGCGGCCATCGAAGTCGCCCGCAAGGCAGCCTCTCTGGCGCCTGACTGGGATGAACCATACTACCTGGCTGGCGTCAGCCTTTACTTCACTGGGCGCTTCCCGGAAGCGGGCAAAAATCTGGCGCGGGCGGTTGAACTCAACCCCAGTTCAGCGCGAGCCCTGTTCATGGAAGCCGTGGCTTTGGTGAGCGAGGGCAAGACCGGCCAGGCCGAGCAATGCCTCCGCCGCGCCATTGCTTTGCAGCCGGAGAATGCCCGTTTCCATTGCCATCTTGGGATCCTTCTGGCGCGCGAGAGTCAGAATGTTAAAGCCGAAGAATCGTTAAGGAAGGCGATTGAGGTCACTCCGAACTATGCGTTGTCGCACTACGAATTGGGAAAACTGCTGGTGCAGTCCAATCGACTGCCAGCAGCGGCTGAGGAGTTGAGCCAGGCAGTCCAGTACGATCCCAATCTGAGCGCCGCTTATTATCAGCTCTCCCGCGTATATGCCCGGCTCGGGGACGCTGAGAAATCAAAGGGCGTCCTGTCCGAATTCGAAAGACTCCACCAGCAAGAGACGAGCGACTCCCAGGCACTGGAAGAGGACACCAAAAAGGCAACCGAGTAAGACGCCGAGCTACTGACGCTGCTTCTCGACGGTCGAGAGATACCGCATCTGCCAGGAGGTCTCCTGACCTCAACGGCTATCGCGAAGAAGAATACGTCTGGCGGGGCTTCAGCAGAAGCAAGCCAAGATTTAGTGCCCCGACAACGATGATGGTCCCGACGGTACGATCCATGCCTATGCCGAATGCACTCTTCAACTCGCTTGCGAAGACCAGCCTCTCAGCAATCCGTAATACAGCGACAACAACCGCAGGATAGACCAGCGCGCCGTAACGGACGGGGTCTTTGGCGATCAGTAGCATCATGACGCCAAAACCGATTACGTAAGCTCCCAAAAACTTCGCCAAGTAGGTGAATTGCACGTCAACATTAACATTGGCATGCCACAAGGCACGTGCAGCCCAGGCCGCGAGGGAGCCAGACGCGATTCCAAATACACCCATGAGAATGTGGTAAATCCCCATGAAACCGGCGAGGACCTTGATTCCGGCGAGGCGATTCATAGTGGTTTCTCCTCTGACTTGTTCATATGCTGTTCCAAGAGTCGGGCTAATTCCAGTGCAAACTGGGGTGGTGCCACAAGAGTCACTCTCGAGCGCGGTTGGCCTCAGCATCGAGCCGGCAGATGCGCCCCACCTGGTAGCGGAGGCGCAGCGCGCGAGAAAGCTTGAAGCGACCTGCTGTTACCGCTCCGAGAAAGTCCTGATCGTAGTCTAGGCCGAGGCGGAATTGGCCCGCCCCGCGAGGTGAGACATAGGTGCCGAAGGCGTGGTCCCACAGCGCAGTGAAGTTGCCGTAGTTGCCCTTGAGTGTCGCGGCGTGATGCAGCAGATGCTCGCGCGGGCTGATTAACAGCAAACACCGGAAAATCGTATCCGCCCAATCGAAGCGCCTTAGAAAGATCGAGTGGCTGGCGCTGGCCACGAACGCGAACGTCAATAAGAGCGAAGGCAAGACAGTGATAAACACGGCAATCAACTCCCGGCGACCGCTTAGCCACACGATGGTGAAGATCGCCGCACAGGAGCAGAGGTTGATGAGAAAGTTGGGTATAGCCACGAAGGGCCGAGCGGCAATTCCCGGCATCACGTTGGATATGATGGCAGGGAGATGATGGTTTTCATGCAGACTGAAGAACGGGCCATGCAGCAGGAAGCGGTGGACTAGATAATCAAAAAAAGTGCCGGTAAAAAAGGCGGCCAGGAACGCGGGAATCGTCCATAGCCGATTAGGCTCAGCGGAGGAGGCGCTTACAATTCTGTTTGCCAGATCCGTGACTCTACTGATGGTGGGAAGGGTGGAAGCCAGCGCTAGCTGCAGTGCGAAATAGGCCAGACACGCGATGGCGATCGCAAAAATCAAAGGGAAGTTCTTACGCAACGAATCGCGTATGCTGGTCCCCCGAGCCAAACGCCAGTGTTCGTATAGATCCAGAGTGATAAATCCGGCCTGTACGTAGATAAACAGCCACAAGAACGTTCTGGCGTTCGACATCGAGCTAGCTCACCGCAAAGCTTCCGCGCCCAGCTTATTCCGGAATTCGTTTCGTAGAAACCAAAGATTAGCAAGCGCCTGCACCCAGATTGATGCGGCCGACAGCAGCCACACGTGACGCAAGGTGAGTGCTGGCAGATGCAGAAGCAGAAGCATGGGCACAGCAAACACAAAGAGCCGTATGACGGAGCTCAAGAATGGAGGTCCGGTATTGCCCAGTCCCTGAAAGACGCTGGAAGATGCGAAAATCAAGCCTGTGGCGAGAAAAGTTAAGGAGACGACCCTTAGGTAGCCGGCCCCTACCGATATCACATCATCCTGTCGCGAGAAGAGCCGGACGACAGCCTCAGGTCTGAACTGGCAGACCGCGGTCAGCAAGAGCATCACGAGTGAGCCCAGCAAGCACGCGCCCCAAAAGCCCTCGCGGACGCGCAGGAATTTGTTCGCGGAGTAGTTTTGACCGACGATCGGAGCATTGGCCATGCCGATCGCGACCGCCGGGAGGATGAGCGATTGCATGATGCGGGCACCGATCGCGAATCCGCCTTGGGCGGCAGATCCAAAGTGACGAATCGCCGCGTACACCAGAATTAAGTAAATTCCCAGAATTCCCAGTTCAGCTCCCGCAGGAAATCCGATTCGGAACACTTCGCGCCACAGTTCGAAATTGGGCCGCAAACCTGACAGCTCGAAGGCCAGGTACTTCTCCCTGATCACGAAATATCCGGACATTGCAGCCACGCCCAGCCCGATGGCGAAAAACGTCGCCATGGCGGCTCCCGTCACGCCGAAAAGATGTCCGGTACCCCAGCCAAAAATTAGGACGGGCGCTAACACGAGATTGAGAACGACGGTGATGACCAGCACGGCTACCGTGGGCATGACCACACCGGCGCCTCTTAACGCGGCGCCCATCGAGACTAAGGGAAACTGCAGAAACAGTGCTGGCACAAACCACACCAGATACTGAGCTCCGAGTTTTGCCGTTTCCGGGCTGGCGGCCAGCGACCGACAGTAGCCTCGCCGGAATAGAAAGACGAGCAGGCAAATCGCTCCCCCTCCGAGGATTGACAGGAAAAACGACTGGTTGAAGACTCGACGGGCGCGTACTTGATCTTTGGCACCAGCGGCATGCGCGATCACGGTGGTCGTCCCCACACCAAGGATCTGGGTCAGCGCCAGGGTCAGGACCATCAAGTTTGCCGCCAGGCCCACAGCGGCGACAGACTCTTTGCCCAAGCGTCCCACCCAGTACATGTCAGCGAGGAAATAGAGTGCCTGCACAATCATGTTCACCATGAGGAAGGCGGACATGCGTACCAAGTTGCCCATCACCGAACCTTGTGTCAGGTCTTTCAAATACAATCCTCCGTGCCGCCCGCGCGGTCGAACGCTATGAAACTCTGGCACGCCATCGCCAATCTGAATCTTGCAATCCTGGCTGCTGACCACCTGACTACCGGTCTGACCGGTGTCTTATTCCCTCGCCGTGCCGCTGATCTCTGCCAGCGCCTATTCGGAGCCAAGTTCCCCACAGACTCTCCGATGGTAGCGGTGTTGCGACCCTGGGGGGCGCTCGGTGTGTTTGCCGGGATAACTGGCCTCCTGCCGGTTTATGATCCCGTTCGCTATCGCGCTATTCTCTTCGCTTTACTGCTTCTGTTGGTGCTCCGTGTGTTTATCCGCCTCAACCTTGACTCCGCCTCGCTGCGGTACTTCGGGCTGTCTTCGGCCCGCAACTACGTACACCTTTACCTGGTTACGCAATGCGCCGTCATCATCGCCCTGCAGCTAATCTGGTGGTAGGGCGTGCTTTATTGTCTTCGTCTGGGCTGAGTGAAACGCCTTCGCCCGCGTCTGCACCGGGCGGGGTATCCGACTTTGGAACGGCTGTGACTCTCACGAGCACCGGGAGCTTCGGGCGAAGCGTTACCTTCGGATCGAGAACAAGGGTTGTTTCAGGCACCAGGTCGATTTCGGAATGCCTCAGAATTGTTCCTAAGACGAGCACCCCTTCCATCCAGGCAAATGCTTCACCGATGCATCGGCGCGGCCCCAGGCCAAATGGAAAGTAGGCGAACCGAGCTGTCTTGTTGCGTTCCAGGAAGCGGTCGGGATCAAAAGTGTTCGGTTCGGGAAAGAAACGGGCGTCGCGATGCAGTAGATACTGACTGACGAACAGAATCGATCCGGCCGGTGCGGTGTAAGGCCCCACAGAACATGGCTGCGTGATCGTCCGCCCGAGGATCCATACCGGCGGATATAAGCGCATGCACTCGGCGACCACTCCGCGGGTGAAGACAAGTTGGTCGAAGTCGTCCGCATCAAGTGCTCCGTGCCCGGCGATCTGGTCCACCTCCGCTCGGAGTCTTTGCGCATGACCGGGATGTTGGGCCATCAGAATGAGCGCGTAGGTGAGTGCGTTGGCAATAGTCTCGTGACCAGCAAGAAGGATCGTCACACACTCATCGCGCACTTGGCGGATGGAGCGAGCTGAGTTGCCCTCAGCCAGTTGATGATGAAGCAGGGTGGAGAGAAGGTCACCACGCTCTTCACCAGACCGCAGCCTCTCGTCAATAAGTCTGTAGATAAGGCGATCGAGCCGCATGCGTACGTTCTTCAGTCGGCCGATGCCCGGCAGCGGCAAGCGCGTGAGGTATCGGGAGAATGGCACAAAGACAAGGTCGACGAGCGACATCAACTCCGTCACGGCCTCGCCGATTTCACTGGCGTCTTCTTGGATCTGGGTACCGAAGAGGGTCTCACCCAGGATTGACAGTGTGAGGCGCATCATCTGCTCGCGCAAGTCGAGAATCTGGCCGGAGCGCCAGGCACTGCATACGCGGCTGGCGTGCTCTACCATCACCCTTGCGTGGTTCGAAATTCTCTCCCGGTGAAATGCCGGCTGGATAAGCCGTCGCTGGGCAGCATGGAGCGGCTCTTCACTGGTGAGCAGGCCTTCTCCCATGATGGCGCGCCCTCTCTGCATTACCGGGCCGCGCGAGTGTTTGGAGGCATGAGCCAGCAGAAACTCCTGAACCAGGTCAGGATGATTCAGCAGAAACGCGTGCTTCCAGCCAAGGCGAAAATGCACGATATCGCCATAGCGCTGGGCAAGGTCCTGCAGAAAGACAATGGGGTGGCGGCGAAATTGTATTGCCTCTCGAATGCCTGACCACGACCGCGGCCCCGGCACATCTTTTGAAGGCTTCACACGCTTGCTCCCTGCCAGCCCTTACCCACAATAAACCGCCGCCACAGGCACAACCACAATGAGCGTTCACTCAGGGAGGGGTGGACGTGGGGCGCTATCACCCGCTCGTGAATGACCGGCAAAACGCTCCAGTGGGCCGAGGGAAACATATGGTGGGCGGTGTGGTAGCCGTTGTTTAGCAACAACCAGTTCAGTACGCGGCCGGTAAGATTCCGGGAATGATCAAATTCTGAGTGAAAATCGCAGTCCTGGTGCTGCAGAAGATTAATTGTCACCAGCACCCACTGTGCAAACAGCCACGGGCCAGCACAGTATTTCAGGGTTGCTCGCCAGTCGAGCACCACGAGCAACAGCAGGACCGAATACGTAAGGATGCGTTCAGCGATTGCCTGGCGATAGAGAGGGGGGCGCGAATGCCTCCATTTCTCCAGGTCGCCGGGCTTGTTGCGGTACATCTCAGTGACGGAGGCAAAGAAGAATGTGAGCAGGTTCAGGAGGTTATGGCGATACCGAACCAGCGAGCACCGAACGAAGTCATGTTCGGTGTTGTTTTGCCCATGATGAAGGACATTATGGGAGGTAATGATCCCAGAGGTCGGGTGCGCCGTCAGAACACTAAGCCATAGTTCGAAGCCGCTGTTCCACCTGTGACCGCGAAAGATTGGCGAGTGCACCTGATTGTGCTTGACCACCAGGGCCACGACCGCGAGGACGTAGGTGGGAAGAAACAGGTAGCCCGCTCGTACGACGTCCAGCCATTGCACGACGAACAAAATATTGAGCGCACTTAGGAACGCCAGGGTGCGCAGGTCGGCCCGATAGCGAAGTGGCGAGCGGAAACCGTTTGGGGTCGGCATCAGAAGGTCGCCGCTTCCATGTAAGGAACGCGCCCGTCGAGATTGCGGAACGAAGCCTCACCGTCATCGAAGGTGACGCAGAATAGTCGTCCAGAGAACGATGTCAAAGAATATTCCCGTAACGCTGGTAACAGGGGATCCCGCTCGTGCAGGGCGAGAATGGCGTAGGCGTACCGGCTGCCCACGGTTTCGTTGTAGAGAAACCTGAGGAGTGCGCGAAACACCCGCATATCGTCACCGTCCACGGCAAGGAAACCGATGTAAAAATAAGGAACCTCTTCTCCTGGCTGCGGAAATCGTGGAGTGCCGATCAGCGGATGCAGCGCATTGGCGGCGGGAACCAGCCAGCGCAGCGGCGCCGTGTAGCCTGCAATGCGCGTCTGCTTGAAGGAAGTCTGATCCCAGCACCCCAGTACGCCGATCAGGCGGCCGCCTCGGACGGCTATAAAAAAATCTTCTACACGAAACTCACGCCATCTCAGCTTGAACATCTCTACCGTGTGCACAGGCGCAAACTGGCGACGTGCGTTGTTGCGGTTGAGACACTCCACTATTTCGGGTAAGAGCCCTTCCGAGCCGCGCAGAATTTCGCAATCAGCGCAAATGGCCGGTCTCATCCTTCGAATATTGATGCCCGGCGCATGGATGACACCCAGGTCGTGATACCGGGGGAGCCTGGCGCGCCCGCTCGCAAGGGTTCTGAGAGCGACATGATTTCCTGCGAAGATCATCGTGGTATAGAGCGTGGTACGACCGTCGTCGTGCAGATACTTCAGGAACCGGTAGCCGCGTGCGATGAGAGTTCCGCCGCGGTAGTCGGGTTCCAAGCGGAGATCGGCCAGATACCCCAGCGGCGTTGGGTCGCCATTCACGAAGGCCGACGCGATCGAGCGAGTCCCCAGACCGATGATCTTTCCGGTCCGGCGATCGCGCCCAACTCCGACTTGAACAAAAGGTCCCCGAATACGGCAGGAGTCGAAGAAACTGGGCTCTCGCTCGAAGGTTACGCTGATCGGGCCGGGAATTGGATTGCGCCGCAATAGCTTCCGCAGTTCGAGGTCATCCGCCGGAGTCGTGAGGTCGATATCGAATTGCGAGTTCGGTAGAGGAACGAGCGGGGCTATCATGCACAGACCTCTTCGCTGCTGCCAACGTCCAGATAGCTGCCGGTGAAGACGCATTCCCAACCCGGCCGCTTGTGCAGCGAGGTGAGCTTCACGGCACCCGCGCGCTGTCCCAGGGCCTCACAATGCTGAAGGTAGGCTTCCCGGGCCCCGTTCGGGATGCGGAACACTCGCGGCTCACCCAGTTGTCCAATTCGCCGGCAATATGCGTAGTGCGGGTTCGCCTGTAGCTTCTCATCCAGCCGCGATGCCAGATCCGGTTCGCACCGTGCACTTTCGAGAAATAAAACATAGCGCGGATTGGCTGCCTGGGATGGAGCTAGCATGGCGAAACGGGCCGAGCGGCAGGATTCGAACTGGGCGATGGTTCTGGCTACGAAAATCGCGTTCAGCTTCTCGCCACGAAGATCGCAGACGCGATCTTCATTTCCCAAAAACTCCAGTACCGGAGTTCGCTTTGCAAAGCCTTTCACGCGCACTCTGTCCCCAAGTCTGTAACGCCATAGTCCGCCACCAGTGGTCAGTAGTACCGAGTACTCCTGGCCTTCTTGCAATTCCGAAACCAACCGGCAGTCTCCGGAACTCTGATCAAGAAACTCCAGGAAATGAGAGGTTACTGCAGCCACGCAGCCTCCATGGGTTTCGATCGGAATGGAAACGACTCCCTCAGTTGCCAACAGACCTTTCCCCTGGATTGCAACTCCTGGGAATCGTTGCTGGATCTCTGGCACGATGACCGAAGATCCCGCCGATGTCCAGCAACTGATGAGCCGCAATTCCGGCCACAGCACCTTGGGGTCGATTCGACCTTGGCGAAGCATGGTGCTGAGCTTCTCAGCCTGTTGAACCTGCCGTACTAACGAAACTGGAACTGCAGACGAAATCGCTTCGGGAGCGTCCGCTCCACCCACGCGCAAGTCGTGTACCAACCGGCTTCCGTATTGTTCAAGCTTGTCCAGGAGGATCAACAGGAAACTCGGGTTCCACACGGAGATGAAAGTGAGCGATCGCGCCTGCAGCAGAAAGCGCAGTGTGAGGTAGAAGCAAGTCTCAAGGTCCAGTACTCGCGCCACCTCCGCTGGAACTGCCATGGTCTTGCGCAGCATCCATTGGCACACAGACCCGAAATATTCCGCGTCGCTTTCGAAACCGACCGGGATTCCGGCGGGCGTGATCTCGTGATGGCGTGACATCGGCGTCACCACCCAATACGCTGAGCCACGATTGAGTCCCGGAAACGCGCGGTACATGTCAGTGATCCACGGGGCAAGCGCGGCATGAAATTGTGCGCTTAAGCTGCGAGTATAAGGAATGTACTTGGCTGCGCTGGCGGAGCCACTGCTTTTTTCGAACATCAGCACCGGTTCGTTGGTGAGCACGCGGGCTTCCCCTGCCTTGATACGCTCGACCCAGGGCGCCAGATCGTCATAAGCGGCAATCGGCACAGCGCGCTGATATTCATGGACGCTGCGGATCGAAGCAAAACCATGTTGTTGTCCATAGGCACTGGTTGCGTTTCGCTTCAGAAGCTGAAGCAGGATGGCGCGCTGCGTCCTCTCCGGGTCTGCTAAGGCCTGCTCGAATTTGCGAGCAGCGCATCGGAAACTCGCCTGCGGCAAGGCATGCAACGCTCGATAGACCACTGGCTGCAGCATCAATCGGCCCCTTGAGATATGGTCTCGCCAATTTGCGCTTCCGCCAGAATCCGGCCGGCGAACAATTTCATATTGTGGGGAGAGATTTCGGCAAGACAGGCAAGCTCGTGACCTATGCCATAGCCAGGATTGCGCTGGAGGAAAAACTGCACATGGCGATCGCGTAAGCGTCGTGCTGGTATTTCCGCCAGGTGTGGCTTAAGTTGCCCCTTGGAGTGCGCGAACTCGACGATTCCACGCTCCGGACGGTAATCATTCGGAAACTTCACGCCCGCCAGCGCCTCCAGCACGAACTGCTCGAACTTCGGCGTCGCCATGTCACAACTCGGATAAAAGCGCTCGAAGAAGAGCGGCAGATACAAGTACGTCCGGTACCCCTTCGAGATCAGAAACCAGTAGAGCGGTACGTCTGGCTCTTCCGCGTACACCCAACTGACGTAGTGGCACCAGGATCGTCCGAGTTCCTGTTCTCCCCAATAGGCACGGTCCACGACCGTGTCGCCGGAGAATACGGCGCGTATGGGCACTCCTCGAACTGTTAGACGCAGAACTTTTTGTGTCGAGAATCCGCACATTATGCCCTCGTCACTCGTAAGAACAAGCACGTAGTCCTTCTCTTCCAGATCGGACAGGAAACTGACAAGAGAAACGCAGTCATAATGACGGGCAAAAATCGCGTACATGGTGTGCCGGTCCGTCTCGGTGATGTCCGGCACGGCGACGATTCGACTTTGGAGAGCTCTTTCTCCCATGTCCCAATCCTCAAAAACAAATCGTGATCTCGCGCTCCTGGTGGTTTGTCTGGGTAGTGGTGTCAGAGCATTCGGCACGCTTGCGCATGGATTTGATCTTCAAGCCCAGGAGATCAGTTTCCACATGACAGAATTGCGGTCCGCCGAAACGACGAATCTGCTCGGTCTGCGCGGCGAGAATTTCCACGTCCTGCCGGATGATCTTGTGACAGACGGGCTGAAGCAAGAGCCGGACCAGCGGAGCAATCCGGCCGAAACTGAAGCTAATCACGGTGTGTACTTCAGTCTCGTACTCCTCCAGGGGCGTGCACTGTGAAGTGATAATAAAGTGGCGGTCAGGGCCGAAGTCGTAGTCAACCCGGCTGATGTTCGGCATCTGAAAGCGGTCCGTGTGCCGGAGTTGCTTGCCGGCCGGGAAGAACAGCCGTGATACCAGGCTCCGACTGATGGGTTCTCCCTGAAATTCCACTTCCACCGAATCCACCGCCGAACGCACCATCGCCGAAAGCTCGCGAGTGTCATGACTGCGAAACCAGCCCTGATGCACGTACACGGTGTGGGGACAGTCCAGGAAATTCTCCAGGCAGGCTTCCACCGACGCATGAAAACGAGTCCTCATCTGAAAACTGGTCCAGCCTGGTTCGCCGCGGTGCGGAAACTCGAAAGGGTCGGAGTCGGGAAGGGATTCGCCCGTGTACACCCAAATAAAACCCTCACGCTCCCGCACTGGATAGGCGCGCACTCCGTGATTCGGCAACGGCGCGTCATGGCCCAGGGAAGGAATTTGGACGCAGCGCCCGGCACCGTTGAACTGCCAGCCGTGGTAAGGGCAGGTAATGCATCCCGACGACGCCCTGCCTCGCGAAAGGGCCATGTTGCGGTGCGAGCAGCGGTCCTGCAGAGCCGCGACCTCTCCCCGTTCCGCTCGGAACAACACAATGTGCTCGCCAAGCAGAGTTACGGAAATAGGTTTCTGTTTCAGCTCCCGGGATTCAGCCGCGATGTACCAATAGTCGCTCAGGCCCATGATCACCTCTCGGCGAACTGTGACGGTGCCAGATAATGAATGGCGTGGTACTGGTCAAGTGACAAGTTTCGATAGACCACGGTCTCGGTGCCGTACCAGTGCACCTCGATCTCGACCGGACCGTCGTAGTCTCCCAGGCCGAACAGCAGGCGCCGGTCCCCCTGCGCGGAAAACCCGTTGGCGCTCTGGACCTCTCGCATTTGGCGGACGCGCCTGCCATTCTGCTGATACGAAACGAACACCTGCGTGCCCACGGCCTCGCGGCTGATTCGTTGTCCATCCCCTTGCATGGCCAGGCCAATCCAGTGGTGGACATGGCCAGTGGCTCGATCCTGCTCGTGCAGTGAGTTGTGATAGAGCGTCAGGCGGCCAAATTGGTGAGTGATGGCCATGTCCAGCACACCCTCATTATTCAAGTCTGCGAGAGCGACGCCGCGAGAGTTCCACAATTGAGTAAGACCAACCTGCGAGGCCACGTCCACGTATTGCATGCTGGTTTCATCACCGCGTGAAAGATAGACTCGGTTCGCCTGCCGGCCAAAGATCTCGTAACCTCTGAGGTCCGGCCAGCGATCGACGTAGGAGTGCACGTCTGGGGGAGCGAGCATCACCTTTTCCGCGGCGTACCAGTAATTGCGTGGTTTGGAAAAACGTCGGTCGGCACTGTCATCGGCCATACCGTTTGCCTGGACCACATCAAGCCAGCCATCAAGATTGAGATCTCCCATCGCAGCGCCCCATCCGAAGCCGCCTTCATTCAGCAGACCGCGCCCTGTCGCTTCATCATGAAATTCGGGGATGAACGAATTCTTCCGGTTCGGATAGGTCTTCCAAAGCAAACTGCCCTCAGCTTGCAAGGGAACGTGAACATTGGAGACGTAGATATCGAGCTGGCCGCGGTTGTCTAGATCCCCGATGGAAACGTTCATTCCCTTGTACGTGTCTTTGCCGATGCTGCCAAACATCTTTCCTTGCACGTGCACGAACCGCCGCCCGTGGTCGTTGAGGTAAAGGTCGTCAGGACCAAAGTCGTTTGCGCAGTAGAGATCGGTGTAACCGTCGCCATTCAGGTCGCCGGTTCCAACCGCAAGCGTGAAGTGGGTCTCCGGCATGCCCACCGCGTCCATGTCCACTTTGTCAAAGCGGCCGCCACCCGAGTTATGAAAGAGCAGGTTAAGCCCGCCGTTATGCGCGTTGTTCCAGCTCTCGTGCATGAAGTGGAACATGCGCCGATCGCCGGGATACTCCGGTTGTGGCAGAGCGAAGATATTCAGTGGCGTGGCCTTGGGATAATCGGGCAGGTAAGGAGAAAAGCTGTTGCCGATGAACAGGTCTAGTTTCCCGTCCCGATCATAGTCAAAGAACGTGGCGGCAACGGCTGTACTCTGTTCGCCGATAGCCGCTGCGTTCGTAACATCGACAAATTCCGCCTTGCCAGTAACCGGCAGCATGTTCTTCAGCAGGCGGTTCTTGCCATAGGCAAAGGTCAGCAGCAGCGACTGCGCTCCACTATTGTCGTAATCTACGAAGATGGCGCCCGCGGCAAACCCGTACTTTTCGGGATGCCAATTGATTTCGTGGAGAGCGGGAATTTCCACCCGGGCGAAGCGGAAGTTGCCCAGGTTGCGGTAGAGAACGTTGCGGTCTTCTGGACGCTTCAGGGAGTTGGTCAGAAAGATGTCGGGCAAGCCGTCGTTGTCGAAATCACCGATCGCGATTGCGTCGCCCACCGACATCAGCCACTTGGCGAAATGCCGGACTCGTGGGTCGACCTGATTCATCACATCACTCATCTGGGAGTCGATCCCAGAAACAGACGGCGAAATCTCAATGAATTGAAAACCTGGATCGCTGATGGCTAATCGGGGATGGATAATTTGCGCGTAGGTGGTGAACCCTGCAACTCCTATCGCCCCACACACCGCCACCCGAATCGCCAGCGCCAGATCGAAGGCCTGCTTCAAGTGAACCCAGTGCTGTTTCCAGAAGGCGCGGAAGTGCAACCCGAGGAAGCGCAGGCTAGAAACCAGGAATAGTGCGTAAAACAGCGTATTCAGCGACTCGATGGTGTGGAACCACAGATCGACCAGAACAATGCCAAGGCTCAACCCGATTTGCTGCCACTTGCCCGACGGCGATGTTTTCGGGTCGGGCAGCATGTAAAACGTGAACAAATAAAATCGTGCGGAAGTCAGAGTGCCGAGCATCAAGGTTTCCATCGGCAGGTGGTCACGCAAAATGTAAGCGCGCAGCAAGGTTTGAAGCCCGTAGAAGCCCAGGAAGGAGAGGATGAGCGCGGTTCGTCCAATTCGAAATAGAAAAAGGGCGCACGCCGCCGTGATCATGAAGGCAACAAGCGCCCAGGAGCCACCCCACTGATACGCTGGAGCCGATGAATACAGGCCTCTGCCCAGGATCAGCGCGCATACCAGACCGAAGAGCGAGGGGTTGAAGACGTGCCGCCCTCGGCAGGTAAGCACATATTTGGATATGACCGTGAAAAACACTGGAAGAAAGAGGAGGTAGTAGTTGTGGGCATAATTCAGCAGCAGGCCGATCGAGATCATGCTGATGAAGGCGCTGAGAGGGACCATTCTCTCGCGATGGCAAAACAGCCAGTGCAGTCCCATGTCGAGCAAACAGCCCGCGGTGACCGTCACCAGGATTTGGACGGGAGTCCGGTTAAAGCCGAGAGTGGTGCACCCTAAGACCGCATAGGCGGTGAGGATAAAGGCGAACGGAATGCGAGGGTCGCCCTTTTTCGGAATTATCCAACCCGTAACACGCGAGGAAGGGACGACAGAAGGGATAACGTCGATGCTGGCTACGCTGCTCATGCGTGGGAGAACGCCCCGACGATGCACAAAACATACCTCGGTCCACCACCGGTAATAAGTGCCATCTTTGGGACTCCCCAGAGTTTTTCAGCAGAACGCCATCAGTAGGAACCAGTGCGCCCTGGGCGATCTACTTGTCGGCTCTCCGCCGGCTTATTCAACACCGCCAGGGCCGATGCCTCATTTTCACGAAGACTCATTTCGAGCTCTCACGAATTCATGTAATGCCAAAATCATCGTTTCTGATAAGACTCCATTGCGGTAAGCACGTACTCAATCGACGACGGGACAACCAATTGGTGAAGCACTCGCTTGGGATGTTTCACCTTCTCAAACGCGACGGAATCGCAGAACACCACGTCGGCGGCTCGGATATCGGCAGTTCTCTTGAGCGGCCACAAGAATTCACAGAGAGTGTGGCGGCCTTCGACCAAGGGGGCGAGCAGTCCGCGGGCTGTCTTAAGGAAGACTTCGCTCACGGAGACAAGTGCAACAATCGAGGGCTGGCGCAAATCGCGGATCATGCGCAGGTGCTCATCGGCCACGCAATACGTTACCGAGATGACAGGGCGTATTGCTGGCAGAAGCGTTGCCACTTCGGGCAAATTGTGTTGCGCGACTACCGGGAGGGCCCCGACCGCAAGACCAGGATTCAATCGCAGTTCTTCTCGGGAACAGCCTCTTAGCGGCCATGGCACTGCTCTCTTGATTTCCTCCTGGAGCAATTGGCGCAAACCGGCATCGTCGTCGATGACCAGGAGATGGTCGGGCGGCTGGGCAAGCAGTCGTTGTCGCACTCGATCGCGGAGTTCCTGTAATGAGTGCCCACCCTCCCGCGCTACACGAATGACCGCGTTGATCATGGAATCAAGATCTTGCGCTCGCGTCACCCGCGTGAACTCATCATGCGACCGTACCATCAAGCGACTGCCTTTTTTCGCCACCAGCCAGCCGCGCCGCACCAAGTCAGCATAGACACGGCTCACGGTGTTGCGGTGAATCTTCAAGCGGCGGGCCAGCTCGCGCACACTGGGCAAGATTTGTGCCGGCTTAAGCCCCTCGGTCGCGATCAGAAAGATTATTTGCTCCGCGATCTGTTCGCGGATGGGCACGTCGCTCTGCTTGCTGATGCGAATTTGCATGTTCGGAATGCGGAATCGGACTCCGGTTCTGGATTTTAACCCCACTCCAATAGACGGACGCCTGGAATGTGACACTTTCGATAGTGTCACTCCTACTGCGGCTGGCCCCGCGTGATGACTGATAACTTTCGATGCGTGTCGTGGTCGATTCAACGAGGTGCAAGATGTCTAGACTGTTTGTTTGCCAAGATCCTCGGTGCAAGTTCGAGCACGCTTACTGCCACACTTGCCGCAAGGACGTCTGCGAAAGGGGAGAAGCTGACGTTCATCGCTCCATCGCCCATGAGGTTCAGTCAGGGCTGGAAGTACTTAACTTCGACTCCAATCCGGACCCTCCAGAGTTAGGCAGGAGTTACACTGTTCGTACCGGGCGAACTCATTAAATTCTGAACAGCCGCACCGTGGCTGGACCTGGTCGGTCAGGGTGCGAACACGAAGAGAGGGCAGCGACAAGGGTTGGGGCGAGCTACTTTCAGGAGCTACCATGTGGAACTCATACCGCTGCTTCGCATTAGGGAATTTTCTTTGCAGCAGCAGAAATGTTGGCACTTCGGAAAGCCGCTGGCACGAATTCCAAGTCGCTGGACTCGAGGGCGGCGAGGCGGATCTGAAATTCGAGGGTCTCCAGCAGCACTGGGTTCTGATAGTCGGTGAGACAACTCCGGAACGCATCAAGCGGGGTACACTTGGACGTGCGCACAAGGCGGTACATTTTTACCGCCAACGTTTCCGCTGCCCCAGGCGTGAGCAGCAACGGGATAAGATTCTCCAGGCCGGCGAAGTCACTCTCCTGGATGTTGACTCCTCGTTTTTGGCATAGCATGCGGAGGAGACCGAAGCTCTCTGACGCAGTGGTTGTGGGGAACAGTGGTATCTTTACGTCGATTCGGCCGGGCCGCTTCAGGTCTACTTCGATCAGATCGGGGCGGCTGGAAGCAAGAATCCAGATCAGCTTGCCGCGGCTGGTGCTGCTGCCCATCTCCTCCGCAAGCATGGAATAGATGCGACCCGAGATGCCGGAATCGCCACTGCTTGATTCGCGACGCCCGATTGCCTGATCCGCTTCGTCGACGAAAACATAGCAACGACCGAGGGCCTGGAGCAGACGGAAAATTCGCTCCAGATTACCCTCTGTGCTGCCTACCCACTTGTCGCGAAAATTCTTGAGCTTTACCACCGGGACACGGGCCTCGCCGGCCAGACACTCCACCATGAACGTCTTACCGGTGCCTACGGGACCGCATATCAGATACCCCTTGGGCAGCGCCGCGAGATCGCTCTGCTGCCACAACAAGATATCCTGACGAAGCCAGGCTTTCACCTTCTCCTGCCCGTGAATGTCGTCGAGAGTGCGAGCGGACTCGATGAATTCGATCAGTCCGTTACAGTCTTTCTCCACCAGTTCCTTTTTCAGCTTCACTAAATCGCCTGCTTGGAGGCATCGGCCGGTATGCTCGCGTGTTTTAAGCAGGGTTTCGATCGCGCCCAGGGTCGAACCCGCAAGTTGCTGGGCGACATTCTGTAGCTGCCCGGAATATTCTCGCAGTGCGCACGGGTAACTCGGGTTGAGGAAATCGAATGCCTGCGCCAGATTATCCGGCGACGGCAGGGCGATTTTGATGCGCGCGGCGCGAGGGTTGTTCACAACCAGAGGATGCAGGTCGTTCAGGTTTTCGGTTATCAGAAAGGTTGCCAGTGAATGCCCAGCCAGCAAGCTTTCATTCGACCAATCCCGGATCAAGCTGGCCAAAGCGTTCAAATCGTAGTCAAAACCCCCTTGCAGAGCCGGTGCCAGCAAGTCCGCGCTCTTTATTATGCAAGCCACCTGTACGCGCTCCCGGTTCAGGCGCGAGAGATTGGCGGTATAGCGAAAGTAGTGGGTCAAGCTCTCGATCGCAGCCCTGGGAGCCTTGGGCAAGTTTGGCTCCTGCTGCAGCTGGGGCCAGCGAGAGAAAATCTCGCCGCCTTTTTCTATACGGATGCCATTGCCGATGTCGTAGCTCAAGGCTACGTCGAATTGGGGCAGGAGGATTTGCAGCAGAAAGTCCGTCAATGTACCTAGACGCGGCGCGGACGAAGGAATGACGAGTTGGTCGTTGACGTTTCCAAAGATGATGAACTGACTCGCGGCATTGCTCTCGTAAAGCTGGATGGCGTCGAGCGCCCATTGCGGCAGCTTCGGCCGTGACCCCTGTTCTGGGGCTGCTATTCCCGAGCTAGCCATCAGGCGGGCTCCTTCTGTCCTTTGGTTTTCTGCTGGCCGTAAGTCTGCTCCAGGTCGCTGATGGCCGATTCATCTTCGCCGAAGACGGACCCTCCCAGAAGATCGCTAGCTAGTTCAATGTCCGCCGAGATCGTCTGCGGCTTGCCCTGCATGGTTGCGTTTTCCAGGATCAGGTCCACCTGGTTGTCAATCCGCGTCAAATCGCTTTCGATCTCCTCCAGGGTCTGCTGCTTCCTGCGGATGTTGGCGAGCCGTTTTTTCAGAATAGCGAGGGTCGCGGTCTTGGAGTGGCGCAAAGACTCGGTTTCCTCTCCATCGCTGAGATCCTGGTCTAGTTCCTTGATCTTCTTTTCCAGGCTTTGCTCGGTGTCACTATTCACGGGGTCTTGCAGATGATGTCGCGCCACTAGTAGTTTGAGACAAACCCACTGCAAGCTTTGCAGTGCCTGATCGTTACTGTCTAGGACGAAGTTCTCTGCCTGCTGGTTGCGGTAGACGTCCAGAATCCGATTGCATTTGTCGATCAGAGAGGACAGCCGTTGGCGCGCCCCGGGCTCGAGCACTTTTACGAGCGCCAGGCGCCTCTGTGCGGCATCCATCTGATCCGTTTGGAGAGACTGCGCCTGAACCACTTTCTGAAAACGGGGATTAAAAGCTAAGGTAGGCACCACCGCGGCTTCGATCGCCATACCTAAAAACCAGAAGGCCGGTTGCGCAAACCCGAGGATGGCAAAGGCTGCAGCGCCGAGCGCATTGACCGGAACGCGGCCGAGGCCCGGCACCTCAACACTAACCAGGAAAGCGGACTTGAGATAGCGCCACACGCTAGGGATCTGCCGCGCCAGAAAATCCGGCTCAGGCCTTCTCCATGCCCGCCGGGCCCATGGACTTGGTTGCGCTTGTCTCCGGAGCCGCGTGTGGATCGGCGGATGCTGCAAGGTCCAATGCAATTCCTTCTTTGGCTGCGAAATCAGCCAGCGCTTGGTCAGCCAACGCCTTCTGTTCTGATTCCTTCACCTGTATTCCGGAAGTGTCCAGGGTGTCGCGGGCCACGCGCACGCGCCCCGCCGCTTTTTGGCGTTCTTCCTCCACAATTCCGTGCAAGCGGTCCAAAGTCTCTCCGGAACTGCCAATGCTGGTGATCATGCCAGAAGCCATTTCCGTAAGCTCGGCTAGCGCTCGCTTCATCTTCAAATCGTTGATGCCGGATTTCAGCGATTCAATCTTACTGCGAGCCGCGGAGATTGCCAGGTCCCGCGCTTTTACCAGGTCCTTGTACGTCTTTTCCGCCTGCTCCAGTTGGCCGCGGTTCTCTTCCAGCTCGCGCTCAACGGTCTGCAAGCGGAGCGCATACTGCGCAGCCGCGTCACGATTGCCAGCCCGCAGATTGGCGGTGGCTTTCGCGCGGAGGTCGCGCTGCTCATTCTCCAGTTGCCTTACCTGCGAGATCAGGCGCTCGCACAGGCCGGCATGGGTTGCCAGTCCCTGGTTGTACTGGCCGATCTGCTGGCGCAAGTTTTCCTGCTCAACCTCCAGCAAGGCCTCCGGATTCTGACGCTCCAGCCCGGAGATGAAGAGGCTAAAGAAACCGCGGATGAGATTGGAGAGCCGTTGAAACATCGGATGCACGCCCCCTTTTGTGTGGCAAGTGAAAACTTGTTACAAGCTTACTCCCTATCGGCTGCCCTGGGTACGCTGCCAGCTGGCTAGAAGATTATTCACCACTTCGGCCTTGGGAGGCTCGCAAATCTTCTGCAAGTCTACTTGCACTCCGTTTCCGGCGTAGAGCACGAACGGGCTATCAGAGAATTTTACCGGCACGTTTGGGTTTGCCGGACGAAACCCGTGGACCAGCGATTCTTTTTGAATCGGCTCCGTAAGGAGGAAATTGAGGAATGCATCGGCTGCTTTCCGCTGGTCGGGCGTGCTCCAGGAAGCATTAATGATGTAGTACGGGTTCTCGTTCCAGGCGTTGTACTCGGGGTAGGCAACTCTCAGTTGTCCCCATCGCCCCTCTGCATTCTTCAGATAGTCGATGGCTACGTTCTCATAAACAAAGAGGGCGTCGTAAGAAGATGGTCCCTTTAGAACCATCTCCCGCATCATGTTGCCGGTGCTGTTCGACATCCCGCTGGCGCCGCGTTCCAACTGTTCCAGCCATTGCTGAAATCCCACGTCGAGTACGTCTTTGAGACCCAAGTCTCTAGTCTTGTGGTGGTAGCTGTAGGCCGCCAGGATGATGGTGGTCAGGCCGGAATTGGACTGGTTAGGGTGAGTGTGACCGAACTTGAAGAGGCCCCATTCAGGATGGTGCGCGATCTCGTCCCATCCGCCTCTAGCCTGCAATGCCTGATCGACGGTCTGGAGTGACATCGTCTTGTACTTCTGTATGAACGCCTGATAACGCTCGTCCCAGACCACAAAGACCATGGGTGTAAGCGCCAACGGCTCTTCCCGGACGATGGGATTGTCGTTGTACTTGACCTGCCACTCCTGCACGAAGATGTCCTTGTAGGCGGCACTGGCGGGCGACCACACGTTGATGCGCTGGTTGCCGGAGAGCAGCGCGTGTGCACCTTCCAGCGAGCCCATGGGAATCAGGTTGACCTTGATTCGTTTGCCATCAGAGGTTTTGCCGAATTCCGTGACCGCCCACTCCAGCCAGCGCTGTTTCTCGGTGCCGTAGGCAATTCCGATTTCCACCTGCGGCCCGCCGCCTAGCAATGAGGTCGCGGCATCTTTCGTCGCCTGGAGAGACTTCTTGCCCACGAACAAGTAATAGGCCCCGACGACGCAACCCATGATGAACAGAAAAATGAAGACCCGGCCCAGTGGCGTGAGCTTGGGACCGTCGGTCGAACTGGTCATGTCTGCCATGGGCTGTGGTCCTTACTAAAAGAAGGTTGAGATGTCCTTGAAAACATCCACGATATTCTGGGGAGTGCCTTCATAGGTCTTGGCCTGCGTGGTTGTCGCCACCTGACCAAGAATATCTTTCTTCGCATCCTTCCCGTAAGCGATGGTGAAGACGTGAATCTTGTGGGTTTCGCCATCAAACTGGATCCGTCGCATCAATTCAATCAGGGGCAACTGGCTATCCGTATCCGCACCGTCTGTCAGCACCACGACGGAGAGAATATCGTCTCCCTCCCCTTCATGGGTGCGGGGCAGCAAATATTGGTATGCCGCGTCGATCGAGTCGTAGAGCGCAGTCCCACCCTGCGCAAAAAGCGAATCGATGGTCTGCAATAACTGCTCTCTGCCCGTTTTCATGGGAATGTCCTGGCCTGTCCAATTGACTTTGTTATTGAATGGTAGCAGCGAGAGGTGGTCACCTTCGGAAAGCAGTTTCACCAGTTGCTTGGCGCCTTCGCGCGCATTCTGGATCTTGCCGCCATCGTTCATGCTGCCAGACGTATCCAGGACCAGCACAATATTCGCGGCCTTTTTCTTCTGCTGCCACAAATTCAGAATACTGTCGATCACCGGCACCGAGGGAACTTCCAGCGTAGTCTTCGGCTCCTTGGGGTCGACGCCGTGGGCTTCGTCAATCGGCGATGCCAGCGGCACCTCGACCGCGCCCGGGCGAAATCCGTAGGTAATGGCTCTTTCTTGTTGAGGACGTTGCAGCAGATATTGGATGTAAGTCTTGGCAGCTTCGCGATGTTCCGGGGTAACCCAGTCGCGTTCCACGATGCCGATCGGATGGTCACTCCAGAAGGTTCCTTCCTTGGGATAGATCGCAACCACGGGAAACGGAAGACCGCTTTGGGAGTAAGATTCGATCACCATGTTCTCGTACAGCACGGCCGCTGAAAGGAACTGCGGTCCGGTCGAAAACATCTGGCGTCCGAAGAATCCGGTGGAACTTCCATAGTGCACGACTGACTTTTCAATCCCGGACAGGAAGTCGGCGGTGCGCGGCTTGTTCACGTCCGCCACTGTCAGTCCAGCCGTCTTCCCGGATGCCGCATAGACCTCGGCGAACAGAGAAATCAGACCGCTGTTGCTAAATTGGGGATGGGTATGCCCGAACTTGAATCGCCCCCACTGCGGGTAGCCATAGGCCTCCCAGCCTTTCTGGCTACGCGCCAGCGCCAGAATGTCGGACCAGCCAATCGGCTTCTTGCCCCAACCGAGCGCTTCCGCCATCGGTCTCCACATCGCGATAATGACTGGCGACAGCACCAGGTTGTCGGTAGATGCAATCAGGTCTTTGCCGTATCTGCTTTGCGATTGCGCATTCCCCAGTCTGATAAATGCAGCCGACGCCGGGCTGATAAGGTGAGGTTGCCGTCGGCCCTCCAACACCTCATCGATGGCTTCGCCCGAGCCCATGGGGATGGCGCGCACATGAATCCGTTTGCCGCTGCTGGTGCGGTGATCAGCCCGGTTGAAGGCTTCCGTGACTTCGTTGATCCACTTCTCCTTTTCGGACCCATAGGTAAACACCAGTTCCACGTGATCCCCTGAAGAAGACAAAGTGGATCCGCTTTCCTGTTGGGTTCTTGACTTGCAGGCGGGCAGGAGAATCAGAAGGAAAATAGCAAGTGTCGAAGCGATTCCAGACCGGTGTTTGATGATAAAGGCGCCTCCGGACAACATCCGGGTTACGTTCATATGTGCTCAGCGGATGACGCCATGTATTTTAGAGCTTCGTCACAGTTCTTGCACGGGAAACGCAGACTCGGCTTCCCGAAGCCGACGTTGGCAGGTCGGCGACTCCGTTCGGGTTTTAGCTGACATGTGCTCAATGAGTCAGTCGGTAAATGGAGGCCCCCAGGCTCACCGCAGGCGGCGCCTCCAAATCGATGGCGATCTCCCTTCACGCAACATCCCTCCTGGCGGTTGACTCGAGCAGTGTGCGGTAACGCTGCAAGTCTGGCGTGGGCAACCCCGGAACTTTGGCCATATCGTCCCAGTGCCTGACGAGAATCGCTTGCGTTGAATACGGAGAAGCTATGAATCCTTCTGCCTCCTCGTCAATCAGCGGTCCACCTGCAAGCCGAGGCTCTCGAATTCTCGGTAGTGTCTTAAACACGTTATTTAAGACACCACCAAATTCTCGGTAGTGGGTCAGTTTGATTTCCACAGGCTAGCGGAAATGAAGGAAAACCACTGCGTAGATGATGGCAAGATCCCAAAGCCAAATGAAGACACCAGCGCACCGAATGTAGATTGAATACGACGGCTTTAGAACCATGGTCGAAAGCGGGTTCGAGGGTGTAAATAGCAGCGGCCACCCCGTTGGGGTGGTTATACGAATCAGAAACTAGTTCTCTCTGAGAGAACGGAAGAGATGCCCTCGAGCGCTTAGCGCAACTAGAATCCAAGACACAACATGGCTCGGCAGCTAAGGCCGTATTTTCTGTGGAGCGTTCCTGCCCGATAAATAGCATGGCTCCGGTGTTGGCGATTGTATAGATGGTGGCGGCGTTTGCCCTGAACAAGGATAAAGGCCCGACCCCGCTGGAGAGATTGTGTAATTTTCGCCGACCGGGCCGAGCCACGTTGAATTCAACGTGGATAGGCTAGCATGAAACCCAAGCAAGAAGAGAAAACCAAGAAAGCAACCTGCCGCCCAGCGCAAGGCCATTGGCAACAGATGAACCGCAAGCAGCGGCGGGACATGACGCGGAAGATCCAGAGCGAAGACATCAACCTGGAGATGGTGCATCCCGACGCCGCCGGCATTGATATCGGCAACGAATCCCACTACGTGGCCGTGCCGCCGACACGGGACAGCGAACCGGTACGTCGCTTCGGGTGCACCACGGCTGAACTGAAAGAGATGGCGGTCTGGCTGAAGCAATGCGCGATTCGGAGCATAGCCATGCAATCGACAGGGGTTTACTGGATCGCGGTATACGACATTCTCGAAGAAGCTGGTTTTGAAGTGTGCCTGGTGAATGCCCGAGAAACGAAGAATCTGCCGGGGCGCAAAAGCGACGTGCAGGAGAGTCAATGGCTGATGAAGCTGCACACGTACGGGTTATTGCGGAACTCGTTTCGGCCATCGCAAGAGGTCCGAACGATGCGGACATACTGGCGGCAGCGCAATGATCTAGTGCGGGCGGCGGGGCGGCACATCCAGCGGATACAAAAGACGATGACACAAATGAATATCCAATTGGCCAATGTGTTAAGTGACGTGAGCGGAGTGACGGGACAAGCGATTATTAAGGCCATTCTGGCAGGCGAACGCGATCCGCATGAGCTGGCCGCGTTTCGGGATTGCCGGGTGAAGGCAAGCGAGGAGGAGATCGCGCGGAGTTTGGAGGGCAACTGGCAAGAAGATCTGTTGTTTGTGTTGAAGCAGGAACAGGATGGTTACGAGTTTTGCCAGAAGCAGATGGCCGAATGCGATCAGCGGCTGCATCAGTATCTCAAGCAAAGGGAAGACCGGAGCACGGGGGCCAATTTACCGGAAGAGAAGCGGAAGGAACGGCTCAGGAAGAAAAAGAAGGGGAATACGCCACAGTTCGACCTGCGCGGGGAGTTGTTTCGCATGACCGGTGCAGACCTGACCCAGATCGACGGGATTGACGTCATGACGACCATGACGATTCTCAGCGAAGCGGGATGGGATATGAGCAAATGGAAGACAGAGCACCATTTTGTTTCCTGGCTGCGGCTGTGTCCGGACAATAAAATCAGCGGCGATAAGGTCATTGGCAAAGGGCGGCTGCCGACCACCAATCGGGTCACCACTGCATTGAGGATGGCGGCCAGCACTCTACGGGCAAGCAATACGTATCTGGGAGCGCAGTTTCGCCGACTGAGAACCAAGCTCGGGGCTCCCGTTGCGATTAAGGCGATGGCGGCCAAGCTGGCCCGATTGGTCTACCGCATGCTGCGCTACGGGATGCAATTCGTCGACCGAGGAGCGGAGTTCTACGAGGACCAACACCGCAAGCAACAGATCAACCATCTCAAATGGAAAGCCGCCAACCTGGGATTCCAGATTATAGAAGCTTCGGCAGCTTAAACGCGGGAGTTTCTGGAGAG
>Ga0070697_100000514_pt1 | contig 29243 bp, 18 predicted proteins | sample KBSK1501metaG_FD_65475 | JGI IMG/M metagenome (GOLD analysis project Ga0070697, IMG submission 65475) | Corn, switchgrass and miscanthus rhizosphere microbial communities from Kellogg Biological Station, Michigan, USA - KBS K1-50-1 metaG | ecosystem: Host-associated > Plants > Roots >...
TAATAGAGACCCCTCAGATAGAGTTTGTAGGCTTCGGTGTTCTCCGTGTATCGTTTGGTGAGCCGCTTCTCCTCCTCGCCTGTTAGCTTCAAACGCAATTTTTCGGAAATCTCTCTGGCAATCTCTTCTTGCACTACAAATATATCCGACAGCCCCCGGCTGTAGTGCTCGCCCCAGAGTTGTGAGTCGCGCGTAACATCGATCAATTCAGCGGCAATCATTAACCCATCACCAACTTGGCGGACCCTCCCGGTGAGTATGGCGCGGACGCCCAATTCCTGGCCGACTTCCTGCGGATCGACTGCCCGGCCCTTGTAGCGGAAGACAGTACTTCGCGCTACAACTCGAAGCTTTGGCAGCTGGGAGAGGGCATTGATAATGCTTTCGGTAATCCCATCGCTGAAATATTCCATATTGGGATCAGCGCTGTCATTGACGAGTGGCAAAACCGCCAGGGATTCGATTGCTTTGGACTTTGCCAACCGGCGCCGAGCCTGTGATAAACCAGGCGGGTCCGATGTTGTCGCAACCCCACCTGGTGATGGGGCGAGACCGATTCGCTGCACGAGGTTTCTGAATCGCGGGTCTGAATGAAGTCCCTCAAAACGTGGGTCAACCTTCAGGTGAATTATCTTGCCATCGTGTTCTTGGTACGCTTGTTCCAGATAATGGACGGCCTGGTCATTCTCGCCAAACCCGGCATGAATTATTCCTATATCATACGGTGAGCAGCGACCTGGTCCCGATGTTTCCTGCAGCTCAGTCAGTATGTTCAGTGCTTCTTCTCTGCGGCCTGAAACGGCATAAGCATGCGCGAGTGCCGCTGAAATCTCTTTGTTGCCGTGGGAAAGTTGTCTTGCCTTTTGGAGTTCTGCGATGGCCTCGTCAAACATCCTCTTACGCTCATAGGCTTGTCCGCGCCGATAGCGAGCCCAGAAAAAATCGGGGTCCAGCTCGAGGGTTTTCCCGGTCTCTTCGATCGCCTGGTCATATTGTCGCGCGAAGTAGAACGTCCACGCTGCAACTGAGGTTGTGATAAGCGAGAGTGGATCAAGCTCTTGTGCCTTTTTGATCTCGACAATGGCTTCGTCAATTCGTCCTACAGCCAGCAAGTACTCCCCGAAAAAGTTGTGCGCTGTGGCATCGGCAGGATTCAGCGCCAGAGCGCGTCCAATTCCTTTTTCGGCCTCTGCCCACTCCCAGTTATGCAACCTGGCATGTGCGAGCGCGGTATGGGCCTCGGCAAGCGTTTCGTCTATCTCGAGGGCCTTCATCGCCGCCGCTTTCGCTCGACCAAGACATTCTGCTGAGGACACCCCATGGCGCACTGCGAGGATGGTGTAGCAGTCAGACATGCCGGCGTATGCAGCCGCGTAGGCGGGGTCTTTCTCTATCGCCTCCTGGAAAAACTCAATGCTTTGTCTGAGTCCCGGTTCCGTTCTCTTGTTCCAAAAAAAGCGGCCCTTCAAGTAAAGCTGATAAGCTTCAGTGCTTTCAGTAGGGCGCTTTGTCAGACGTTTCCGTTCTGCAGGAGTCAGCTTGAGCCGCAGCTTGTCTGATATCTCTTTTGCAATTTCTTCCTGGACCGTCAAGATGTCGGACAGCTCCCGGCTGTAGTTTTCGCCCCAGAATTGGGCACCGTCAGTTGCGTCAACCAATTCCACGCTAATGACGAGGCGATTATCCAGTTGCTGCACCCTTCCCATCATCACTGCCCGAACTTTAAGTTCGCGCCCAACCTCTTGAGGATCAATCTTGCTGTCCTTGTAACGGAAGACTGTGCTGCGGGCCATCACACGCAGTCTCGGCAGTTGCGAGAGGTTGTTGATGATGCTCTCAGTGATTCCGTCGCTGAGGTATTCCGTATTTGGGTCGGAGCTAACATTCAAGAGGGGCAGAATTGCTATTGAGTCTATGGCCTTGCTGCGACGGCCTGTTTTCGTCTGGGAGGTGGGCAAGGCCTTAGTAAGTGATCTGGCGGCGCTGTATTGCTTCACTGCAAACAATCGCCATTTTTCCGCAACTCCTTCCAACGCATGAGCGCCTCGATCTTCAAACTCAATGCCCGACCCTGCTACCAGGTCTTTGACTGTACTCGAAACCAGTATCTGACCGGCCGTGGCTTTGGCAGCCACCTGAGCACCAATCTCAACCGCAACCCCGCGCAACTTGTCTCCAATGACATCGCACTCGCCTGTGTGCAGGCCGGTTTTGATCTCGATGCCCAGCAAGTGAGCAGAGTCGTTAACTGCGCACGCTGCTCGGATCGCACGGGCCGGCCCATCGAAGGTGGCTAAGAGTCGATTCTCAGTTCTCTCGATCTCATGCCCTCTGAAGTGCTCAAGCTCCCTCCTTACGAGCTGGTGGTGACGGTCCAGGAAATCTCGCCATTGCTGCGGTCCTAACTTGGCAGCGCCGGCAACCGGGCCGAGGGTATGTGTGAAAAGCACGGTGGCCAGAACCCGGTCCAGCTCCGGCATGGGCTGAATGCCTTTAAGAAACTTTTCGGCCTCATCAAGGATCGCATTCTGATCACCGACCCAGGGTAGATGATCCCGACCGGCCAGCTCGACAAACTTCGCGTTGGGGATTCGCTGGGCAATGAACCGGCCTTCTTCCACATTTACTTCCAAATCATCTGTGCGATGGAGAACTAACGTGGGGACGCGGATCGCCGGAAGAATATGCCTCACATCAATCTGCGTGTTGGTTTGACTTAGAGCGAGGGCGGCCCCTGGACTCGCGCTCATGCGGAGGAAGCTCGACCACCATTGCCTGAAGCGGTCGTCGTTGGCAACGCTGGGGGCCAACTTCGGCAGGTCGACCACGCCCCCCCACTCTTGCTCAATTTTCTCGTACCATTTTTGTCGTTCTTTTGGCGTAGGGGCCCAAGGATATTCCGGGTCCCATATCCGCTTTGCAAATATGCCGTATGCGACAAGAGCGGCCGTACGCTCAGGGTAGGTAGCGGCGAACAGGACGCACATGTTTCCACCCTCGGATGCGCCGAACAGAGCCGCGCGCTCCGAGCCCACAGCGTCCATCACCGCGCGAACGTCATCCATCCGCTGCTCGAGGGTGGGCAGCTTTGCGGTTTGGTCCGAAAGCCCTGTCCCTCGCTTGTCAAACAGAATAAGTCGAGAGAAGGAGGCCAGGCGTCGATAGTATTGGGCCAGCGAAGGATCTTCCCAGGAATAGTCTATGTTGGTTACCCATCCCGGAACATAGACCAAATCGATTGGTCCATCTCCAATCACTTGATAGGCGATGTTGACGTCTCCGCTTTTTGCGTATCTGGTTTCTGGACGTGCGTTTGCCGCCACCGCTGCGTTGGCGCCCGAACCGCGCGAAGAGTAGTCTCTACTCCTGGTCTCAAACTCCAATTCCTGTTTGAGGGCCTTTAGATCAACCAGCAGCTCTCCCGAGGTTTGGTAACGCTCATCTTTATCCTTAAGCAACGTCCGGTGCACTATGCGATGCAATTCGTCCGGCACTTCAGGGGCGGATTGACTAAGTGATGGCGGCTCGAGCATCAGTATTGAGGCCAGGACATCTGTCATCGTTTGGCCCGTAAACGGCACGGTGCCGGTCAACATTTGATAAAGCACTACGCCAAGGCTGAAGATATCGGTGCGCGCATCCATCTTCTGTCCACGTGCCTGTTCCGGCGACATGTAATGAGCGGTGCCCATCACTATTCCCGGTTTAGTTTTGACCAGAGTGGCCGCTTCCAGATCATCGCTTTTCTGCTCGGTTAACGTCGCCAGTCCGAAGTCGAGCACTTTAACGATGCCGTCCCTGCGCAGCATTATGTTTCCGGGTTTGATATCACGATGCACAATGCCTGCCTGATGTGCCGCGCACAGGGCTGAGGTTACCTGGACTGCAACATCGAGCGCGTCAAAGACTTTCATTAGTCCGGCTTTCAAACGCTCAAACAACGTTTCACCGTCGATGAACTCCGTGGCCATGAAGTGACGGGAATCCATTTCTCCGATCTCATAAATGGTTATGATGTTTGGATGATTGAGAGCTGAAGCCGCCCGGGCCTCCTGCTGGAAGCGGCGCACCCGTTCGTCTTCCGTTGTGAGATAGGCGGGCAACATTTTTAGCGCCACCTTGCGTCCCAGCCGGGTGTCTTCCGCCAGGTAGACTTCGCCCATCCCGCCTGCGCCCAGGCGCGCGCTGATGACGTATGGACCAAGATTACGGCCCACCACTTGATCGTCTTCCAGAGAGTAGGCCATGACTTCAACCGCAGGTGACTCGATGAATTTGCCCGCTTGCTCGTGGGATATGATTAGAGACTGGACTTCCTTGCGTAACGCTTCGTCGCCGGCGCATTCCGCTGCGACGAAAGCGGATCGCTCATCCGGGTCGCGCTCAAGTGCGGACTGCAAAAGACCCTTGATCTGTTGCCAGCGTTCAGGCTTCATAACCTTTCCATAAACCGCTCTACCCGTAATAGAAAACCGGGCGCAATCTAGCACAAGTTTCACATCATGGCCTGAGTCCCATACGCCGAAGCAAGTCTGTGTAACGTGGGTCGCCCCAGAGACTCTCAAAGATTGGGTACCCGGTAGAGTAGTACAATAGGCTGCTCCGAGCCTGGAAGTCCTTCTCGAGCCAGGCGAATGCCTGATCCTTCTCCCCAAGTCCGCCGTACACCGCAGCGAGATACATACCGCCTGACTCTTGTCTGGCGTATTTCTCCTCCAGCTCTTTCAAGACCGACCGTGCCTCAGCACGCTTTCCCAGGGCAGCGTAACCAGATCCAAGATAAGCAAGCTCAAAGCTCGCTCTTCCGGACAGATCGACCGCCTTCTGCAACTCACTGATCGCTTCCTGCTCACGCCCCTGTTTCAGATAGGCCCAGCCTAGATCGGTATGTACTCGAGGATAGTTAGGATCGAGCTCAATGATCTTCTTACTTCCTTCAATGACCGAATTGTAATCGCCCCTTAAGGAGTACCTAATCACAACGTTACCGCTGATGACGGGCGAGAGAGGATCGAGTAACTGAGCACGCTTGATCTCCGCCATCGACTCATCGAACCGCGCCACCCCTTGCAGATAGTTACTGTACCAGTGGTGCGCCGTCGGATAATTCGGGTTGAGTTCGATCCCGCGTTTGTACTCTTTTTCGGCCTCCGCGAACTGCCACGAATGCATATTGATAAGTCCGAGAGACGTGTGCGCTTCCCCTAGCGAGTTGTCGATCTCCAGGGCACGCAGCGCTGCGGCCCTTGCCTTCGGGAGCGTTTCCCTCAACGGAGTGCCGGCGTATTCTGTTTGGATTGCGTAACAGTCCGCCAGCCCCGTGTAAGCGAGGGCATAAGTCGGGTCTTTATCAACCGCCTGCTGGAACTCTTCCAGCGCTTTCTTCAATCCTCCCGCCGTACGCCGGTTCCAGTAGTAGCGGCCCCTCAAGTAGAACTGGTAGGCTTCCTCGTTAGTCGTATCACGTCTGACGAGCCGCTGCTTCTCCTCGCCGGACAGTCTCAACCGCAGCTTCTCCGTAACCTCGCGCGCGATCGTCTGCTTGACCGCAAGCACGTCCGAGACTTTGCTCTCGTATTCCTGGCCCCAAAGCTGCGCGCCTGTCGTAGCGTCTACCAGGTCCACCTGGATGTTGAGCGCATCTCCAACCTGATGCACACGCCCCATCAACACAGCCCGCACGTTCAGGTCCCGTCCGACCGCCTGGGGGTCAACCTCCTTGCCCTTGTAACGGAAGGCTATGCCGCGCGCGACAACGCGCAACTGCTGCAACTCAGACAGACTATTAATCAAGGCCTCAGAGATGCCATCGGACAGATACTCAGCGTTTGGATCGCCGGTGGGGTTGTGGAGAGGCAGCACGGCGATGGAATCAATGGGCGTTGTGCCGCCACGCGGGAAGTAGAAGTAGTAAGCGAGGCCCGCAACTAGAAGGAGGATGAGTGCGATCGCTGCGGCGGCCACGACTCGCCGGTGGTGTTTGATCTCGCTGACAACGTATTCGGCACTTGAGGTGGGATGGGTTGTTAGCGTGTGAGTTGTTGACTCAGCGGCGTGCCCACCGCTGTCTGTAATCCTCGACACCCCTGCCGTTGATTCCGGCGGCACAGTCCGTTCCAGTTCCGCCTCAAATTCCAGCCGGTGCTTTAGACTCTTCAGATCCAAGCCAAAGTCTTTGATGACTTGATAACGTTCCTCACGATTCTTGTGAAGTGCCTTGGTCAGGATTCGTTCAAGTTCGACGGGAACTCCTCGCGCGTAACGCGACAGCGGCGGCGGTTCTTTATCGTTAAGAATTGAAGCTAACAGCTCGCTAGTCGTTGCGCCCTCGAAGGGCAGCCGTCGTGCAACCATTTCATACAGCACTACACCCAGGCTCCAGATGTCTGTACGATGGTCCACCTCAGCGCCACGCGCCTGCTCCGGTGACATGCAAGTCACTGTACCCATGACTATGCCTGGCTCAGTTTTAACCAGGATTCTGGTCATCGCTTCCGTATCAGCGATGACTGCCTTAGGTTCCATGAGTTTGGCGAGGCCGAAGTCAAGCACCTTAACGAAGCCATCCTCCCGAACCATAATGTTTTCGGGTTTTATGTCACGGTGGGTGATGCCTGCCTGATGGGCCGCAGACAGCGCAGACGCTACCTGAGCGGCGACATCAAGTGCTTCAGCGATCTTCAATTCTCTCTTAATCATCGACTGGCGCAGCGTCTCGCCCTCGATAAACTCGGTGGCAATGAAGTGACGGGAAGCTATTTGCCCAATTTCGTAGATGGTGAGAATGTTGGGGTGATTTAAAGCTGAAGCGGCGCGAGCTTCCTGCTGGAAGCGACGCACCCGGTCATCGTCTCGGGTGAAATAATCCGGCAACATCTTCAGCGCAACCTTGCGTCCCAGCCGGGTGTCTTCCGCCAGGTAGACTTCGCCCATCCCGCCTGCGCCGAGGCGGGCGCTGATGACGTATGGGCCAAGATTACGGCCCACCACTTGATCGTTTCCGAGAGATCCAGCCATGACTTCAACCGCAGGTGACTCGATGAATTTGTCCGCTTGCTCGTGGGATATGATTAGAGATTGGACTTCCTTGCGCAACGCCTCGTCGCCGGCACACTCCGCTACCAGGAAAGCGGCCCGCTCATCCGGGTCGCGCTCAAGTGCGGACTGCAAAAGTGGCTTGATGCGTTGCCACCGTTCTGGCGTCATAGATACCCACCTTTTGATGTCGCCCTGAAGTTTTGACAAAGTAGCAAGGAACGCTGAATCGAACTGTCGAGTTTGACAAAGAATAACTCGATAGTCCGCTTGGCGGACGACTGAAAGTAGCCCAGCAGTTTACTGCTGGGATGGAGGCAAAGGGAATCCAGTCCGTGAAGCGGACGGCTGAAGGCAACCGCTCGATATCGAATTTCAGTCGTCCGTTTCCCGGACTTCGTCGCGAAATTTAGCTCACCCCAGCGACGGATCGCTTGGCTATTATCAGCCGTCCGCTAGGCGCGGACTGGGCGCCGAGGTATTGTGCGAATGGTTCATCAACGCAGCACAGATGGTCTCGTAGTAGAAGGCCGCACCTTCGTAACTCACGGCGATAATACCGATGTGTTTGGCCATTAAGACTGCTGTCCGCGGTTTCCGCATCTTAGATCGTCATGCGTCGACTAATCTATTGGAGGTCAAACGGGACGCAAATCTCCTCAGGCAGGCAAAATCACGACCTGAGGCCCATACGCCGAAGCAACTCGGTGTAACGTGGGTCGCCCCGCAGGCGTTCAAATACTGGGAAATGGGTGATGTAGGGCAGTATGCTGGTCCGAGCCTGGAAGTCCTTTTCGAGCCAGGCGAACGCCTGATCCTTCTCCCCGAGGCCGTCGTACACCGCGGCGATAAACATCGCTGGAGACTGCCGTCTCGCGTACTTCTCCTCCAGCTCTTTCACTAGCGCCATCGCTTCCGCACGCTTGCCCGTGACGGCGTAACCATAAGCGAGGTAGCCAAGCTCCTCGTGCGCTCTCCCGGACAGCTCCACTGCTTTCTCTAACACGGTAATCGCTTCCTGCTGGCGTCCCTGTTTCAGATAGGTCCAGCCAAGGAAGTTATGCGCCCGGGGATAGTTCGGATTAAGCTCGATGATTTTATTACACGCTTCGACGGCCGAATTAAGATCGCCCTTTAACAAGTGGATAATTACAACGAAGGCACTAGTGGCGGGCGAAAGAGGATCGAGTTGTTGGGCGCGCATGATCTCCGCCGTCGCCTCATCCAGCCGCCCCATCTTAATGAAATAGCTACCGTAAAACTGGTGCACCGGCGGGTACTTCGGGTTGAGTTCGATCCCGCGTTTAAACTCTTTCTCAGCCTCCGCGAACTGCCACAAAAACATATTGATTAGCCCGAGAGAGGCGTGCGCTTCCGCCAATGAGCTGTCGATCTCCAGAGCACGCAGTGCCGCGGCCCTTGCCTGCGGGAGCGTTTCCCTCGCTGGAGTGCCGACGTATGCTTCCTGGATGGCATAGCAGTCAGCGAGTCCCGTGTAAGCGAGGGCATAAGTTGGGTCTTTATCAACCGCCTGCTGGAACTGTTCCAGCGCTTTCTGCAACCCTCCCACTGTCCGCCGGTTCCAGTAGTATCGGCCTCTCAAGTAGAACTGGTAGGCTTCCGAGTTCGTCGTATCACGTCTGACGAGTCGCTGCTGCTCATCGGTCGACAGCCTGAGCCTCAGCTTCTCTGTAACCTCCTGCGCAATTGTCTGCTTGACCGAAAGCACATCCGACATTTTGCGCTCGTATTCCTGGCCCCAAAGCTGTGCGCCCGTGGTCGCGTCTACCAGATCCACCTGGATGTTGAGCGCATCTCCAACCTGACGGACACGCCCCATCAACACGGCCCGCACATTCAGGTCCCGTCCGACCGCCTGCGGGTCAATCTCCTTGCCCTTGTAACGGAAAGCTGTGCCGCGCGCGACAACGCGCAACTGCTGAAGCTCAGACAGACTATTAATCAACGCCTCGGAGATGCCATCGGAAAGATACTCAGCGTTTTGATCGCCACTGGTGTTATGAAGAGGCAGAACGGCGATGGAATCAATGGGCGTCTTGCTGCCCCGCGCGAAGTAGAAATAGTAAGCGCTGCCCGCCACTAGAAGGACGACTATGCCCAGAGCAAGGGCTACGGGCCGCCGGTGGTGTGTGATCTGGCTGACAATGTACTCGGCGCTCGATGTCGGAGGTATGGTTGGCCCATCGTTGGTTGCACCGGTCCCTTGGCCGCCCCTCTGAGTGACTGCCGCCAATCCGTCCTTTGTTTGGGGCTGCACGGAGCGTTCCAGTTGAATCTCAAATTCCAGTCGCTGCTTGAGGTCCTTCAGATCGCTCAACAACTCTTGAGCTCTTTGATACCGTTCTTCTTTATCTTTGCGCAACGCCTTGTCCACAATACGTTCCAGTTCCGTCGGCGTCCCTGACGCAGATTGATTAAGCGGCGCCGGCTCAACTCTCAGTATTGAGGCCAATACATCCGTCATCGTTTTGCCTTCAAACGGCACGCGCCCGGCTACCATTTCGTAAAGCACCGCCCCCAGGCTGAAGAGATCGGTGCGCTCATCTATCTTCTGTCCGCGTGCTTGTTCCGGGGACATGTAATGAGCAGTCCCCATCACTATTCCCTGTTTTGTATTAACCAGAGTGGCGGCTTCCAGGTCATCGCCCTTTTGCTCGGTCAATTTCGCCAGTCCAAAGTCCAGAACTTTAACGACACCGTCGGGCCTGAGCATGATGTTCTCCGGCTTGATGTCACGATGCGCAATTCCGGCTTGATGGGCTGCTGCCAGAGCCGAAGCCACCTGGATGGCAACATCGAGCGCTTCTCCGACCTTAATCTGTGTCCGGTTCATGCGCTGCCGCAGGGTCTCGCCCTCAATGAACTCGGTGACGATGAAGTGTCGCGAATCTATCTGGCCGATCTCATGAATGGTAAGAATGTTCGGGTGATTCAGAGCTGACGCGGCGCGCGCTTCCTGCTGGAAGCGGCGCAAAGGTTCATCGTCTCTGGTGAAGTAGTCATGCAGCACCTTGAGCGCAACCTTACGCTCCAGCCGGGAGTCCTGGGCCAGATAGACTTCGCCCATGCCGCCAGTGCCGATCCGGGCGCTGATCTGGTAAGGCCCAAAAGATTGGCCGGCCAATGAGTCTGCTTGGTCTTCGAGGGAATTAGCCATGAATTCAACAGCGGGCACCTCGATGAAGCCGCCCGCCTGCTCATGGGAAACAATGAAACTATCGACTTGCTGCCGGAGCAACTCGTCGCCCTTACAAGCCTCATCAAGAAATGCAGTCCGGTCACCGGGTGCGCGCTCCAGGGCGGATTGCAGGAGACCCTTAATTTGTTGCCAGCGTTCAGGGTTCATTGATGAATTGTCCGACAAACTGAAAGCGGTTTTCTTTGGCGAAAGAGCGGGGGCAAGCTCGCCTTCCTGACTGCAAGTAGGTAGTGTTGAGTCAGATTTCAACCCTCGACCATTAAAGTCAACTCCAAATACTTGCAGTCAGGAAGGCGGGCTTTCCCCCGCTGCTTTTAGTACCGGAGACCCTCAGGTTTGTCTGGCCTGGCCCCTTCATTTCAATCCGTCGATCAGATAAAGATCAGAGAGACTGCGATAGAACGAATACGCATACGACTTTCCGTCGGGCGTTAGCACGATCCGGGAAAAAGACTTCACACCTCCCAGGTCAGCGGGCATCATCTCTTTCCAGAGTTCCTTGCGCCCGGTAGCAATATCGAGCCGGTAAACTTTGGCAGGCATTTCTCCCAGCCGGCCCACGAAGAGGGAGCGGCCATCAGCGTGCCATCGCAGCGGCAAATCCCCGGCAGTAAGGCCCGGGACCAGCCGAGGCTCTCCTCCTTGCACCGGGTAAATCCAAACCTTGCGATCAGGGTCAACCCCGGCGACAAACTTGCCATCAGGCGAGATTGGGTTCCCTGTTACGATAGCTAACCCTTCAGGCGTGATGGCCCGTTGTGTTCCCCCGGCCAGTTCTCGTAGGTAAAGCCGGGTCGCGTGGCCCGGCTCGTTGCCCTGTAGAAGGAGTCGCGTCCCATCCGGAAACCATTGCGCACTATTGTAGTTGATCGCATCGTTCGTCAGTGGCTTTGCCTCTCCGGTCCCGGTTGGCAACAGAACAAGCTGCACCGGAGTGCTACGAGAAACAGAGGCGATCACCCACTTTCCATCAGGAGACAAGGCCAGACCCCAACCTTCGCCGAGGCGGATCGCGGGTGAGCCGTCTGTCTTCCGAAGATAAGAAGAATAGAACTCTCCGCCGGCATCGCCGGATAACGCCATGAGAAGTGTTTTTCCGTCATCAGAGAGGGCGCGGGCGGAAGCCCAATCGTGCCAGGATAACTCGCGCTCCTTACTCTCCCCGGGAGGAAGACAATTGATCTCGAGTCGTTCATTCTCGCGTACAATGAGGACCTGCCCATCGCGGGAGATGTCGGTGAGTGTCATCCCGCCCGCCATCCGCGTGACCAGTCGTTGTTTCCCCGACAGTGTCACCGCATAAAGAGAGCGGTTAGCGTCTGCGATCTCGGCAGTGAACCAAACCTCATCGCCATTTGGGGACCAGGCGAGCCCTCGTGCGCTTTTCCAGCCGCTTGAAAGTGTCCGCTTATTCCCGTTGAGGTCCACGATAGTAACTGAACCGCCATCATCGTTCCGGGCGATGTGGTCCAGAAAGGCGATCACGTCTCCTTTCGGCGAAATACGCGGGTGACTAATCCAGCTCGCTGTTTCGTGCAGCACTTTGCCGATGGGAAACTCAAGCCGGTTACGTCCCCCCACGTCACGCACCACGGCGAGACCTGCGCCGTCAGGAGCCCAGTCAGCCCATTGCACGTCCTCCAGCAACTCACGCGGCGCGGCGCCGGCCAGCGGCATTTGGGCTAAAGTACCGGTGTGGATCCATGTGCTAATTGGATGGCGGCCAAGGGAAACGGCCATTTCTCCAGAGGAAGAGATCGAAAGAAGATCAGCATTTGCGAACCCAAGAGGACGTGATTCGGGATTCTCCGGCTGCATTGAAAAAAGTTGAATGGCTTGTCCCTCCCAGCCGGCCCCGTAGACGATCGTGCGTCCGTCCGGGGCAAACCTGGCCGCTTGGACGAAACCGCGGCGGAAGGTGAGCCGTTGAAACGATGCCGGTGGTTTCTCTGCGGACCTCTTGCCGGCGAAGTATCCGGCAACTGCTGCGGCCGTGAGCAGCGCTACGCCGATTAGTAACGGCACAAGTCTTCGCGCGGATCGCGTCTTTGCGACCGCAACCGGACTCCCGCTCGGAGCGGACAAGCCTGAGAGCGCTTCAAGGTCAAACACCAGGTCCCGCGTTGATTGGAATCGTTCGTCCGGCTTCTTTTCCAGACAATGACTGACAACTCGCTCGAGCGCTGCCGGGATGTTTCGATTAGCTTCAGATAATTGAGCCGGCTCCTCCTTTAGAATGGCATTCATCGTTTCCACTGGCGACGCTTTTTGAAAAGCCCGCTTGCCGGTCAACATCTCATAGAGAACGGCGCCGAACGAGAAGATGTCAGAACGCTGATCTGCCGCCTGTCCGCGAACCTGTTCGGGAGACATATACCCTGCGGTTCCCATGACCATGCCTGATCGTGTATCGGCGTCTGCCAACCTGGTAGGTGCTTCTGTTTGCAAAGGGTTCGCAGGTATCAATTTAGCCAGGCCGAAATCCAGAATCTTGACCTGGCCATCGCTGGTGATGAAAAGATTTTGGGGCTTAAGGTCGCGATGAATGATCCCGCGGTCGTGGGCGGCCGACAGACCTCGCGCTATCTGCAGCGCGTAATCAACCGCCTTGCGCAACGGAATCGTGGTTGTGTCGAGGCGCTGGTGCAGGGTTTCGCCTTGCAGGAGTTCCGTTACCAGGTAGGGAGTTCCGTTTTCGTTGCCTACATCGTGGATCACCAGAATGTTTGGATGATTGAGGGCTGAAGCCGCTCGCGCCTCCTGTTCGAAACGGCGCAACCGATCTGAATCGGTTGAGAAAGCGGAAGGTAAGACCTTGATCGCAACCTCGCGGCCGAGTCTGGTATCGCGGGCGCGGTACACCTCGCCCATGCCGCCTCCGCCAAGCGAGCCGATCAGTTGATAAGGGCCGAGCGAGTGCCCAACCAGCGAACCCGCATGATCATTTACCAGCATCCCGGCCATCACCTCATAGGCTGGTTCTTCAATGAAGTCGCTCGCCTGTTTATGCGATGCGATCAGTGACTCGACTTCATTTCTTAATGATGAATCCCCCGCGCACGCTTCATTCAGAAACACGGACCGCTTACCAGGCTCGTGTTCGAGTGCGGTTTCCAGCAGAGCCTTAATGCGCTGCCAACGTTCGGGCGTCATGGTTGCTTAACTCTTAGCCAGTTCGTGATAGAGCCAGGCTTTGGCGGTGCTCCACTCGCGTTTGATCGTTGCGGGTGAAAGGCTGAGAACTTCGGCGGTCTCCTCGATAGTCAAGCCGCCGAAAAATCTGAGCTCAACAATACGGCTCTGCTGCGGATCAAAATCCGCCAGCTCTTTCAACACATCGTCGAGGGCGACCACCTCGGCAGCTCGCTGCTGCGAGACGATCATTGTTTCATCGAGCGAAATCTTGCGCGCGCCGCCGCCGCGCTTCGCATAGGCATGACTCCGCGCATGATCCACCAGAATGCTGCGCATCAATTGGGCGGAGATAGCGAAAAAGTGGGCGCGGTTTTGCCAGTGCACATCCTTACGATTTACCAACCGTACATATGCTTCATCGACCAGCGCCGTTGTTTGCAGGGTATGCCCAGGGCGCTCGCGGCTCATGTAGTGATGGGCCAGTCGCCGCAATTCCTCGTGAATTAACGGGATCAGCTTGTCGAGAGCTGCTTTGTCGCCGTTGCTCCACTCGAGGAGCAGTTGGGTTACTTCGTGCGTTGAGGCTTGGGTCATTCAGGAAAACCCCGCTAAACCACCGTCGTTTCCGCGATTCTATCATTTTTCCCGGTCCGCCCCTGCCTGCAAAAAATTCCCGATCGCTTGAGCTGTTTTGCGCAGGATTCTCGCTTAAGGGACCGAAGGTATAAGGAGGAGTTCACATGTTAGGTCGAATAACAGCGTTCATCTACGGAGTGCTTTGCTATCTGGTGTTCTTTGGAACTTTCCTGTACGCGGTTGGCTTCATGGGTAATCTGATAGTGCCCAAGTCAATCGATTCGGGACGCCAGGGACCGCTCGCCGAAGCCCTGCTCATAGACGCCGGATTGCTTATGTTGTTTGCGATCCAGCATAGCGTGATGGCTCGGCAGTGGTTCAAACGGGCGTGGACACGTTTCATTCCCGAGCCGGTCGAGCGCAGCACCTATGTTCTGTTTTCAAGTCTCCTCCTTTTGCTTCTGTTCTGGCAATGGCGGCCGCTCGGCGGTCAAGTCTGGAACGTGGAGAACAAGGTTGGCCAATTCGTGCTCCTCGCCGGGTTCGCAACCGGATGGCTGCTGGTGCTGATCAGCACATTCCTAATCAATCACTTCGATCTCTTCGGACTCAGGCAGGTTTACTACTATTTGCGCGGCCGGCAGTATTCACCAATCACATTCAGAACGCCGGCACTGTACCGCTTTGTGCGCCATCCACTTTACCTCGGCTGGCTGCTGGCCTTTTGGTCAACGCCCACCATGACCGTGGCCCATCTGTTCTTCGCCATCGCTACGACCGGCTACATCCTGATCGCCATTCAATTCGAGGAGCGGGACATGATGCGCTTTTATGGAGACACATACCGCCGTTACCGCCAGCAAATTCCGATGATCATCCCGCTCCGCTTCGGCAAAGGGAAATCGCAGCGTTTGACGACTGACGCGAAAGCTAAATCCCTGCCTTAGATTTCAGGTCAGCCGGGATCATGGCCTCTCGCAACGTATGCGTGATCATCTCGGCCCTCGTCCTCTCATGCCGGCAGCGAAAGGCCGGCAAGTCGCACGAACCTTTACTCGTTTGATCTGTTGGGTATGGCCCATCCTCGCCGTTTGGCGGTTATGTCCTTCAAGGAGTTTGAAATGAAAAACTACCGATACCATTCTTTGATTCTAGTTGTTATGTTTTTGCTTCTGAGTCTGCTCTCCAGCCTCGGGGTTACCAGAGTCAGGGCTGTCGCAGAGAAGGGGACAGCACAAAATGGAAGCCGCGCGCTCGATACAAATCATCGTAACAATCCATGGCTAGATCTGCCTTCAACCGGTGTAACGCTTCCAGCTTTTGCTGCGAAAGCCGGGCCTGAGCCCGTGCCTTCAATGGCGATGGCCGGCCTGACATTCACGGTCAACTCCACAGCGGATCCGGGCAGCGGCACCTGCGATGCCACCGAGTGCACTTTGCGCGAGGCTATCACGGCAGCCAACGCGGCCGCGGGCTCCGATACAATAGACTTCAATATCCCCGGGGTCGGCCCCCAGACAATTACTCCACTTACGCCTCTGCCGGCCATTACCAGCCCCGTCGTCATCGATGGCTACACACAGCCGGGAGCGAGCGTGAACACCCTGGCGAACGACGATAATGCGGTGCTGATGATTGAGTTGAACGGATCGCTGTCAAGCGCACTAAGTACAATTCGGATCACTGCCGGCAGTAGCACGATCCGGGGGTTGGTTATCAATCGCACTTCCAGAGCGATTCAGATGGATACAAATAGTGGCAACATCATCGAAGGAAACTTCATTGGCACGAACGTCGACGGCAATTCCATCACCGGACTGGGCAATGACTACGGCGTCGTCATCCTGACCACCTCAACCAATAATCTCATAGGTGGCACGACACCGGCGGCACGCAACCTGATCTCAGGCAATAACTTCGGAATCGGACTCCAGGCCGAGATAGGAAGCACGGTGCAGGGCAATTTCATCGGTACAGACCGCGCGGGCGCAAGCGATTTGGGTAACAGCATTGGCGTCAGCATCACAGCCAGCAACCACAACACAATCGGCGGAACAGCTGCTGGCGCGCGCAACGTCATCTCTGGGAATTCCAGTGGCATCAGCGTTGGTGCGGCCAACACTGTCATTCAAGGTAACTACATCGGGGTGAACGCTACGGGCGGAGCCTTCACCGGCAATGGCGTCCTGGCCATTTCCGTGGGCGGTTCCGGTACCGTGATTGGCGGAACCACTCCCGCTTCACGCAATGTCATCTCCGGTCACTTCATCGGTATCGGTCTAAACACTGCGCCATCGACCACAGTACAGGGAAACTTCATCGGCACGAATGCCGCAGGCACCGCTGCTCTCGGCAACGCGAACTTTGGTTTGGCCATCGCTAACGGCTGCAATAACACCTTGATTGGTGGCACATCGCCGGGCGCGGGCAATGTAATCTCAGCCAATGGAACCGGCATCTTCTTCAATTCAGGGGCCTCCATTGGGGTGACCGTGCAAGGCAACCTGATCGGCACAGACGCAAACGGAACCGCAGATCTGGGAAATACAAGTGTAGGAATTAATGTTTCGACTCCCGAAGTTGGACTTGTTATAGGTGGAACCACTAGCGCCGCCCGCAACGTCATCTCCGGCAATAATTCAATAGGGCTGTTTTTGGCCTCGTCAGGATCGACAGTTCAGGGAAATCTGATCGGTACGGCCATCGACGGATCGAGTCCACTGGGAAATGGATCCTTCGGCATGCAGGTAGCCGGTAGCAATAACCAGATTGGTGGCATCGCTGCGGGAACACCTAACGTTATCGCTTTCAATGGAGATATCGGTATATCTGTTCCCTCTGGAACGAATAATGCTCTTCGCCACAATTCCATCTATTCCAACGCTGCGCTGGGCATTGACCTGGCCAATACCGGGATCACCGCTAACGACCCGTGCGATGGAGACGCGGGCGCTAATCTCCAGCAGAACTTTCCGGTCGTCACCTCTGCCATAACTTCCGGCGGCAGCACGACCATTCAGGGAACGCTCGACAGCACAGCCGCCACAACCTTCACCATTGACCTTTACTCGAGCCCTTCCCCCGATCCTTCCGGTTTTGGCGAAGGTGAAACTTATCTCGGCTCAACCACAGCGACATCCAGTGGCGGGTGCAGTTACACTTTTAGTTTTACCACCTCATCGCCGCTTGCTGCCGGTCGCGTTGTTACGGCCACGGCTACAGACCCAAGTGGCAACACCTCTGAGTTTTCCGGTTTCCTCACTAACTCAGTCAATGCCAACGATGCGCCGTCATTCACGAAGGGCGCAGATCAAACCGTCAACGAAGACGCAGGGGCACAGAGCGTCGCAAATTGGGCGACGAATATCTCCCCCGGCCCACCGGAGGAGGCCGGGCAGACACTCAACTTCACAGTGACGAACGACAACAACTCGCTCTTCTCTGCACAGCCCGCCATCAGCTCAGCGGGCACGCTGACCTACACGCCTGCACCGGACGCTTTTGGCGCCACCACTGTCACCGTCCAACTTCATGACAACGGCGGGACCGCCGATGGCGGGCAGGATACTTCCGCCGCGCAGACGTTCACCATCACGGTCAACGCGGTCAACGACGCCCCATCATTCACGAAGGGCGCGGATCAAACTGTCAACGAAGACGCTGGAGCACAGAGCGTCTCAAATTGGGCGACGAACATCCTCAGAGGAGGTGGGACAGCCGAGGCCGGGCAGACCCTTAACTTCGTAGTGACGAACGACAACAACTCGCTCTTCTCCTCGCAGCCGGCCATCAGCGATACGGGAACTCTGATCTATACCCCCGCACCGGACGCTTTCGGCGTCACCACTGTCACAGTCCAACTTCATGACAACGGTGGAACGGCGAACGGCGGACAGGATACTTCCGCTGCGCAGACCTTTACGATCACGATCAACGCGGTTAATGACCCGCCATCATTTACCAAGGGGCCGGACCAGAGTGTGCCCAAAGACTCTGGCGCACAGGTTGTAGCTAATTGGGCCACCAATATTTCGCCGGGACCGGCCAATGAGTCGGCCCAGACGCTGACCTTCGTGGTCCAAAACAATTCCAACCCAGGTCTGTTTTCTGCCGGGCCGAGTATCAGTTCGACGGGCACGCTGACCTACACGCCGGCTGCGAATGGAAGCGGCACGGCCACGATCACTATCGCTTTGATGGACAACGGCGGTGGAACCGACACATCGCCCTCCCAGACATTTGTGATATCGGTTACGGAAGGCAACGATCCGCCCGATGCAGTTGACGATGCGCTTACGAGCGTGGCGGAAGATTCGGGTACGAGAACGATTCCCATTGCCTTGCTGCTCAGCAACGACTCGCCTGGACCGCCCGATGAAAGCGGACAGACGCTGAGCTTCTCCCTCGTCGCTGCCAGCGAAGTCGGCGGAACGGTTAGCAGTGATGCGACCAATGTCTATTTCACACCGGCGGCCAACTACAACGGTCCGGCCGGCTTCCAGTACCGGGTGACAGACAACGGTATGACTAATGGCCTTCCCGATCCGCAGAGTGACACGGCGACCGTCAATTTCACGATCACGGAAGTCAACGACGCACCGTCGGCGGTGAGCGAAACGATATCAAATGTGACAGTGAATTCAGGACCGCGGACGATACCGTTCACGCTCTTGACGGCCAATGACTCTAAAGGACCGGCTAACGAAAGTGGCCAGACCTTAATCGTCAAGACTGTGGGCAACGCAGTGGGAGGAACGGTCAGCATCCAAGGTGTCAACGTCATCTTCACACCGACCGCTGATTACGTTGGCCCGGCGAGCTTCGATTACACAGTCGAAGACAATGGAACGACCAACGGTTCGCCTGCTCCGCTTACCAGTGGGACGGCAACCGCCAACTTCAACATCACACCCTCTGAGGTCAACGACGCCCCCGACGCAGTTGACGATGCGCTTAACAGTGTGACGGAGGATTCGGGAGTGCGAACCATCACAATCGCCTCGTTGTTGAGCAATGATTCGAAGGGCCCAGCCGATGAAAGTGGCCAGACGCTGACCTTCTCGCTTGTTGCCGCCAGCGAAGTGGGTGGGACAGTTACTAGCGATGCGACCAATGTCTACTTCACGCCTACGGCGAATTACAACGGCCCGGCGAGCTTCCAGTACCGTGTAACCGACAACGGCACGACCAACGGTTCGCCTGATCCGAAGAGTGATACAGCGACGGTTAGCTTCACCATCACGGAGGTCAACGACGCTCCGGATGGAGTAAACGACGCGCTCACCAATGTGCCTGAAGATTCGGGCACGCGGACGATCGCAATCGCCTCGTTGCTGGCTAATGACGCAAAGGGATTGGGGGGACCAGCCAACGAGAATGGTCAGACGCTGAACTTCGCTTTGGTCGGCGGCAGCGGAGTGGGTGGTACGCTCAACAGTGATGCGACCAATGTCTACTTCACGCCAACGGCTGATTACAATGGTCCGGCGAGTTTCCAGTACACGATAACTGACAACGGCACAACCAACGGTTCACCTGATCCGAAGAGTGACACAGCAACAGTGAGTTTCACTATCACCGAAGTAAACGATGCTCCGACGGCGGTGAACGATCCGCTGGGAACCGTGGTCGAGGATTCAGGGCAGCGGACAATACAGTTCAGCACGCTGCTGAGCAACGATTCGAAAGGACCAGCTAACGAAAGCGGCCAGACGCTTATCGTGAAGTCAGTCAGCAATCCGTTGGGCGGGACCGTGAGCATCGTGGCGGGCACGGTGCGCTTTACGCCGGCGGCTAACTACACCGGGTTTGCCCACTTCGATTACACAGTTGAAGATAACGGGACGACCAACGGCTTACCCGATCCAAAGACCAGCGCCCCGGCCACCGCCCACTTCAATATCACCGTACAGGCGGTGATCAAGTTCAGCGCTGCCAACTACATCGTGGCTGAGGGAGCAGGTTTCCGTGTGATAACTGTCGAACGCACGGGAGACACCTCGCAGCCAGTAACAGTCGATTATCTGAGCAGCGATCACAGCAACCCGGCCGATATCATTCCCTGCACCTCGCCCGGAGTTGGGTTCGCCTCATCGCGTTGTGATTTCACGACCGCGACAGGAAGACTGAGATTTGCGGCTGGTGAAACATCGAAGACCTTCAACGTGTTAATTAGCCAGGACAACTATCTAGAAGGACCGGAGACGCTTCACCTGACGCTGTCGAATCCCACCAGAGGAGCAGTGTTAGGCGTCCCTTCAACGGCCATTCTGGAGATTACCGACGACGATGCAATGGAAGAGACCATCAATCCGATTGATATTTCGAGCGACTTCGTGCGTCAGGAATATCACGACATGTTGAATCGCGAGCCTGACCCGGCAGGACTGGCTTTCTGGATCGACAACATCGAGAAGTGCAACGACCCGGCACGGCGGCCTGTTGGTCAAACCCAAACGCAGTGCGTAGATAAGCAGCGGGAGTCGACATCGATAGCGTTCTTCATGTCGCCGGAGTTCCAGATGACTGGAGGTTTTGTGTATCGCCTGTATAAAGGCAGCCTGACGGGCGGGCCCAACTACGACGGCGGTTCAGCGGGCAGGTTCCCGACGTTCCTGGAATTCATGTTCGACCTCAGCCAGGTGTCGGAAGGCATGCTGGTCAACAATCAGATAGATGGAGCTGTGCTTGAAGCAAACCGGAAACGTTTGACTGACGAGTTTGCGCAGCGGCCGGAATTTCTGGCGAAGTATGGCGGGCTCAACAACACGCTGTACGTGCAGGAGCTGTTCAATACCACCGGCATAACTCCAACTGAGAGCGAGAAACAGGCGCTGGTTGATGGCTTGACGAACGGGACAGAGACGAGAGCCGGCGTGCTCCGGAAAGTAGTCGACGGAACAGTGGTAATCAGTGAAAGCTATCAGCAGTTTACGACACCATACGGCCAGGCCTTCTACAATCAGGAGCACCGGCGCATGTTTGTGTACATGGAGTATATCGGATACTTGAGACGTAATCCGGACGCGGCGGGCTCCATTCACTGGCTGGAAAAATTGAACCAGTTCAATGGCGATCCGTCCCAGGCTCAGATGGTGCTTTCTTTTATTCTGTCACCGGAATATCGCTCTCGCTTCGGACAACCATGAACTGTAAAGCAAACTGTTAGTTTGCTTCCGGCGCGGTGGACTCAACTCCCTGGAGCGCGGCGTCAGGCCGTCGCACCCCAGGGAGCCCACACCGGCCCGTCTGTTGTAACTACGCAGTTTTTAAGTCCCGCCATCCCACCACCTGAAAAAAATTTCCAAAGTGTGAGCCATTCGCCGCTGAATTCCCGCTTAAGGCGATGAAGGGCAGAACCAACCGAAGGAGCAAGTCAATGAGCAACTACATCTTTATCGAAACCCGTGACCCGTTTGAGTCGCGCGATACGCAATTCGTCGAACAGACTGCGACCGCCCTAAAAAACCTTGGCCACGAAGTTACGGTATTTCTGGTGCAGAACGGTGTGCTCGCTTCGCGCCGGAACGCTCGCGACTCTTATCTGCCCCGTTTGACCAAGGCTGGAATAAATCTTTTGGCCGACGATTTCTCATTGTGCGAGCGAGGCATTCAAACAGCAGAGCTGCATCCCGGCGTTAGACCGTCAAACATTGAGACTCTGGTAGATGCTCTGCTTGAGAGCAACACCAAAGCCGTCTGGCACTGATACAGGTCGTGTCACACGCCATGGCTTAACCGGTCTGTCAACTCACCGTCGCTCGGCAGACTACACATCATCAACCGTCCATCCCGGTGTTTTGGGATGAATTCAATAGGAGGTCAACCATGACAAGATTTCGACTATCTTTCGTATTTATCGCCGTCTGTTCGCTGCTTATTGGCGGCGTTCCCTCGACCGGTTACAGCACCTCGACAGTTTTGCCAACGGTAGAGAATCTATCTGCCGCCACGAACCAGGCACTGGCGAAGGCCCGGCGCGGGACTGCGAAGTATCATGACGTCGCAGAAGCCGAAGCCGACGGCTACGTCAACCTCAACATTTACGAGTCCGGTGAGGGACTCCACTACGTTAACTTTTCGCTGGTTGACGGGACTTTCGACCCCGAGCATCCGGAGGTGCTTCTCTATGCACCCGTGCCACACGAGAACCGGATGGAGTTAGTGGCAGTGGAATACGTGGTCCCTCTGAGCCTTTCATCCGGCGCACCCGCAGGCTTCAGTGGTGACGCGGATGTGTGGCGGGAGAATGCAGAAGGGCTGGGCCTGTGGGAGCTGAATGCGTGGATTTGGACGCATAATTCCAATGGCATGTTTGCCTTCAAAAACCCGCGCGTTCCGTAAACAAAAAGGGCTGAGACCAGGGAAACAACATGCTATTTCCCGTTTACTACATCGTGTTCTATCCCAGATAGGAGGATCCTCATGCGTATCCGACGATACAAAATGATTGCACTATCGATGGCCCTGGTCGTTTGCGGAGGCATGTTGCTGACACGCGGAACTTCCGCAAGCGCCGGCAACAGCGTTCTGGATGACCAGTTGTCCCTGGTTCTCAGCCAGCACGGGTTTACCGGCAAGGTTGGCTCGTCAATGGAACAGCGGTTGGGCCGTAAAATTGACAACCAACTTGCCGACCTTGGGCGCAATCTATTCCACGACACGATCGTGGGTCTCAACAACGACAACTCTTGCGCGGGTTGTCACTCCGCGACCGCAGGATTTGGCGATACTCAGTCGATCGCCATTGGCGTCGAAAACAACTTCATCGTGGGACCGGACCGAAGAGGACCAAGAAACCAGCGGCGCACCCCCATGGCCGCGAACACCGCGTTGTTTCCGACTCTGATGTGGAACTCGCGTTTCGCCTCTTTGTCGTTCGATCCGTTCGACAACACCGTCGGGTTCATGTTCCCGCTACCCGAGGGCCTGACGCTCTCAGATAAGTCGCACCTGTTGATCGCACAGGCCTTTATCCCGCCGACCGAGCGGGTGGAGGCAGCGGGCTTCACCTTTCCCGGCGACAATTTTGATATTCGAGCCGAGGTCATCCGCCGCATAAACGACGTTCCTGAGTACCGCAAACTCTTCGGCAAAATCTTTCCCGAAGTGAAGGGTGGCAGCCCAATCACCTACGACATGTTTGCGAAGGCAATCGCCGAATTTGAATTCACGCTGGTCTTCGCCAACGCGCCGCTTGACCGGTTCGCACGTGGCGAAAAGAACGCGCTAAGCGATGATCAGAAACGAGGCGCGCTGCTTTTCTTTGGCAGTGCCAACTGTGTGACTTGCCACGCTGTCTCCGGGCAGTCGAATGAAATGTTTAGTGACTTCCGGCAACACGTGGCCGGAGTGCCGCAGATCGCTCCGGCAGCCGGAAACCCAGCGGCAACTAATATGATCTTCGATGGTCCCGGACAGAACGAAGACTTCGGGCTGGAGCAAGTCACGAGCAATCCGAACGACCGCTACATGTTTCGCACCTCGCCGATCCGGAACGTAGCCTTGCAGCCGGCGTTCTTCCATAACGGCGCGTTCACCCGGCTCGAAGATGCCATCCGCTTTCATCTTAATGCGGCTGGGCAAGCGCCTGGCTACGATCCGACGGCGGCCGGAGTCGCACTTGATCTGCGTGGCCCAACTGGTCCGATCGCGCCTGTGCTGGCCCGCCTAGATCCGGCACTCGTGGCTCCAATCAACCTTTCAAACGACGAGTTCCGGCAACTCCTGGATTTCGTCCGAAACGGTTTGCTGGATCCGAAAGCCAGGCCGGAGTACCTGCGTAAACAGATTCCGGCGCGGGTGCCGAGCGGCAGACCGCTCCAGCGTTTCCAATAACCGATTCCCAGCCCGCGATAGCAGGCAGGCTTTATGCTGTCGCCCGCTATCGCGGGCTGGCTTGGATTTCGCCGCCGAATAACCTTTTCTGCAAAGCCATTCACGCAACCCTCAAAGAATCCTCAAAAACCTTGAGCCAATTGTCACGGAGTTCTCGCTTATGGTGATGAAGGCCAAAACACAAGGCCGTATCGTCCTATGGAGGTTGTGATGACAAAGACACTGACACTGGCGCTCATGGATCCGCCATACGAATCCGCCAATTCGACCACGGCTTTCAGAATAATCTCGGCCGCACTGAAGAAAGGGATTCACGTCAACGTGTTTGCTTATGAGGGTGCGGTCTGTTTGCCATTGAAAGATCAGGCGCCCCACGCTAATCCCGTAAAGGGTACGACAGTAGAAGAGGAAGACCATCCGACGACCAAAAAGTTTATTAGCTCACTGCTCGAAATGGGCAACGGCAACCCTCAGTTGACGTGGGTTAATTGCGGCCTATGCGTGGACGAGCGCGGCGCCTCAAATGTAGTTGATGGTGTCAAGCGTGGCAGCCCGGCGGACTTTTTCAAGATGGCCGGGGAATCAACCAACACGCTGGTCATACCGACTAAGTAACCAGCGCCTGACCATTCAAGCTCTTCACTGGGACCGCGGGTGCCCTCGCCCGCTTCAGCGTCGGATGCCATGTAGGTTCCCAATGAATGATCTACTTAGTCTTGATTCCAGGCGATGCTTGAAGCGGGCGAGGGCGCCCGCGGTCCCAAAGAAGAGCTTGGTGGTCCAGTTCCTGACTTGAGCAACGAAGGAGATCAACATGAAAATTCTTAACATAGTCGAAACAGCCTATCGCGCCACCCTCGAAGAGCAGGACGACACGATCGTTTGGCTCAGCGGCGCTTTGAAAAACTCCGGCGCCGATCTCTCGGTGTTGCTGCGCGGCAACGCGGTGAACTACCTGGTGAAACAGGAATGTCCCGCCCTCAAAATTGGCGAGGTGGGCATTAGCCACCCGGCCCGGCTGTCCGATGACCTCAGCAGGTTACAGGAAAAGAATGTAAAGGTCTTCGCGGTCCAGGACGATCTGGAAGCCCGTGGTATTAACAGCGAGGATTGCATCAAGGGCGTGCAGATGATTCAGGGCAGCGACATGCCAGGGCTTTTCGAGGACTATGAACAGATCTGGCACTGGTAGTCTTTTCACGCCTCCGATCCCTCCTTCCGACCCCGTTTTTTGACACCTTCATGCTGCTCAAGTAATATCCAGACGGTATGAACGCGCGTGTTTTAGTGCTAAACACATCATTCGAGCCAATCAATGTCTGTACTGAGCGGCGCGCGGTGGTGATGATTTTCAAGGGCGTGGCGCGCATGGAAGAGCATAATGGCCACATGCTCCATTCCGCCAAGCTGGCTATTCATGCGCCTTCGGTCATCCGTTTGACCGAGTACATACACATTCCTTTTGAGCGCCGTTCGCTTTCGCGCAAGAACATTCTGCTGCGGGATCACTCCACCTGCCAGTACTGCGGGCGACAACATCCGCCCTCAGAACTTACGTTGGACCACGTGTTACCGCGTTCACGCGGCGGCGAGTCGGCATGGGATAATCTGGTGGCGTGCTGCAAAAAGTGTAACCATCTTAAGGGCAACCGAACCCCGGAAGAATCTGGAATGCACTTGTTGCGGCGGCCGCGTGGCTTTTCACTACATGTGAATCGCCAGATCATGCGCTATCTGGGCCGGGCTGACGAGACGTGGAGGAAATATCTCTTCTACGAATCAAACAATGGCGAGTGATGAGTGAACATCCCGTTCACTCTGGTTTGCCGTTATACATCGAAAAGAGGAAGTCATGAACGAAACCATTTTAGCAATCGGGGGTCTCGGAACACCGGAGATTTTGGTCATTGCGGTGATTATTTTCCTGCTCTTCGGAGCCACACGGCTGCCGCAACTAGCGAAGTCGCTCGGACAAAGCAAGCGTGCCTTCAAAGAAGGGCTGGATGAAGGTGACAAAGAAGATCGCAAGGAAGCAAAAGACAAATTGGAATAGCTCGCAGCTTTTAGATTGTTCAGAACCGTTGCGCCGACCGGGCCTCACTGGTTTAGCGCCTTCCTACCTACTACCAGGGTTGCCTTAACCGAAAGTGCAAACTCAGCCTCATGTCTTTCCTCGTTTATCAAGCGTCCGATCTCTTTGACGACTTGCTCGTAAGTACCTGCCGGTAACGTTCTCAACCACATCGGCATGAGGAAGTTGGATATCAGCGGCGTGTTTAAAAACTTCTCGCCGGACTCGTAGTCAAACTCCTCGACTCTGGTCCAGCTCTCTATTTCATCAAGACCAGCTTGTTCGGCCATCTCTTCGACCGCAGAGACGGATGGCAGGATAGATATCAAACTCTCCACATCCGACTCGTGTTCAGTAAGACCACAGTTATGCAGTGCTTCCCAGTAGATCGAAAAGAATTCGCCAAAACTGGAGAAGGTGGGGAGCGTAAGCGCTATGGTGGATCCGGGCTTTGCCACCCGCGTCATCTCACCGAGCACCGGCTGAATTCGACCGGTATGAACCAGCGATCCATCACCGACTACAAGGTCAAATGTGTTGTCAGGAAGTGTGAGGCGGTCCAGCGTTCCCCGGCGAAACACCGTACCCTCTTTAATAGCCGCAGCCTTGGCGCGGGCGAGTTCCAGACATTCTTCGTTTTCGTCGATGCAGAGAAACGTTAACTCCTTACCGGAACGCTCCTGTAGCGCTATCGCATGCCCACCGGTACCCGGGGCCAGGTACAATGCCTGGCCTTCTGTGGGCAACTTGAGATGTTCATCGATCAACTCGGCAAACCTTTCGCCCCAATCCGTAGCGACGAAAAGTTCATGTAGAAAGGCCAACTCCTTGTTCGTTTGGGGCGAAATCATTTCTTAGTAATCTAGTCTTTCTCTTCGTCTTCAAAGTACTTACGTCCTCGCAATGACTCAGGCAAGCACGGCATCTCATCCTTTGCGGCAGGATCGCTATGCACATAACGATAGCCTTCCCCGTAGCCAACGTGCTTCATCAAGGGCGTTACAGCGTTGCGCAGGTGTAATGGGACAGGCTCCCGCGCAGTCTCCGCCGCGTCTGCAGCGGCGGCGTGGTAAGCGCTCTTGATGGCATTTGATTTTGGAGCCTGAGCCAGATAGATGGTCGCTTGTGATAGCGGAAACAACCCCTCGGGCAGCCCGATGAGTTTTACAATGTCGGCAGCAGCCGCAGCCTGGACCATCGCCTGCGGATCCGCCAGGCCGATATCTTCCGAAGCAAGAATGCACAATCGCCGGGCAATGAATATCGGATCAGCTCCACCTTCTATCAGGCGCGCCAGCCAGTAGAGCGAGGCGTCGACATCTGAATTGCGTAACGACTTGATCAGTGCCGAGATAAGGTTGTAATGGTCCTCGCCGCCTTTGTCGTATGCATAATGTGCGCGGCCCAGCGCCTCAATAACCGTTTCAATCGTGATTTGTCGCGCGCCGCTATCATCCGGGGGTGTTGACTCCACTGCGGCATCCAGGGCCGCCAGCGCCACGCGCGCGTCGCCTCCCGAAGAATTAGATAGCCTTTCCAACATGGTGTCAGAAATGTTTGCGTTTAGCTTTGCCAGTCCTCTCTCTTCGTCTGCGAGTGCGCGTTCAAGAATCGTTTTGATTTCGGTCTGAGTTAGTGGGTTCAGAACCAGGACGCGGCAACGCGAAAGCAGCGCGCCGGTAACTTCAAAAGAAGGATTCTCGGTCGTGGCCCCGATCAAAGTGACGGTGCCGTTTTCTACGGCAGGCAACAGGGCGTCTTGCTGACCTTTGTTGAAACGGTGGATTTCATCGATGAAAAGAATCGTCCTGGTCCCAAATTTTCGCTCCTGCCTGGCTTCCGTAATCGCCGCGCGCAGATCCTTGACTCCGGAGAAAACCGCCGATAGCGCAACAAAACGCGAATCCGATTTCTCGGCCAATAGCCGGCCGAGCGTAGTTTTACCTGTGCCCGGCGCCCCCCAAAGAATCAGGGAAGGCAAGTTTCCTCCTCCTTCCAGCAGACGCCGCAGCACACGGCCTTCGCCCACCAGATGACTCTGGCCTACAAACTCCGCGAGCGAACGTGGCCGCATCCGTTCGGCCAGCGGGGCGGACGGCTCAACCGTCAGCGCGCCGGGCGATTTGCTAAAAAGGTTTCCTGTGGTTGAATACGCCATTGCTAAAAGGTGTCTACAATTATCGCTGAAACTGTTTCTGCGCGCGAATGCCCATCAAGCCACTGCCTAAATGTCGAGTGAAACTGCGAGATTTTAGAGGGAACGCGATGCGCGCGGTCGTCGTATAGCTAGCCGAGCAGAGATAACCCGCCGGGTTAATGGCCAGTTCGAAGGTCAAATTTGATGGCAAGGCGGCGGGAAAAATTGGGGAGTCGAAGATGAAAGAAGCAACTGACGTATTACGAGTTATTGGAATTATACTTTTGGCGATCTTTGTTATTGCTGTTGGCGTGCCCATCGTATTAACGGCCGCCGGAATCACCCTGGGCATCATCAAGATTTTGTTCGGCATCGCGGTGCTGGTTATTAAACTGGCGGTAATAATTGCAGTCGCTTATCTCATTCTCGTCGGCATCCGCGCGATCTTGCGGTGAACGTGAACTCGTCACTCTTCAAGCCGACACATTGATGCTGAAATTCTTGCATAACCTCACATTGCCCTGAAATATTTCCGCAAATTTCAAGTTCGAGAGTGCCTTGTATTTCTTGACTCTCATCTCCCACTCGGACAATCATGACAAAGTTTGTTTAGACTGAGGGGCGACGCTAAATGGACTCTGAACAAAGACTCGACCGAATTGAACGGATCCTAAAATTGATGGTAGGCGCAGGGTTACGTGCGCGTCGTTCGGGGCGCGAGCAAGATGATAAGATCAATATTATTGTCGACTATCAGATTAAGAATGAAGAGAGGCTCCAAATGATTGTCGAGTATCAGCTCAAGAATGAAGAGAGGTTCCAAATGATTGTCGACCATCAGCTAAAGAATGAAGAGAGGTTCCAACAAAACGTCGAGAGATTTGCACGACTGGCGGATGCACAAACGCATTCCGATCAAAAGCTCGGCGCACTAATTGACATTGTACGAAGGAGCCGCCACGGAAGATTTTCGACCTGATACTCCAGCCTCATTCGTTACACATTAAAACTAAAATTAAGTAGTGAACTCCTGCGTGCTAGACATTGAAGCGGAAATTGACTATGTCACCTTCCTGCATGATGTAGTCTTTGCCTTCGAGTCTCAGCAGTCCCTTTTCGCGTGCGGTTGCATAAGTACGCGCGCCGATCAGATCGTCGTAGCTGACGATCTCGGCGCGAATGAAGCCGCGCGCGATGTCGGAATGAATTGCGCCGGCGGCGTCTTGCGCGCG
>Ga0070697_100000516_pt1 | contig 29131 bp, 26 predicted proteins | sample KBSK1501metaG_FD_65475 | JGI IMG/M metagenome (GOLD analysis project Ga0070697, IMG submission 65475) | Corn, switchgrass and miscanthus rhizosphere microbial communities from Kellogg Biological Station, Michigan, USA - KBS K1-50-1 metaG | ecosystem: Host-associated > Plants > Roots >...
GCCTTCTTGGTGCCGCCAATTATTCGTGATGTGGAAGGACTCGCCGCTGACTGGCCTCATCGCGCTGTTTCCCTTTTCAAGCGCCTGTCTATAGCTGGCAAGCTAAATCCTGCCTGGCTCGAGCAGCACCTCTCCGGTACTGCTGGAGGCATCTTCTTATTGCCAAAGGGGGGTGACTTGGTAGAACTCCTCGGTGTGAGTGCGATTGGCGCGTTCGACGGCGCCGTTGAGCTTGGGGGAACGTGGCGGAAGCACGAACAGGCGCAGGCCGTGCTGCTGGCAGACCTGCTCGGACTAAGCGCAGGCGGCGGGAACCCGCTGCCGCGTGAGTTTAGCGATTCTGCTCAGCCACTAGCAGGCGCCAGTTTCGGCAGCGAGTCTCCAGCGGATGCTTGTCGGCCCTAGCGGAGCGGTGCCTAGAAAGGTGGTCACGTGTCAGGCCAAAATCGCTGCTTTAACCAGACTTATACCACGTGAGCACCCCGAGCGCAGAATTGTCGGACAGAGCTACAAACGCATTCGCACAATCCAAGGAGGCAGCCCGGGCGTTAGCGCTGGCTGCTATCCTGCGAACGAAGAACAAACTCAACCTTGCGTTCCCTGTTGAGTCGGACGGTCTCCTCCAGATCCAGTCTTGCCAATGGGAGCAATTTGTTCTCTCCATCGGGGGTCAGGAAATGGAGTCGGGTGCCTTCTAGCCAATAGTCGCTGGCGAAATAGCCGCTCCCGCTCTTAAGCATCAGAAGCGTGGGCTGTAAGGACGGACGGTCGGCGAAATCAACGGTGATGCTATTTGTCTGCCCTTGCGCGGGTGCGGTTGTCGATATCTCCCTTGTCTCCGATGCTTCTTCAGAGCCGCCACTCCGTAATTGTGGCGAGAATGTGCCTGTGCTGCTCGGTCGGAACCGCGAGGCTTCTGGTATCTGTGACGTGGTTCTTGCAGCTGTGATGGTTGCTGGAAGCTCCACGTCCTCAAGCAGTCGCAGAGTCATTCGGACCTCACCTTTGAGCGTCGGACGTGGCCCGCGTGCGAGCAGGGTGATCACTTTCACCGGCCACAGAATGGGAATGGCCCAGCCGATCGCGTCGCGCTTGGGGTGGCCTCGACCGTGGATCTTTCCCTCCCGGTCCATTCTGAGGTGGGTAACAGAAATCGCCCTGGCCGACAGGGGGAGTATCACCGCACCGGGTAGAACCAGGCGGTCAAACTCCAGCTTGATCCATCCCTTGCCAAAGAAACGTCCGGGGTCACGGTAGTCCTGGAAATGACCGGCCAAGTAGGCACCCCTGGGAAAAACCGATCGCCCAAAAACCGCTATGGCGCTGGCATGGCAGAGAATGGGATCTCCGAGCTCCGCGGTCTGCGACGAAAGATTGGGCTCGTTCAGTGTGCATTGCAGGAGAGTTCCCGCAGGCAGAATCTCATCCGCTGCTTGTGTCACAGGTGGTGTCACAAGGCACAAAATGAGAACTAGAAACAAGAGTCTTCTAAGCATGGTCGCCTCCTCTCCGGCGGGGAACCTTTAACTAAGAGGAAGGAGTTGGTCGAAAACGCACAGGGCGAAGCGAGATCGCGCACGTACTGACGCGCGGAGATCCGCGCCAGCCAAGCCCCTCGGCTAAAAGGTCTGATATTTCCCTGCCTCATGGGACACCGCTGGATTGAACTGAACTACGAAACTACGTGGCGAGAGGGGTTGGGTACACCTTGACGGGTACAGCGCAAGAACAACGTTTTTACTCGTAGGGGGCCCGCGCAACTCGTCCGTGAATAGTGCGAGTATACACCTTTTCGGCCGGTCGGCTGGAGGTCGGGGGTATTGCTCCGCTTGCCGACGCTAGGGCGGTCCAGTAGGGGACCATCACCGAGAAAGTGTTTAACCCTGAACCGGCACTATAATTCGCGGTGATAGCAACATTGGACGATGATCTGATATCCGCCGAGCACAAGCGTCGTCAAGCGTTTGAGGCTCTGATAAATTACATTGACCGTCCGGACTTAGAACCGCCCGATATCAGACTCCATCGTCGGCTTGCCGACGATCTGACGCTCGCCACTGCTCGGTAAGTGACACTTGTTTCCAAAGTGAAGCCCTCCCGCGAATAGCCTCAAGTCGATGCACAACCGTGGCCCGGAGTTTGAATGCAATGAAACATCCCCACACCACGTCAATTCGGAAGTATTGTCTCAGGCCTGTTCACTCCCGTGCTGGCGAAACACTCGAAGTCGTTCTCGCTCATCGACTGCATTTCGGTTGGCGTTGACCGAATGCAGCGGAACTCGGTACTCAAAGAACTGGATCCCATTCCACAATTCAAGGCAACAGCCAAGCTGGGCAAATTCCCGGAAACTCGGTTCTCACAATCATTCTCGCCCTCGGGGCGGTCTCGGCTCGGCCGCCTCTTCCCACCAGCAATCAAGAAGTAGCGCCCAGTAGTGCGGCGAGCCTACGGGCATCGATCTTGTCGCTCTTCTGGCCGGACTTGAGCAAAGCGTTGTGGCGGGGTCGCAAGCTACCATCTGGGCGACGTGAGACGATAGTAAGTCGCACCTCCCGCCAATTTTCGATGTTTGGTGCAGTCATTGCTTATAGCGCCGTTGCTGAACATCGCCTGCATTGCACAGGCCGCTGCTTCTCGCCGCCAAGAGGTTGCGGTTCACAAAGAGAAAGTGGAGCATGAGCCAGAGGAGGTCGCGTAAGAGTCGATGAACAGCACCTTGAGTTGTTTCTCCGTATAATTGCAACGGTCATGGACCGAGGCCCTGCGTCCGCGATCGGTTGGCTCTTTGATCGGCAACAGGGAGCTCCAGACCGCCTGATTCCGCGCTGGCTATTCCTTCGCGCGCTCGGCGCGATCTACTTTTCCGCATTTTTCTCGCTAATCTTTCAGATTTGCGGTCTCATCGGCCCGGAAGGGATTCTGCCCGCCAGCCGCTATCTTCATGCCATAGAGCAATCGCTCGGCCATTGGCAACGAGTGTGGTATGCGCCGACGCTGTTGTGGTTCTCGAGCGGGCCAGTCATGCTGAGCGCACTGTGCTGGGTGGGGATGTTGGCCTCGCTGCTGCTTGTCCTGAATCTGTGGCCGCGCGGCATGCTGGTCATTTGCTTTGTGTGCTTTCTGTCGTTCGTCAGCGCCGCGCAGGACTTCTCCGGTTATCAATCAGATGGCATGCTGCTTGAGGCTGGTTTCATCAGCTTCTTTTTTGCCCCGCCTGGATTCCGCCCAGGACTAGGCCACCTACATCCTGCTTCGCGCGCCAGCTTGTTCTTGCTGCAGTGGGAGTGGTTTCGCATCTACTTCGAGTCCGGCGTGGTGAAGCTGCTAAGCGGGGACCCCGAGTGGCGCCATTTCACCGCAATGGATGAGTACTACCAGAACGGACCTCTGCCAACTTGGGTTGGCTGGTACGTGCAGCACCTGCCGCATTGGTTTCATGCTGGGACCGTGTATGCCACGCTGGCTCTGGAGTTGGGCCTGGTTTGCATGCTTTTTCTGCCGCGGCATTGGAGAACCGTATGCTTTTTTATTGTGACACCGTGGCAGGTCGGTGTAATCCTGACGGCGAACTATACCTTTTTGAACTATCTGGTTCTCGCGATGGGTGTGCTGTTGCTCGATGATCGCTTTGTGCTGGGTGTCATGCCCGAGAAGTGGAGAGTGCGGCTCACGGCTGGCATCTCTCGTCCAAAAGGGCCGACGACGCCAGAACTGAGAAGCCGGAAGGAGAGTATCGGTCGCTATTGGCGTCTCCTGACGCTTTCCGCCAGCACTGTTATGTTGACGTGGATCTTCTATGTGACGACGGCAGAACTTGTCTGGATGTTTGCCAAGCTACCTTTACCTGCTTCTCCGGTGGGTGCGCTTGACCCGTTCCGGATCGCCAATCGTTACGGACTCTTTGCGATGATGACTCGCGGACGATATGAAATTGAGTTCCAGGGCTCCGCAGACGGACAGACTTGGGTCGCATATCCGTTTCGCTACAAGCCGCAGGAACTGAATGAGCCACCCAGAATCTACGCGCCATATCAGCCGCGATTTGATTGGAACTTGTGGTTCGCTTCTCTGGGGTCGTGGCGCGAGTATCCGATCGTGCCCAACACCGAAGTGCGCCTGCTCGCGAACGACAAGGATGTACTGGCACTCTTTGCCGGTAATCCTTTTTCAGAGGAGCCGCCGCATCAAATCCGCGCAGTGCTCTGGCAATACTGGTTCACGACAACGTCAGAAAAACGGGTCACCGGGATGTGGTGGCGGAGGCAACTGTTGGGCCTGTATGCGCCCAGGCTAGAGCGAGGACCTGATGGAGGCATCAAAGTTGTCGAGTGGCCGAAGATGCAGCCGAGGGAATAGCCTAAGCCTAGGGGTGGCGTATTCGCAAATGAGCAGAACCGCGAGCAGAACAAGGTTAGTTGGAGATTTGCGTTGAGTCGCAAGGCATGCGTTGTGGGCTCTGGTCCAAATGGGCTGGCAGCGGCCATCGTACTGGCCCAGGCAGGCCTGCAAGTAGATGTGCTCGAGGCCGAGCCGACAGCGGGCGGCGCAGCGCGCACGATGGAATTGACGCTGCCCGGCTTCTTGCACGATTTTGGATCAGCGGTGCATCCGATGGGTGCCGGGTCGCCTTTCTTCTCTTCGCTGCCGCTCGAAGATCATGGACTGGAGTGGATTCATTCTCCGGCTCCGCTCGCCCATCCGCTCGACGACGGAACGGCAGTCCTACTGGAGCGCGACCTGGGCGATGCCAAGATATCCCTTGGTGCAGACGGCAGTGCCTGGGGTAAGCTCCTGCAGCCGTTTGTCGAGCGCTGGAGTGAATTCGCCCCCGAGGTGCTTCGCCCGATTCGCTCGATTCCGAAACATCCCTGGCTCATGGCGCGTTTTGGGATGAACGCCTTCCTTTCGGCCAGGACGATTGTTAGCCGCTTTCAGGGCGAGCGCACGCGCGCGCTATTCGCGGGCCTTGCTGCGCATTCCTTCCTCAGTCTCGACGAACCCGTGAGTGGCGCGTTTGGGATGTTGATGGCCGTGACGGCGCATGCCGTGGGCTGGCCGATTCCGCGCGGCGGGTCGCAGTCACTTACAAATGCGCTATGTCGTTATCTTTCCACGTTCGGGAGTAAGGTAAAGACTTCGTCGCGTGTTGAGTCTCTCGCGTCGTTATCGCACTATGACCTGATTCTCTGTGATGTCACCCCGCGGCAACTTCTCAGAATTGCCGGCCAACGCTTGTCGGACAGCTACAAACGTCAGCTGGAGAGGTTTCGTTACGGCCCCGGCGTTTTCAAAGTCGATTACGCGTTGAGTGGCCCCATCCCCTGGAAGGCTTCCGAGTGCTTGCGCGCGGCGACCGTGCACTTGGGTGGGAGCTTTGAGGAGATTGCTGCATCGGAACAGGCGGCGCGAAATGGGCGGCACGCGGATTCCCCGTTTGTCTTGCTCGCTCAGCCAAGTCTATTTGATTCCTCGCGCGCGCCTGCGACCAAACACACGGCGTGGGCGTATTGCCACGTTCCTAACGGGTCGATGGTGGATATGCTGAAGAAGCTGGAAGATCAGGTTGAGCGCTTCGCTCCTGGGTTCCGCGAGTGCGTTTTGGGGCGCCGGGTCTTTTCTCCAGCGGAGCTTGAATCTATGGACTCCAACTTGGTAGGCGGTGACATCGGAGGAGGCGCGATGGATCTTCGCCAAGTTGTATTTCGGCCGACATGGCGATGCTATGCGACCTCGGCAAGAGACCTATACATCTGTTCGTCATCAACCCCGCCTGGGGGCGGCGTGCACGGCATGTGCGGTTATCACGCTGCCAAGATGGCGCTCGCGAGATTTCAAGCGCTGTGAATCTTGCTGTGCAAAAGGGGAACAAGCGCTCTCTGCATTTAACAAGACATTGAGAATTCAACAGGTTGCAACCGTCGGTTTAGGCTGTTCGGCCCGCGGCATTGCACCGAAAAGAGGCATTGAGAATTGGGCCCTAACTTTTTAGGTTGGCTCGCGTTGACGGCCGGAAGAGTGGCGAAAATTAAAAATTGCCGATCCGAAACTAGGCTGAGTCATCAGCTCGAAGAGGCAACTCGACGAGCAACCAGACCCGAAAAAACCGACTGACTCTGCCAGGAGCAGTTGGGGTTTGGAACCGCGAAAGCGGCGATCGCATCAAGGCCTGCGACGGTGCGTGCCTCCACACCGTTGCCTTCCTGGCAGGAGCTGATAATTAGAGCATAACCAATGTTCACAGCCTTTACCTTTTCCCGCGCTCTCGTCGCCCCTAGTCTGGTTCCCCAAAAAACATTCTTCCCCGCGCGCCCTTTTCAGGAGGAATTCTGAAAGGACCATTTCAACAGGTGATCCGCCACGGGGCAATCGCCGGACTCGTTCTTCAAGAGCCCTGAACGCCCAACGTTGTCGTGCGATTGAGGGCCATCGCCAGCTGTCCACGCGGGGTTTTGATGCAGCGCGCGCCGTCCATCGGCCTTTTGACCGGTCCTGCACGCGAAGTGGCTACCTGGCCGCTTTGTAGAATATAGGAGACATGGCGGTCAGGATTGAGATGCAGAATACGGGCGATCCCCGAGCTCGCAGGGAGATTGTAACTGTCATTGAACACGTGCTGAGTGACAGGCCGGGAGAGTGGCGGGTATCAATTGTCGGGTCTCACACAAATGACAACTGGGAAATGAAAGTGGAAGGACCAGAGGGCTTCGAACGCACGTACACTTTGGTTGGCGGCACCGGAGAGCACCAGCCCATGGCGATAGGGAAGTTGCTCCTTAAGCTGCTGTCGGCGAGCAGGCCATGATTTGGTGTCCTCGTATAGCCGATGCTGACATCAGGAGTGTGTCAGGAATAAGCTAAGTTCATTTTTTGAGATCTGGAGTCGGAAACCGGGCATCGAGTAGCACCTCCTCCCTTCAGTGAAGAGAGCTCACTTCGCGACGATCCGATCCTCTGGCACCTCGACCTCGTCCACACCGCGAAACGAGAAGAGGAGCTTCACTAAGTACGTGGGTGGATGCTCCGAAACCTGGCGGATAATAGTACCCACTGCGTCGGTAACCGCGGCGTGGAAGACGACCGAGCCCACCCGCATGCCTGCCAGATTCACTCGCACCCCCTGACCGTCACGCAGCATACGTACTATTCTCGTTCTGAGCATTCTCGTTGACAATGCTGTGTTGGCGTGAGGGCTCCCGGGTGTGCCCTGGTGTGAGGGCCCCCTTGCGTCGCGCCCGCAACCGGGACTATGCTGTTGTTTCGCCGGCAGGGTGAGGACGGCACAAGGGTTTTCACCGTTTCCTCTTGTCTTAGGTCCGGCCGAAGCGCAACGGTGTCAGGTTGGACCACGTCTTGCCCTGCCCTAGATTTCGCTCTTCAGAAACTCCCAACAGGTTCCCAGCCTGCCTCCCGCGGCCTCAGCCAGTACAGCAAAGCGGCTATTGCGAGCCGCACCGCAGATCGCCCCCACAAGAGGTACGCCGGATACATACTGCGAATGTCCGTCATCCAAAGCGAAAGAAGCGGTGTCACTGCCAGAATGCAGAACCCGACAATGAGTGCGTCCACGACTGCCACATTGCGTACTGGATTGCGTGAAGCGAGCCACAAGAGCACGCCGAGCATGAGCACCATGCCGCCCATCTCTTTGAGAAGCGACAGGAGCAGTGTGGACACCTCTCCCTCGGGTGGTCGCAGAAAGATCCGCACGATGAGGGGCTTCTCGGCAAAGATCAGCAACAGGCCTCCAAGTGCGGCCAATAGTGAGAAGGCACGTAGGAAAATGCGCAGAGAACGATACGGCGGTCCAGTCATGGTGGGCTCCTTCCGGTGCCACCGATTGTACGTCCAGGACCCCCCTACAGAACCGAGACGTTCCATGAGCTAAACCATGTTGTGCTCGTCCGTCCCCGGATCTAGAATTCTTCCATTCACTCCTTCTGCGCGGAGGTTGGGTATGCCCCGCTACGAATTCTTCTGCCACAATTGCAAGAAACTCTTCTCCAAGATCTTGTCTCTTGTCGACTACGAAGAAGGGGAAGTCCTCTGCCCGCACTGCAGCAGCAAGGAAGTCGAGCAATGCTGGTCCGCTTTCAACGCCATTACGTCGAAGAAGAGCGCCTGATAATCGCGTCTGTGGCGCTTGCACCATTTCCGGGCAATTGACACTGCCAGTGTCGGTCTCTGACCTCATGCAGCCGTTCCACCCCTAGCGGTGGGCCGACCGAGCCTCCATCTGATGCACCCACCAAGACCGCTAACCGGTCTTTTTATTCCCATTTTGGGATAAAGTTATGGGAAGTTCGGGCAAGACATTGAACTCATCATGTACTAAGAAGAGCAAAAGGGGTCATCGTTTTCTTGGCTGAGCAGCCTCACTTGGGGAGAGAGCAATCCCACCCGAATAAGTACGACTCCACGGCGGCAGAGGCAGGGTTCCGGGAAGGGCAGTCTGGAAGCGATGCCGCGAGCTGATGGAAGCGGCCCGTGCTCCGGCAGCCCCACAGAAAGTTCCGCTTTTGACGCTACAGGTGGGTTGGCTCGGCCCGCTAAAGCGCGTCGAGAACGCCCTAAGAACGCGCTCCCGCGCGCCTTTTCCTCTCAAACCTACGCAAAAATCCGCTACCCAAACCTCATGAATAACCGGCAACCCACCACGCAAGATTCGAGACCCCGGAAACCCCGGTCGCGGTGTTGAATCCCCCGTCTCCGGGGTCTAGAATTCTTCCACTACCCTTCTAAAACTTTGAGAGGTCCCTAATGCCCCACTACGAGTTCTTCTGTCACGCCTGCAAGAAAACATTCTCGAAGAGTTTGACCATTGCCGAACATGAGAAGGAAAACATCGTCTGCCCCCACTGCCGTAGCAAGAATGTCGAGCAGGGCTGGTCTGCCTTCTCCGCCATCACTTCGAAGAAGAGCGCGTGAACACAGCTGCGGAGTTTCTCCAGGCGTCGCACCGTAACCGCGATTTTCGTCGCCGCCGCTCGTGTTTTTCGGGGCTCATGCGAGGCATTCCGTGGGCGGAAGGAGAACTCCATGGCGTACTACAAGCTGCGGCTGGAAGTCCGGTGCGACTGGGATCCAGTAGGAGAGCGACCTTGAGGAATTGCGCAGAACATTAGCGCAGGCGACGCTATCTGCACCAGGCGCAAGATGATTGCAGTCGTGGAGCGCCCGCAGGATATCGAAGATAGGCGGCGATGAGATTCTTTGGCGGAGAAGAGGCGATGCCGACCTGAGCCAGGGGTGGGTCATGTTGGGTCGCCGGGGCGACTGGTGACCTCCCTTGGTAGGACAAACAGAACGAGCCTCCGAAAGCCTCCGAAGGTCAGTGAGCGATTTGGGGATCTGGACATGGTGTGAGTGCGCCGAGACGTGCACGTAGAGAAAGCCCAGGAATTGTCTGGTGGAGACTTCCGTTATTTCCAAGCAATTCAATTTCGACGGTTCCGCTTTCGCCAGCACTCGCTCCATTGCTTTCCGTACGGTTCTCTCTCCCCAATAATCCAAGGCGGTCGCGTGTATGCTGGCAGCCAGCGGTACCCTCCAGGCCGGTAGCGAGGTAAGGAACACGCAGTCCCTGGGCACCGGCTACACAGGCTGGGAGGATTGTAACCCGCTGGTCGGCGTATACTTTGCTGTATCCGGCGGTCGAGTTGTGGGGTGCCCGGCGGTCCCTACCGTTTGCATGCACTCCCCTCGCCACGCAGTTGTACTTAGTCTTTGCTAAGGGGCACTCCGCCGTTCTGTTGCCATTTGGGGGGACTCAAACCACTCGGTGAAGTGGGTACCAGCCCACTTTGACCCCGCATGGCGCACGAAATCCCGGCGCCAGCTAGAACGCTAAGGGCCAAACTGTGGCAAACGGCCTCTTCCCCGAGAATAATTAAGGTTGTACAAGAAACCTACCAAGGAACTGACGAAATTGCTTGGATAATCGAGAAGGATAGGTTATTTTGGCCAACATTGGAATTTGGAATTAGGGGCCAGGAATCACAAGCCCAGGAACGAGGCACGATTCGGTTTCGCGGAGGAATGACAATCCCTGCTTTCCGCGACGTAATCCTGGTTGCGTGAGATCTCGCGGGCTCCAAGAGGAATCCAGCCGTGAAATTCCCTCTTTGCTTCTCCATTCTTGTAGTAGCTTCGGTCTTCTGCAGCTCTTGCTTGTCTGCCAACGCCGGGGACTTTGCTGACGCCGCTGTTTCGAACCCATCCGAGGCGGCTGCAACCTCGTCTCCAGAAGACGGACCGGTCGCGGCCTCGTCGGAGTTCATGATCACAGGTCCGCTGCGCTCGTTTCTGCGCATGGCGGGGATCAGTCAAAAGATTAAACCCGAAGAAGTGCTGCCCTTACTGAGCCGGAACGTGTTCACGCAAGGTTATGAGGGCTCCAGCCGGAAGACTGAATTTCTCATCCTACTGAGCCGATACGTCGTGCAGGCCAGGGAGCTGACCGCCCTGGCCGCAACCGATGGCATGGTAATTCGCGTTTCGAATTGTGATGGCGCAAAACCACTTCTGCGCATTCTCGGTTATCAGACCCGGTTGAACTGTGGAGAGCCTGGCACATCCCTGCAAACGGCGGATCCCGAGAGGGCTTTCCTGACGATCGATTCCGGGTTCCCTCTACCGGAACTCGAGCAGACGTTGCAAGGAGGCAAACCTTTCGAGTACCCGTTCCCGCCTTCTCCCGTACCGGTCCTGTTCGCCGCAAGCGACTGGACCATGGCGAGCAAGAAGAACTACAAAGAAACCAGCAGGGACTTGATCGACACGATCTTGAGCGACCCGGTTCTCGCACACCTCTACTGGGGCCTGTCCAAGCTCGATCCCGAAACCAGTAACTTCTTGCAGCGATCGGTTGGGATCAAGAAACTACTGCCATATGCCGCAGTCATTGATTTTTACGGAAGCCACATCTGTATCCGCTCGGGGCGGGTCGTCGTTCCCGGAGGGCCGGACGCAGAATCCGCGTGGAAGGATTTGGTAGGGGCTAGCCCGGCATCACCAGCGGCTTTCGTCCAGAGATTGCTGGCCCGGGACAAGGGTTGGCTGACGGCTTATTTTGACGTGCTTTCTCGGGTGAGTAGAAGTCAGCAGGCGTATTTCACCGAACCCAATCGGCTGCGGCTTTTCTACGATGCATTGCGGGCTCCGGATCCTTCGGCTAGTGCCACAACCGGTTCGTTCAGACCGGCCCCTGCGCTGCTGCTTTTGGTTACTCGGCTTAACCGGGAGGCCACGGGCGAACCGCTTGTTCCCGGAAATCTCGAGGTGTGGAAAGACATTCTTCGCCAAAAGAACGACTCTCATATCGTGCGCCTATGGGGCAGGCGCAGCACCCGCCTGACCAGTCCGGATCAGCTCATGCAAACAATGTTCGCACTCTCCCGGGTGACGACCGATGACGGGCCGCTGCAGATTTACATGGCGATCAGCGAACTTGAAAGCAGACGATCTCCCCAACATCGCCTTGCCCCTGCGACGGTACGCTTGTTGGCACGCAAGTTCGGGGAGTTTGGTAATCAGTATCCGGTTCTTTCCGAGTTTCCAGAGTTGAGTGACGCATCCATTGTCCTGTTCCTGGAAACGGCTGAAGCGCTGAACAACGTTCCCACTCCTGTGCGTGGCAACGCGCTTGGTACGTTTCAGGCAACCATTGGAATCTGGCAAATCCTGGCCCGTCAGGGACAGATCTCGAACCCGCAACTGGATGATTCTTGGCAGCAGGTGATCAAGCCATTCGCCAGAATTCGATCAGCAGCCCAGTTGTATGACGCGGGGCGAGCTTCTCTCGGAGAATTGTTTCGGTTTGCCGCCGGCAAAGGCAAGGGCTCTCAGGATGAAATCATCGGGTTGCTCGCAGGACCTCGGCAGACCACTGCGGAAGGGAAGAGGATACACCAGGAGGTAGCCAACAAAATCCGCTCCGTATTGAACGACCAGCGACTGGTCTCTCTTGACACATTGTTTGCTCTGGGCGACGCCTTGAGCGAAAAGTCTGATGGGAGACCGATGAACGAATTCGTGATCCATCTGGCCGGAGAATTACGGGAATTCGAGATGCCGCGCCCGATTTTCACTAGCGGCGAGAGATCGGAATGGGCTCCAAGAATCTATAACACCCATCACACCGATGTGGAGATGCGGACCGACCTGGCAAAGGTGTTCCGGTCTGGCACGGCTTCGCACGCACAACTCGAAGGGGCTCGCGGGCAGCTCGCTTCTTTCTTGAGAGACGCTCTTGTGGGTCTGAATTATGCCTATTATGAGCCACCCGGAGCCCAGGCTCTGCATAACAATCCGCTCCTTGTCCGCTCCCACGACTTTGCTGCAGAAACAGTCATGGGCATGAAGACAGTCTGGCAGGCACCGCAGCTCTTTGGCCGGGGTTCTCCTGCTGGCGGAGGTGCTCGTTTCGTTGGCTCTCTTGCCGATCTCCCATATGTTCTGGCCGAGCTCGAGCAGGACTTCATACAGCCGGAAAGTGTCCAAGCTCTCATCTGGCAGGAATTGACGCCGGTTCTGTTGACCAGTGCGATCTTGCCGCGCTGGTGGGATGTCAGCCAGAACGAGCTGCACGCGGTCGCCCTGTATCAGCGGACTGGGGAAGAACTCCTGACTGCTTCCGCAAATGATGCGGAACTGTGCAGCAAGGTGATGGCCATTCTGTCGGATCGTATGATGCCGCAGCGGGCAGAGCAAGTCGAGCAGGGTCTGCGAGCCGGCCACGTATCAGAAATACTTCCTCGAGTGACGCCCGCCGACACGTTCTATCTGACGGCGGAGTTTCAGCGCAGATACCCGCGAGAAGTCGGCTCCTGGGGAAGGGCGACCCAAGAACTGCAAGATCTTTCTCGTCAGCATCCCGAACAGGTCAACTGGAGCCGCTTGTCCCAAGATTTTGGGGTACCGCATCCCGGCCTGGCTCAAACCTACCGCCGCGAACTGCTGAACATCGGCCCTATGCCCGCATTCTCGGGATACTCCAGCCGTCTTCTGGCGGAGTCTTGGGATTCGCCCAATCTGTACTGGGCTCGCTTGGCCGATGAAACCGGGCACCCGGCTGTGACGCTAAACCATCTTGTGCCGGATCTGACCCGACACATGGTCGAGAAGATCTTCGCAACCGACTTCGAAGACTGGCCAGCGCTTCTTCGCGCGATGTACGAGACGGGCGAAGACTTTCGGAACGGCAAGATAGGTTCACTCATGAGTGCCAGCGCATCTAGGCCGTGAGCTGCCTGTGGTCGATTTGCTACGGTAACGCAGCGATCCCAAGTAGACGGGTTCGCAGACTAGGAACTCAGGAACAATGTTAAGGAATCCTATTCTATCTCTTTGTTTTTTTCTCGGTTTATTCGTGCGCTATGGAACTGGAGTCGAAGCTCAGGAGCGCCCCGATCTCCACGTGGTCGTCAATATGGTACAGCTCAACGTCGCGGTGACCGACAAGCATGGGAACTACGTTACGGGTCTTCGCCCCAAGGATTTTGCCATCATTGAGGATGGGATTACGGAGAAGGTTGCCACGTTTGCGGAAGGCAACGAACCGGCCCATAGTCTCACTGAGGCTGCAGAGCCCGAACCAGAACCATCCGCGGGCCAGTCCGGTGACTTCACCAAGGGCTCGTCTGTAGGGGACCCGCTTCACACTCTCGATTCTTTGATAGCCGGCGCCGATGTGTTCGTTCTGTTTGATACCAGCAATTACATGTATCGCGACTTTGTCTTCGCGCAGGATGCGATCGCCGAGTTTGTTCGTTCGCTGGAAAGCGCAGACAAGATCGCATTCTATTCCTACAGCCGAGATCTCTCCCGAGCCGCCATTCTTACCTCCGACCGGTCGCAAGTTCTGCGCGCCGTGCGCTCGAGAGTGGCAGGAGACGAAGCGGCACTCTACAACACCCTGTTGCTGACACTGAAGGATGCGGCGCAGTACACCGGCAGGAAAGTGGTGGTGGTGTTTTCCAACGGCCCCGACAACTCGAGCGTAGTACCCCCCGAGGATGTCGCCGAATTCGCCCAGTCCGCCGGAGTTTCCATATATATGATCAGTACTCAAGAAGCCAAATTGGAGCCGGTGTCAACCGCGGTGTTTGAGCGCATGACTGCGGCCACGGGAGGCAAGGCCTACTTCGCCAAGAACTGGAGAGACGAAAAGCGAGCTTTTGCTTCCATCCGGGACGACTTGGCACATCTTTACTCGCTAAGCTACTACCCCAAGCCCAATCCCAACTCTGGCTGGCGCGCGATCACGGTAAAACTGGTGGGCGAGCATCAAAAGAGATACAAGATCCGCACCCGCAACGGGTACCGTCTTCAGCCATCTCGGTTTTCCAGCGACGTCCAAACTCCCCAGTCGGAGTTTGGTTCCGAGTTGCCGTTTCCCTTACCAATCGCTGGGTACCCCCTCTTCTCGTCGTTTGTGGATGACCATGCCCACAGAGGAGAGCGCGTCCCTGCTTTGCGCTCGCATGGTGCGCGCGGCATCAACTCCTCAGCGCCCGCCAGCGACTTCTGAGAAGCCTGTTTCCTCACCCGGAAATCTCAGAGTCCCGTTTGCCGACCACTCTTGCAAAATAGCTGCGTCTCCTGGGAGCCCAGAATGAGGGAAAAGCACTGGTTGCCATACCAAGGTTATTATTGGCCAGCGACGAGCCTGGCTTCGGGAACAAAGCTGGGGCAACCGATGAATGGGGGGAAGTGCCGGTCACCAAGCGTGCCGCGCCCCTTTGGCTGCAGGTCAGCTATAAGCTCCTTGCCGCCGGTTTCCGTGGTGGAACATTCTGATTCAGCTGAAAGAAGTTATTTGGATCATAGTGCATCTTGATCGTGACCATGCGGTCCCATCGTTCCTGATAAGCCTCGGGCACGCGATCCTGCTCATCGCCGCTCATAAAATTTATGTACACACCAGGTTTCATAGCCGGCCGAAGCTTGTCGAAGAGTCCGCGAATCCAGGAAATATTGCCGGCATCAGCGGACGCTTCCGACCAGTTCGCCAGCAAATTCATGATGAAAGGAGCGCTGCGATCGCCGAATGCGGTCTCTTTTGCTGCGATCCGCGCCGCCGCGCCACCAAGATAGGCAAGTTCAATCTGGGTTTCGGACGACGGAATGGTGGCGACTGCCTCCACCAAGCGATCGATCGTGCCGTCGTCTAGATAAGTGAAATAGCCCGACTTGGCGTAATATCGCCGACCATGCGGAAAAGCGGAATCCGCCATGGTTTGCAAATCCAGGAACGAGACGATCTTGCTGCTCACCGAATCCGAACTGCACATGGAAAGCGCGCGCTCCAAATATGGACGTCCGGATTCGGGGTCGCCAGTCCAAATCAAGGAATTGCTGGCTACCGGCCGCCCACGGAGATCATTAGGTATCTTCTTTGTATGCGGGGCAAGGCGTAGATCAATATTCCACTTCAGGTCGAGTGGTGCGTCGGCCATGAAGTCTCTCCAGCATTCAAGGAGCAGGGGAATATCAGCCTCGGGCGACAGTCCTTCAGCGAGCACGACAGCGTTAAGCGGATGGAGTTTCAATTCGAATTCTGTCACCACGCCGAAATTGCCGCCGCCTCCACGCAAGGCCCAAAATAAATCCGGGTTCTCCTCTGCATTGGCGTGTACGACAGAGCTATCGGCAGTCACGAGAGTAAACCCCTCGACGTTATCACATGACAATCCGAATCGCCGGGTGAGCCATCCAGTTCCTCCGCCCAGGATCAGTCCGGAAGCTCCGGTGTGAGAGACGACGCCGGAGGGAAAGACCAGCCCTGCTTTTTGCGTTGCGATATCAATCGATCCCAACAGACAACCTCCGGCGGTCCTGGCGCGGCGCGACTCGGGATCAACCGTGACCTGGCGCATTCTCGATAAGTCAATCACCAGGCCACCATCGCACGTGCCGAAACCTGCAAGGCTATGCCCTCCACAACGGACAGCGGTGAGAATGCTGGTCTTGGAGGCGGCTCGGATTGCGTTTTGCACATCGCTTACATCTGCGCAGCGCGCTATAAGGCCCGGCGTCCGAGCTACCATGCCATTCCAAATGACACGCGCGTCTTCGTAGCCGCTTTCGCCGGGACGCAGTAAATCACCTTTGAATCGCCGCCGGAGCGAAGCGTAAGCCTCTTCGCGGGCTTCGACCATTTCGTGCCCTCCTTACAGAGTGTCCTTCTTTATCACAAATCATCACTGTCCAAATTACTTGAGAACCGTTCTTTCGACTGCCCAGTGTATTATCGTGAATCGCTCCGCCTGGGGGAGAAAACAATCAGGCGCTCTGCTAACAAGTCTTGCGCTGCCGGCTTCGCAAGTACAAGAGCGAGATAAAGCCAAAGAAAACAGAAAATGCTGGAACCGGCCATTAGTATTTACCAGGCTCGGGTCGCTCACCAAGGCCCTGCAAGAGCTGGAAGGAACTGAACACAGTGTACCCGAGTGTACCGCGAAGATTTGTCAACATATGGCAACGCCGCTGGATGCGCGCACTGTATTGCGACAGAGCTCTTCGCAATCATGAACCCGAGAGCTTGGCACTGGCGTCTTCTAGGATCCCGGGCAACGCCAGTTTCTTCTGGAACGATGCTACGATTGTTACCTCTCCCTGCGTCCATGAACTGGCACACCCTTCGGAACGGACTCATCCACTCCCCGTTATGGACAGCTTGAGGTGAGGTCTCATACAATCTTGGGGTCGGACACCGCTTCCGCTTCGAATGTCACTGACTCCTCATGCGACTGGTTAGCTTTGAGAATTCGGTTGGCCAACGCCGCATCGGCGCCGTCACTCCCGACGGTCGAATCGTGGACCTGAATTCCGCTTTCGTGCTCTACTTGCGCGACATAGAAAGTGCGGAAGCATGCGCCAGGCTCGGTGATGCGATTGTGCCGGCGGACATGCGCGGCCTGTTCGAAGGAGGCGACACGAGCCTGGAGGCTGCACGCAAGGGGTTTGACCACGTGCTCGATCAAGAAGGCCCGGTGCTCGGAGTGAGAGGCGAGCCGGTGTTCTATGCGGCTGAGGATGTGCGCTTGAAGGCGCCGATCATCCCCAAGAAATTCTTTCACACCGCGGGCAATTTTCGGGAGCATCACGAGGAAGCGACCAAGGCAGGTTTCTCTCATCCCGTGATGCCGTGGATTGTTTTCTTTCAGAATGTGGACGCCATTATTGGCCATGATGAATCGGTTATTTATCCGGAGCACCTCACTCAAGAGCTGGATTACGAATTGGAACTGGCCGTGGTTTTGAAGAAATCAGGGAAGCACTTTAGCCCCGAACAAGCCAGCAGTTACATTGGTGGATACGTGATTTTCAATGACATCACGGCCCGCGACATCCAGCGGCGGGAGATGAAATCCGGGGTCTTCAGCTTTTGCAAGGGCATCGATACGTTCTGTCCGCTGGGGCCGTGGATTGTTACTTCGGATGAGATTCCCGATGCGCATAACCTCGCGATGGAGTTGCGTGTAAACGGAGAGGCCCGCCAGCGGTCGCATTCGAGCAAGATGTCGGTGAAAATTCCTGAGATCCTTTCCCATTACTCGCCGATGGGATACAGTGCAGGAGATCTAGTTTCAACCGGGACTGTCTCCGGCGTGGCTGCTTTTAGCGGGGATCCGAAAGCTTGGTACCTGAAGGTTGGCGACGTAATGGAATGCGAGATTGAGAAGATCGGGGTCCTGCGCAACCGGGTGATCTCCTGGAAAGAGGCTTACGGAGAAAAACCGGGAGCTCTGGCCACACAGGAGGCGCTGCGGTAGAGACTCCCACAATGGATACCACCGCAAACGGCAAGGTTTGGGTCAGCGAGCACAACGCGCGGCCCGAGATACGTGCTGCCTATCCTAAGAACACGGTCCGCTTCTACGACACCACGCTGCGGGACGGCGAGCAGACGGTGGGCGTCGTGCTCTCACCGCAGCAAAAACTCGAGATCGCCCGTCAGTTAGATCAACTAGGTGTGAACCGCATCGAGGCAGGCTTTCCGCGCGTATCGCCCGAAGACGCGGAAGCGATCCAGTTGATGCAGAAAGCCGGTTTGAAGGCGGAGCTATGGGGCTTTTCACGGGCCGTCAAAGCCGATGTGGAAGAACTGGTGCGGCTCGGTCTAGGGGCGTCCATCATCGAGGCGCCGACCAGCGACATCAAGCTGAAGGCCTATGGGATCGGTCGCGACGACGTTCTTCGCCGGGTGACCGACGCCGTCTCCTTTGCTCGACAGAACGGCATCACAGTGGCCTTCTTCGCGGTGGACGGCACTCGCACGGACATCGACTATCTAAAAAAGGTCTATCTGGCTGCCTTGGAAGCGGGGTCAGCCGAGATCGTGGTGGTGGATACCATTGGGGCGTGCGGCCCCGAGGCAGTTGAATTTCTTGTGGGGCAAACTCGGGAGTGGGTCGGCCCGAATGTCCCGGTGCATTTCCACGGGCACAACGACTTCGGAATGGCGACTGCCTGTGCCCTTGCGGCGGTGCGAGCCGGCGCCGGCTGGATCCAGGGCACCATCAACGGCATGGGCGAGCGTGCGGGTAATGCGGATATCTGTGAGATTGCTTTGGCTCTGCAGTGTCTTTACGACGTGCCGGTTGCGCTGGATCTCAGCAAGGTTCGCGAGGTTTCTGCAATTGTGGCGGACGCCGGAGGCTACAAGCTCGACGCCTGGAGACCCCTGGTCGGAGCGAATCTGTTCATGCGAGAGAGTGGAGCGGTGGCCAGCCAGTTCCACCTGCCGGAAGCGATCGAGCCCTATTCTTCAGAACTTGTCGGGGCCGAGCGCCACATCGTCCTCGGAAAGAAGAGCGGCCTGGACAGCGTTGTACTCAAGGCGAAAGAATTGGGGCTCTCCATATCCCAGGAACAGACCGCTCCCATTCTCGCGGGCGTGAAGAAAAAGGCCATCGCGAAACGAAGCCTGATCTCCGACGAAGAATTCCGGGAGATCGTCGAAGAATTCACAGCGGCGGTCAAGGGCTAGTCAGGCTCGACCGGTTATTTCCTGAAGTGCGGCAGCACCGCTTCGCCGAATAGCTTTGCCTGACCGGTTCGATCGTCGCCCCAAATCTCCAGCATGATGTGCGTGCAGCCAGCAGCGCGGTATTCCTCAATGCGTTGAATGCATTCGTCCGGCGTGCCTGCGATGGCACACACTTTGTGCAGGATTTCGTCAGTAACGGCTTTGGCTGCGGCTTTTCGCCCGCCTCTCTCCATCGCATCTGCGACTGGCTGGAGTTCCTCGAACGTCAATCCTGCGCTTTTGAGCAAGACATCCGCAGAACCCTTGATGTTCTGCACTTTGTTGGCGAGGTACATCGCTGCCTGCTCGCGGGCGCCTTCTTTGCCTTTGCCCGAATCGCGGCCGATGCTGCCGACGATCACCGACCCTAAGATCAGCTTCGCGGGATCTTTCCCTGCTTTTCGGGCTCCATCTTCCATGTTCTGGAGCGAATAGCGAACAAAGGCCGGCGTGGTGATGCTTGCCGTCAGCAGACCATCGCCGATCGAGCCAGATAGCTTCTGAAGCACGGGCCCTGTTCCCGCAATGTAGATCGGCGGCACGCCGCGTGGCGCATGGGCGTCAGTCTTGAGAGCAGGAACGTTTGCCTGGAAGACTTTCCCCTCGTATTGAAAAGCTTCACCCTCGAGGACTCTTTTGATGATTGCGACACTCTCGCGCATCACGGTGGCCGGACCGACTTTCTCGCCTTCGCCCTCGCCGATTTCCTTCATAAAGATTTTGGAAGCGCCCAGACCCAGGAGAAATCGGCCGCCGGCAAGATCCTGCATGACGCGCGCTTCCATAGCGATCTGCACAGGGTGCCGAGTATAGGGAGAGATGATTCCCCATCCCAACTGCATGCGCTTTGTTTCTTGCGCGATTACGGCCAGCACCGCAGTCGAGGAACGTGCTTCGAATGAGTGCTTGCGCCACCAGGGATAGGCCTCAGCGATCCAGAAGGTGTCGAACCCGGCGTCTTCGCAAGCCTTCGCCATGGCGACGGTCTCGCGCACGGGCTCCATGCTCAACTGCAGCACACCGATATGGAAAGGAATGGTCACGGGCCTTTGGCTCCCAAGTTGTTCGTGAAAAGTTATGACTCAGTCGGGGTCAGTCCAGGAGTGCTCCAATCCCTTGATGAGTTCCCAGAGCGCGCGATTGAGGGGTGTGGGCACGCCGACCTGGTCACCCCAGCGCACGATGGCCCCATTCATGAAGTCCACCTCGGTTTGGCGCTTGGCACGAACATCCTGCAACATGCTCGACGGATGCTTGCCCGGCGCGATGGCGCCTTTTTGAACTAGCTGCCGTGGATCGCCGTGCAACTCGATGCCGAGCGCTTTGGCCACCTGCTCCCCCTCAGTCATCAGGTCGTCAAACAATTTGCCGGTCGGTCCGAAGCGGGTAGCGCCGCCGTGATGAAGCAGGGTCAATGCACCAACCGGATTCGTTGACGCGTTGAAAATCAGCTTGGTCCACTGTGCTCCGCGGGCATCCCGCAATGCGATGGTATTCATCCCGGCACGCGTCATGAAGCCTGCCAGTTCTTCGACCTTGTTCATGGGCGTGTGCGTAGGCTCGAAAGGCCCAATCCAGGTATCGCCCTTGATGTCGTAACCGATATATCCCGGCTGAATAGGATGACCGGCGGGAAAGGTCGTTCCGCGAATCACATGCTTCACATGTTCCGCGATGATTTCTTCGTTGCCAGCGCCGTTTTGCACCGAGCACACCGCTGAGTCCTGGCCAAAGGCATGAGCCGCTTGCGCGATGGCAACACTCGTATGGATTGCTTTGGTCGCGACGATGCCATAATCGCAGCCGGGCAACTCTTTGGGATCACTCGTAGCGTTGAGATGGGCAGTGAAATCAGCAGCACCCGAAAGTCGCAAACCGTTTTTGCGAATCGCATCGGTGTGATCCTTCCAGACATCGTAAGCCCAGATTTCGGCCTCGCCTGCCCTGGCAAGGTGAGCTGCAAAAAGGCTGCCCACAGCCCCACAGCCGACGATGCAAATCCGGATCCGCGGCACTATTGTTCGCTCCGTGCTTGATCGACCGGCATCACCCTCTCCGGGGTTTCCTGTCCGGCAAAGAATCGCCAGGGAACATCCGCCAGGACTTCGCCTCCGGTTTTGCCGATACGATAGGTGTCTTGCGTGTAAAGGCAAACTTTACCGTTATTGTCCACGACCTGAGGATGTAGCGAGAAAATCATGTTTTCTTCCAGCTGAACGTCGCTGTTGGCGCCGATCGCCGGATACTCCAGCATCGTCGTGCCGATGGAATGCCCCGACAGATGCCCGAGCGAAAAGCCATGCTTGGCAAAGGTTCCGGCGACCGCGCGGTGTACGTTGCTGGCCAATTCACCCGCACGCATGAGCTTGCGCGCAGCTTCGAGGGCAAGCGGGTAGGCGTCCGCCATTTTTTGCGTGGTCGCGCCGGGTTTTCCGCGCAACAGCGGCCGCGAGAACTCAACCCAATATCCCCCCTCTCCGGTTATCTCGAGTGAGTACAGCAGCAGGTCATCGGCTGCGACGATCCGTTGGCTGGGCACCTTAAAGAAGGCTTCAGCCTCACCTCGCGGACCTGAAAGGAGAATGTTCATCATGCGGGGGCCTGCACCGCGGGCGAAGAAGCGCTCCACCGCCGGCGCCATAATCTCGGCCTCGGTCTTGCCTGGCGAATAGGCAGCGACCAGGGCCCAGAAGCCGTCGAGGATGATGTCCATGGCGTCGCGCACTTCCGCGAGCTCTTCTTCGCTCTTCACGGCGCGCGCCATGTCGAATTGCCTGTCGAACCGGACGAGTTCCAGTGATCCCTGCTCAAGTTCGCGATAGTCGCGGACGGGCATCACGAAATCCAAGCCGTATACGCCCAGGCGCTTCCATCTGCGCTCGGCCGCCACGTCGCGAATCCATTGGCCCGGGATGTCAGGCCAAACGTGATCTTTCACCCACGGCTTTCCTTTGTCGCCGATCCAGCGTGCCTCGCGCGGGAAAACCAGGGTGGGTTCTCCCGCGAGCGGGAACAACACATAGACATAGCGGTGCACAATCTCGAAGCCCGACATGTAGAGGACGGCGCCTTCGAAGCCTGCGTATTGATTTCCGCACACGAGGAGCGCATCGATCCCTTCCTTCTCCATGCCGGATCGGACATTGCTGTATCGCCGTTGAATTTCGTTCTGACTTGGCAAAACGTGACCTCGAAGGGCAGTCGGCCAGCTATGAATTCACTCCGCACAGTTCCGCGGCGGTCAGTGCATAAATCTTTGTGATGTCCACCAGAGTCTGAATCTTAACTTTCTCGCCTTCCTTGTCACGTGGACCGCTGGAAGGCCCATAGTTCACAGTTTCCACTCCGTAGCGGCTCAGCACGCTCGCATCAGAACACCAGGTGACGACTTCCCGCTCGGGACGATTGCCGGTGATCCGTTCATGATTCGCATCGATGGCTTGGATCATTTCGTGCTCCGGATTGATCTGGGCTCCGGGCACGGATACATAGGTCTCGAACTCCAGACCCCAATCGGGATGCTGCTTTTCGAGGCCAAGGAACAGCTGCTGAATGTCACGACGTGCTTCGCTCATGGGGACGCTTGGAGGGACGCGGACATCGAGGAACAAGTCCGTCTTTTCCGGCGTGCGGCTGGCGCGCCAGGCATGGCCGCCGCGAATCCCACCCAAATTCACGATCGCCTTCTTCCCACCATAGGCAGCTTTCGTTTCCCAAACCGCGATCCATTTCATGATGGGATCCATCAGTGCATACATGCGACGGATGGAGTTCATTTCTTCCCGGCCTTCGCAGAATGCGGTATGCACGTAGATGCCCGTGCAGGAGATGCGCACCCAAATGGAGCCGAAATGCTCCAGCACGACGTGCATGTCCGTGGGCTCGCCCAGGATGCACATATCCGGCAGGATGCCGTGGTTGACCAAATAGTGGGTTCCGAACCCGTAGCCGCGATATTGCTTGCCTTTAAACTCGCCCCACTGCGTCTTTTCGATTTCGCCCGCCACCGCGGCGATGATTACGTCCCCTTTGAGCTTCACTCCCGCACGCAGCAAAGCCTTGACCGCATGCGTGTAGCAAACCAGGGCACCCTTCATGTTGTAGATGCCCAGGCCGTAGATGAAGCCATCTCGTACCACCGCGCTTGGCTTGTAGCCGAGGCCGGTCAGAAACTCTTCGCAGCCGGTGTTCGAGGTGTCCATATGGCCGTTGAACATCAGGTTCTTGCCGCCTCCACTGCCGGTCCAGCGGCCGACCACATTGGCGCGGCCTTCTTCGACCTCCTGCCAGGTAACGTTCAAGCCCAGCCGCTTGAGGACGTCGCGCATGTACTCCGCCATCTGCAGCTCTTCGCCGGTGGGACTCGGGATGTTGATCACGTCGCAGGACATTGCGATGATTTCATCCTCCTTAATCTCAGCGAGGATTCTCTCGGCTGTTTGCGCGTCGAGGTTTGAGCTCCGCTTTGTGGTGATACTATGCAAAGTCTCTTCAGTCCTTTGTTCTCAACTCGCGCGAGCGAGGCGAAAATCGTCGGGGTCGGTACAGAGCTTTTCGTTGCCCTGCTCAGTAATCAGGAAGTTATCTTCGAGGCGGAGCCCGCCGCCGCCAGGCCAATAAATTCCTGGCTCGATCGCCAGCACCATTCCTTTTTTCATGGTTCCCGTTCCCGCCTGATGCGCGTAGGGCGGCTCATGCGCCCGTGCGCCTACGCCGTGACAGATAGGATGCGAAGGCTGTCCGGGATAGCCTCCTTCCGCAATACGCGCGCGAACCAGCCGATCCAGATCCGGAAACCCAGCGCCCTGGCGCGCGTAATCGATCGCTTCGGTGAAGACCTTCAAGAGCAGATCCAGCAGTTTGTGATACTCCGCGGTCAGTTCCCCAGGGCAGACATTTTTCGTGAGGTCAGTCCAGTAGCCATCCACGCACACCCAGATTTCAAACAGAGTCGGTTCATTCTTCTGGATGGGGCGATCTCCGGTGGCGGTGAAGGTTGCGATGCCCTTTCCCGACCAGACGAGCGTGAAGGCTCGTGCCATCTCGACCTTTCCTTTGTAGCCCACACCCAGGCCATGAACGAAGCCTTCGTACATGCCGCCTACTTCGCTTTCTTTCATGCCGGGCTTCATGTGTTCGCGCGTGTAGTCCATGGCGAGCGCAGCGAGTTCGTTCGCCAGACGCATGCGCTCGATTTCCTGCGGAGTCTTGATGGCTCGTGCTTCCGAGAGCAGCGGGGTGGAATCGACAACCTGGCCGGAGACCTTTCGGAAAGCGTCAAAGAAGAACTGCGTCGGCGTGGTTGGCTCGCCCACCATGCGATCAGCGCTCTGCGTGCCCATGTTCAGTTCGACGGCGACTTTGTCGGTGAGGCCACGCTGCTTGAGCACGTCCAGCGCCAGGTCGAGAGCCCGATACTGGGGTGGACGAGGATCGCCCTCGTGATATCCCTTGAACAGGCGCAAGTCTTGTGTCCAGGAATTTCGCTGGGCATCGGCCAGTTGCGGCTCGAGCACAATGAGCGTGGGATCGCCTGCGCGCGGAAACACGACCGCGTCGTAACCCTTCATGCACCAGTAATTCGTGAGATAAAGAACGTTGTCAGGGGCGCGGACCACGAGCGCACTGACATCCTGTTCCTTCATCAGGGCGCGAACCCGGTTCAGCTTCGATTCGTCAATCGGCCAGGCCATGATCGTTACCTGCGACTGTGGCAGCGCGTCCCGCCACCGCATTCAAAGTCCGCCGGCCTCCACGTGCGTAACCACCGGCCGGTTCTCATCCCGGTATGTCCAGCCGGCCTGCTTGCCCTTGATCAGCCGGTAAATTGCGGTGTGCAGCGGCGCAGCTATGCCTGTGCGATGAGCCTCTTTCGCGATCGCGCCACTGAGAAAATCTACCTCCGTCGGCAACTGGTGACGCACGTCGTAGAGCATCGAAGGAGGATGATTTGTCATCGCGCCAATCTGGTTCATGGCCCAGGGATCCTCGTGCAGTTCGATGCCAATGGCTGCTGCCACTTCCTTGCCTTCTTCCATCAAGGCATGCAGCAGACGGCCCAGATCGGAGAAGTCCTCCTCCGCTGCGAAATGAGGCGAGTGGGGAAGTCCCGTGAGAGCGGATACTCCGTTTACGGAAGCATTGAAAATCAGTTTGGACCATTGCGCAGGTCGGGCATCCTGGAGCGCCTCAGCCTTGAGACCGCCGGCCACGATCAGATCGGCGGCTTCCTTGACCACGGGAAAGGGCGTGTTTCTGGGCTCAAACGGGCCCAGCCACGTCGCAGTATTCAATTCATATTGCACGTGCGTGTCGCTGTGGCGGGTTGCGCTCATGAAAGTCGTGCCGCGAATCACACGGCCGCGCGTGTGAGCAGCAATGATTTCCTCGCTGCCCAGTCCGTTCTGTGCCGAAATCACCGCGCCACCATCAAACCGCTTGCCAGCGCCTCGGATGGACTCCTCCACCTGGGTTGCTTTGGTCGCCACGATTCCAAGGTCGAAATCCGGCAAATCTTCAGGATCCGTAGTCGCCTTGAGCTTCACGGAAAAGTTGTGAGTTCCGGAAACGCGCAGCCCCTCACGATTCAGAGCATCGGCGTGATCCTTGCGCCGGACGAGCGCCCAAACCTCGGCGACCCGTGCTAGATGCGCGGCGTAGAGACTGCCGATGGCGCCACACCCGATGATGCAGACGCGGTTCATTGTAGAATCACGCTCGCCGTTCGACTTTCACCAAATTCTCTTTCCGGTAAATTTCACCCTGCAGGGCGCGGAACAAACTGTCGGGATTGTTGAACGAATCCTCGATAAAGATCTGCTTGTCAAACAGCGCATCCTGCAAGGCGGCGGAAATAGTGTGTATGGGAGCGGCTCCCCCCTCGCCCATGCCCTTGGCCCCGCTGTAGCTATGGGGAGAGGGGGTAGCGATGTGGCCGTACTTCACGTTTGGCATGTTCACCGGCGTGATGGGCAGGTAGTCGCTGAAGGTGTTGGTCAGCATGTTGCCTACCTCGTCGTAGGCACAATTTTCAAACAATGCAGCGCCGATCCCATGCGCAGTTGCGCCATAAACCTGTCCTTCCACGATTCGCGGATTAATTACGGTTCCGCAGTCATCGACCGCCACGTAGTCGAGAATCTTCGGGATGAAGGTTTCCCCATCAATCTCAACTACTGCGATGTGGAGCTGGGAAGCGTAGGTCATGGTGAGATTGCCGTACTTTTTCTTCGTGTCCGGGACCTTGAAGGGCGCTCGCCAGACATAGCGGCAATTGAGGGTTACGTCATGCAGTTCCGATGAAAGCACCGCGCTGTTTACGTTGACAATGTTCGCCAGTCCCCAGTAGTTGATGGACTTGCCATTGCTCTTCGAGCGAACTTCAGGGCCCTGGGCGCCGCTGCCGAATTCGAGTTCTTCCTCCTTCGAAGCGAGCACGAATGCCGCCAAGCGCTTCATTTCCGTCTTCAGTTTCTGGGCCGCGCCGTGAACCGCCGACAAACCCGATACTGCGAACTGGCTGGCGTAGGTTCCGGAAAATCCAGTGTGCACGTTACGTTCGGTGTCAAAGCCCGTGCGTACCGTGATCAGATCGGGACTGATGTTGAGCACATCCGCCACGACCTGTGCCGCCGTGGTTTCGTGGCCTTGGCCTTGCGGGCACGATCCGACAGCAACTACCACTTCTCCGTAGATGTCGAGCTTGCAGTTCGCACCCTGGGAGTTGCCCGAGAACGGCGCGCCGGGATTGACGATCTGAGACTGGCCAAAATTATTGGTGCCGGAGTCGAGCGTCGTACCGATACCGATGCCGATCATCCGTCCCTGTTTGCGCGCATCCGCCTGCTTCTTCTTCCAGCCATTCCACCCGATTAGCTGTTTCGCCATCTCCAGCATCTTGGGGTAATTGCCGGAATCATAGATGCAACCATTCGGAGTGGTGTAGGGGAACTCTTCTGGCCGGATGTAGTTGCGAAGCCGCATCTCGTCGGCGGGAATGTCGAGTTCATGCGCGCAGATGTCGACCACGCGCTCTAAAAACCAAAGATGCTGCATGCGCGAATAACCGCGGTTAGGGCCGACTGGGCATTTGTTGGTGACCGCCTGCGTAAAGTCAATGCGTGCATTCTTGAAGCGGTAGACGCCGGGGAAAACCTGGGACCAGATGACGCATCCCAGTGGTTCATAACGTGGATAGGCTCCGCAGTCATCGACGTGGCGAGACGTGATCGCGGTGATCACACCCTGGTTGTCCAATGCGACACGCGTGTCACGAAAAGTGCGTTCGTTGCCGTGAGCGCTGGAAGTCATGTGCTCGGAGCGCGTTTCAACCCACTTGATCGGACGCCCCCCGGCCTTCTTCGAAGCCAGCGCACATACAGCCATCTGCGGATAGCTGGTGATCTTGATGCCGAAGCTGCCGCCGATGTCGAAGGTCTGCACGCGAATCCGGTCGATTTGTACCTGCAGATGTGCCGCCAAGAACTGGATGGCGAATGACGGGAATGAATTGTTGCACCAGTAGTGAATGTGCTCGTCTTTCGGGTCCCATTGGGCAATGGCGACATTGTTTTCGAGGGGCGTGCTCGAAAAACGGTGGAAGTGCATGCGGTCAATTTCGACCACGGTGGCAGCATCCCGGAATGCCTGTTCCACGTCGCCGTATTCGAACACACCGTTCCAGACCTTGTTCGTACCCGCTTCTTCATGCAGGATGCTGGCATCAGTAAGCGCCTGCTCCGCATCCACCACTGGATCGAGCGCTTCGTACTCGATTTGCACCGCCTCGGCGCCATCGTCGGCCATGCCGGGCGACTCGGCCACGACGGCGGCCACAGGTTCTCCCTGATAGCGCACCTTGGTTACCGCCAGCGGGTAGTCTCGAATCTTGGCGGCGGGATCGGGGGCAATTTCAATGAACGGCTGAGTCTCGGAGACGATCTCCGAGCCGCGCAAAGTGCAGACCACGCCGGGAATCTTCTCCGCTTCGGAAGTGTCGATGCTTACGATCCTGGCGTGCGCATAAGGAGAACGGACAAAATGCAGGTACAGCATTTCCCGTAGCTTGATGTCGTCGGCAAATTTGCCGCGACCTCGTAATAGCCGGTTTTCCTCCTTGCGCGGCACTGCTTGCCCCACCCAATTCTTGTCGGAAACACTCACGATGCGCCCTCGCTCGCCTTAAGTGCCGCCTGCAAACTGTCGATCAACTTTTGAATCTGCTTCTTGCCGAGAGGTTGAAGTAGCCCTCCAGCAACCGAGGTGAGCCGTCCAAAAACCTGCGCCTCTCCCCGCCAAGCAACTTTTGTGCCGGCTCCTAGCGGGGAGAGGTCGAATCCGGCGACCATGCTCACGTTGCCCCCGGCGACGCTGCCTTGACCTTCATAGCGGGCACGCTCCGGACGCCGCGCTTCAGCCAGGCGCATTTTCACGTCCGCGACTCCCTTGATATGCGAAATGCCTACATTCACTCTCACCGAAAAGTGCTCGGCGTCGTGCACGGACACTCCCTGGAACTCAGGAAGCAGCGGAGCAAACCTCTGCGGATCGATGAGGAATTCATAGACTTCCTCCGGCTTGCGCTGTACTTCGAACTCGCCGTCAAATTTGATTGCCACGCTACGCTCCCTTGCTGTTCTGCGCCGCCAACTGAATGGCCTTAAAAATACTCTGGTAACCTGTGCAACGGCAGGTATTGCCCGCGATGGCTTTGCGGACATCCTTCTCGCTCGGCGTTGGATTCTTCGAGAGTAACTGCAAGGTCGAAAGCATCAGCCCCGGAGTGCAATAACCGCACTGCAGGCCAAAAGAATCTCCAAAAGCCTGTTGAATCGGATGAAGCTTGCCATCTTTCTCTAGTCCCTCGACAGTCACGATCTCGCTGCCATCCGCCTGAACGGCGAATACGGTACAGGATTTCACGGCGGCTCCATTCAGGATGACGGTGCATGCGCCGCAGTAAGTCGTGTCACAACCGACGTGCGTTCCCGTCAAATCGAGCGCTTCGCGAAGCAACTCCACCAGCAACATGCGGGGTTCGACGGTCAGGGAATGACTCTTCCCGTTGACTCTCAATTGGATCGCGACCTTTTCGAAAGT
>Ga0070697_100000517_pt1 | contig 29116 bp, 21 predicted proteins | sample KBSK1501metaG_FD_65475 | JGI IMG/M metagenome (GOLD analysis project Ga0070697, IMG submission 65475) | Corn, switchgrass and miscanthus rhizosphere microbial communities from Kellogg Biological Station, Michigan, USA - KBS K1-50-1 metaG | ecosystem: Host-associated > Plants > Roots >...
TGATTGGTGCGGCCTCCGACAATGCGGGAGCGGAACCAGCGGAATTGCGAGCCCGGCGCGGAGGTGTAGGGTTCGCCCTCGATCTCCCAGGCGCCGTTGGGTGCCATGAATTCGTCACCGACCTCATGCTTGAGTTTGCCGCCAATACCACCGCCGCGATGAGGAACTTGATAGGGCCACACGTGCTCTTTGTAATCTTTTTCTGGATTCAGCGCCGGGCCCGCTTCGAGCATCACCACATTTAGGCCGCCTTCGGTAAGCACTTTCGCGGCGGTACCGCCCGCGGCGCCGGATCCAATGATGCAGACGTCATACACCTTCGGCGAACGAACCACTTGAGGCATCAAGTTCTCCCGGAGAAAGACGCACCACAATATAGCTATGAACTTTTCTTAGAACTGCAGCTTCGCCAAATACTCATAGCTCTTCTTGATACTTTCAAACGGATCCTGGGGATGGTCGTGCTCCACAAAATAATGCCTGATCCCGGCTTTATCCGATTGTTTGAAGATGAGCTTCCAATCAATAATTCCCCTGCCCACTTCCGTCATCTCCGGAAGCGAATCGCCGAAATTCTGCCCGCCCGAAGCGTCCACCTTCGGAATTTTCGTCAGATCCTTTACGTGAACCAGGGAGAAACGCCCGGGATACTTCTTGAAATATTTCAGCGGATCCTGCCCTCCCACTTCAATCCAGCACAAATCCATCTCCATCTTCACCAGCTTGGGATCGCACTCTTCCAGCAGAATGTCATAAGGAAGTTTTCCCTTGACCGGCGCGAATTCAAACCAGTGGTTGTGATAAGCAAACTGGATTCCCGCCTTTTGGCTTGCTTCCCCGGCGCGATTGAAGATCTCAGCCGCGCGCTTCCAGCCGTCCGGCCCCTTGCGAACATCGTCGTCAATATAGGGGTTGACAATATACTCATGGCCGACCACGTGAGCTGCATCGAGCACACTCGGCCACGGATCACCCAGACTCTTGTACGGCACGTGCGCCGAGGGACCCGTCAACCCATGCCGGTCCAGCATCGCCCGCACTTCCTGCGGAGTATGGTTCTCATATCCGGCAAACTCGACCTCGCGGTAGCCGATCTCCGCAACCTTGGCCAGCTTGCCTTCGAAATCGTCCTTCATGGCGTCCCGGACCGTGTAGAGCTGTAGTCCGACCTTTTCTATTTTGTGCGTACCCGCCGCCCAGGCAAGCGGGCGTGACAACACGGCTGCTGCAGTCATCGTGCCCAAAAAATCTCGTCGGTTCATCACTAAAGTTCTCCTCGCTTCATCTGATCAACAGCGTAATCGCAGGCCCGTGCGGTGAGCGCCATGTAGGTCAGCGATGGGTTAACGCAAGACGACGACGTCATGCAGGCGCCATCTGTAACAAAAAGATTTTTGGCGTCGTTCGCCTGATTATGTGCGTTGAGCACTGACGTCTTCGGATCTCGCCCCATTCGCGCCGTACCCATTTCGTGAATGGTGAGTCCAGGAGCATTGTCCTCGAGAATGGGCTCGATGTCCTTTGCACCCGCGGCGGAAAGCATCTCCGCGGCAGTGATGGACATATCCTTTAACAGAGCCCGCTCATTTTCCCGCCACGAGCAGCTGATCCTGAGCACGGGAATGCCCCACGCATCCACGGTCTCCGGGTCAATGGCGACAAAATTGTCGTGGTTGGGAAGACACTCTCCGAAGCCGTACAAGGTCATCCTCCAGGGGCCGGGACGGCTGAGAGTGTGCTTGAAGTTCGCCCCAAACCCGCGCATCTCGACTCCTCGCTCCCACTTCGGACGGCTGGCACTGCCCTGAAAACCGTATCCCCGGAGGAACAATGGCTGTTTCTGTTTCACATTACGAAAGCGCGGAACATAAATTCCGTTGGGACGGTTTCCCATCTGGACGTGATCTTCGTTCCCCGGAATGTGGCCGCTGGCGCCGCCGCCCATGCAATGATCCATGACGTTGTGCCCCAGTTCTCCGCTGGAATTTGCCAGTCCATTAGGAAATTCCGCAGTCGCCGAGTTCAGCAGAATGCGCGCCGACTCCAGCGCCGAGGCGCACAGGAACACAATCCGTCCCCGAAACTCGATCGTCTGTCGGGTTTGCCCGTCGATGATCCGTACTCCGCTCACTTTCCGGGTGTTGCCATCAAACATCAGGCTGTGCACCACACTGTGGGGGCGCACGGTCACCTTGCCTGTTGTCAGCGCCGCGGGCAAAGTGGAGTTCAGGCTGCTGAAGTAAGAGCGCGTGATACAACCGCGTGCGCACGGTCCGCAATAATGACAGGGCGCGCGACCGTTATGGCGCTGGGTCAGAATGGCGGTTCGACCGATGGTCATCATGCGCTCGCCAGGAAAATACTTGGCGATAGCATCCTTCACCGCCAATTCCGCACAGTTCAGTTCCATGGGCGGCAAAAATTTGCCATCGGGAAGATGCGCCAGTCCCTCTGCCTGACCGGATACGCCGATGAAATCTTCCACGTGGTCGTACCAGGGAGCGATCTCCTGGTAACGAATGGGCCAATCTATGCCGACGCCTTCGCGTAGATTCGCCGAAAAATCAAGATCGCTCCAGCGATACGATTGTCGCCCCCAAATAATTGAGCGGCCACCCACCTGGCGTCCGCGAATCCAGCGGAACGGCTTGCCCGGCTCCGTGGTGTAGGGATTCTGCTTGTCATTGACGAAAAATTTGCTGTTCCACTCATCCATCCCGTTGCAGGTTTCCTGGACGGGCTGGTTTTCATCCACCCGCTTGCGGTCGCCCATGCCGCGGTAGCGTACCTCCCATTCGGGCACGTGCTCGGCGTAATCCGTATCCGGATCAATCGGTCTTCCCGCTTCCAGGACGAGGGTTTGCAATCCCTTCTCGCCCAGTTCCTTCGCCGCCCAACCCCCCGTGATCCCCGAGCCCACTACGATTGCGTCATAGGTCTTAGTTGCCATCCTATTTCGCGGCCTCCTCTTCCAGAGGGACGCAACCAGCGTGCCGCGACGGAATAATCTCCCCGTGCAGTTCCTGCTCAAACCCGATCTGGGATGTGTAGTAGCCCACCAGGGTGAGCTGTTTCATCATGAAAAAGAAATTCTTTTGCGGTGGGTGGCTGCGCCTGCGTCTCACGTCCTCAGTGGGAGCAGCTACTTCATCATCCAAGGCCTGGAGAATCTCGACCTGCTGTTGCTCTCCGCACTCGACGAAGTCTTTGCCGTGCAAATCTCGGGCGCGGGAATCAACATCGGTCAGGCCGGTCAGAAACGTCGATTTCTCCTCTTCGTCATACCATTCCGTGAGAATCAGATCGATGAACTCGTTCACCCGCGCAGCCTTGGCGCCTGGAGTATTGGTTTGCGGAATAATGATCTCCGCGATGCTAGTGACGGTGAGGTTCTGGTGGGGGTTGAGCGTCTTGAGCACAGGCTGCTCATGCAGTTGTTCGTGCACCGCCTGAAATAACGAAAATGCCTCTCGCGACAGCATTGGCAGGGTCGCAGCCGAGGCTAGGAGCCGTAGGGCCTGTCGTCTATGCATGCTTACTCCGAAAAAAAGGTTAGCTTGGGCAGCTTACGCCGGAGCCGAAAGCAAGGTCAACGCTTAACGCGCGGCTACCGCCTGCGCCACTTGTTCGCGCGCCGTGCGCAGGGTGGCTACCGGATCGCCCGCGGGCATGAACTCCATGGCGGCATAGCGATCATATTTGAGTTCCGCCAGCTTGCGGAAAATGCTTGCGTAATTGATCTCCCCCGTGCCCGGCTGGTGCCGGCCGGGCACGTCGGCAATGTGCACCAACCCTACCTGATCGATATTTTTCTCCAGCTTCTCGATCAGGTTACCCTCCGATATTTGCTCATGGTAGAAGTCGTACAGGAACTTCGCGTGAGGGTTGTCCACCTTGCGAATGATCTCGAATCCTTCCGCCACCGAGGTCAGGTAATATTTGGGGTTCTCTTCCTGATCGATATTTTCCAGCAGCAGCGTGACATTTTCTTTGGCGGCCATATCGGCGGCGGGCTTCAAAGCTTCGATGCACGCCATATGATGCGCCTCATGAGAAACACCTTCCACCCGGTTTCCCGAGAGAACAATGATGGTGGGACATTCCAGTTTGGCGGCCACGGGAAAGAAATTCTTGAGGTCAGTCAGAAACGCGTCACGTCCGCTCGGATCGGCAATTCCTTTCCCCACCCCAGCCGTGGAGTCAAAGACAATGCCCAAGGACCGTTTTTTGGCGTTAGCTTTGCGGAAGTCGTCGTCGGACCAATCCTTGAACTCGTTCACCAGTTCGACCGCGTGGTAACCCGCCTCGGCCATCTTCTCCAGTCGCTGGTCGAACGGCAATGGCTTGTAAACCGTCCATAGCATCACCGAAAGCTTGAAGGGCACATCGCCTTCCCCGGCCGCCAGCGCGGGCATGAATGGCAGAGCGGCGGCGCCCAAAGCGGCACCGGCTAAGGTGCGGGCAAAGTTACGTCGATTCATTCCGTCCACCCTTTCAGCATGGCAGGGATCCGCACTCAGCATTCAGCCTCTGCCACATTGCCATTTCGCAACCATCAAACCGAGGGACTACCAGAACCCGCGTGGCAACCTCAAATTGCGCCCGACGCCACTCCCCGGTCGGGCTAAGTGCTCCATGCCGAGTCCTTCCCCCAGAGGCTGCCCTCTCCCGTGACCCGGAATCACCCCGTCCCCAGCAGTTCACTTCGCACGTTCTTCAGCAGGTACAGGGCGCGCTCCACTCCCACTTCGCCGGAAAGAATCGGGTCTTCGTTCTCGACGCTGAAAATGCCCTGATATCCCACTTCCATGTAGGCTCGCACGATTTCTTTCCAGGTGCCGGCGCTATGCCCATAACCCACGGCCCGGAATGTTTCCGAGGCCTGTGACAGGTCGTTCTTTTCGAAAGCGAAGTTCAGCACGCCGTATCTATCCAGGTTGTTCTTGTAGAAAGTCGTGTCTTTCATGTGCGCGTGGAAAATGGCGCCCTGTTTACCCAGCATGTGGATCACTTCGACCGCATCGCACTGCTGCCAGAAAAGATGACTAAGGTCGCAGTTGGCTCCAATCTCCTCGCCTACGGCGTCGCGCAGGCGCAGCAGTGTCATGGGGTTGTAGACCACAAAATTAGGATGCATTTCCAGGGCGATCTTGTGGACTCCGTGTTCCCGGGCAAACTTGGCCGCCTGCTTCCAGTACGGAATTACCTTTTCCTTCCATTGCCAATCCAGCATCTTGCCGTACTCGGGAGGCCAGCGATAGGTAACCCAGTTGGGCATGGTATCCGTGGGACTGCCACCCGGGCAGCCGGAGAAACCCACGATCACGCTTACGCCCAGGCGTTCAGCCAGCTGCACCGTGCGTCGGAAGGTCTCCGCATCACGCGCTGCGATGTTCGGATCAGGCGAGACCGGATTCCCATGGCAACTGAGGGTTGCCACTTGAATGTTGCGATCTTCAAATTTCTTTCTCCAAGCGCGCGCCCGACCTTCATCCTCTAGCAACTCTTTCACCGGACAGTGGGCTGAATTGGGATAACCGCCGGTGCCGATCTCTACCGCCTCCACCCCCCAACCAGCAAACTTGTCAATCATCTCCTCCAGCGACAGTTTGGGAAACGCCGGGTCGAACACGCCGATCGGAATCTTGCGCATGGCGCTTGGCGACATAGTTTTTTCCCCCGACTGCGACGGGTTGTTGCCGGCCCATGCCGTTCGCGGCGCTGCCGTCGCCACAGCCAGCAGACCCGTGGTGGTCAGAAAATCTCTTCGGCTACGGGAATTGGGTACGGACTTGGTGTCCGCAGTCGTCTGATCCCCGATCTTCTGATGCATGGAATGCCCCCCGGCAGAAGTGTTTCCGTTCCGCAAAAAAATTGGCCTTGAGCTGCGCCAGCATTATACCCATCCTGCGCGGCGGCGAGAAACATGATGTTGTTCAGGAGACCGTGGAGCGGTTGACAAGAACGCTGCTTTCCAACATGCTTCTGTGCCCGATGAAAAGACGGCGGCAAGTCACGCGTCCGGTTCCAGTAATGAGCCCGTCGGCTCGCCTTAGCCTCCTGAGCTCGAAACGGCAAGCCATCATTCGCCCCACCTTCGAACGGCCGCGCGAGTTTGTCCTGCTCAGCGTGCGTGCACTGGCTCAGCGCCTCGGCACCGATCCTGCGACGATGATCCGGATCGTGCGCGGAATGCAGTTTGCTTCCTACCGGGAATTCCAACATTACGTGCATGAACTTTCCATCGCCCACGCGACCTCGCTGGACACCATGCAAACCGGCCCGACCGGCAAGTCCGCCATCTCAGCCCAGGCCCGCGCCTCGCTCGACCAGGACAGCAAGAATATGAACCGTCTTGCTCACAGCCTGGATTCGCGGCGGATCGCCGCCCTGGTGCGGCGTCTTTATTCCGCCCGTCGCGTAGTGCTGCTGGGCGGCGATCTGGCGGCCAACCTGGTGAAGTTTCTGGAGCATCTGCTCATTATTTTGGGTCTGCCCGTCACCAGCGCAACTTCACCCGCCGAAGTGGTGCACAAAGTTCGCCCGCTCGGGAAACAGGATCTGGTGATCGCGGTCAGCTATGGCCGCGGTCTGCGGCAGACCGTCGAAGGGCTGCGCCAGGCCCGCGCCAACGGCGCCCATTGCGTGGGAATCACCAACACGCTGGTTTCTCCCATCGGCGAGTTCGCTCACGAGTCCTTTCTCACTTCCATCGAAACGCCTTCCTTCGGATCGTCCTATGTGGCTCCCATGGCCCTGTTCAACGTGATCGTGGTGGCCTGCGCCAATCACCGCCGCTCCCGCACTCTCAGCTTGATGAAGCAGTTGGAGCAGGAACAGCGCCACGGCTTTCGCTGGTACGAATCTTGAAGACCCGAATCGTGAAGGCCCGAATCGTCAAGACTGGGCTTCGAATCGCGTGGTGTCTCTCTGCTTTCGTGATTCTGCTGACGCTCGCCACCGCTCCGTCGGGATTCGCCCTCGACCCTCCTTCGCCACCCACCTACAACATCCGCATGGAGGACACATGGATCCCGATGAAGGACGACGTGCGCCTTGCGGTCAAGTTGTACATGCCGCATGGAGCTAAGGCAGGCGAAAAGTTTCCGGCTGTGCTTGAGTATCACCCTTATCGCAAGGATGATGGGACGGCCGCGCGTGACTACCCGATTTATTCCTACTTTGCCCGCCGCGGTTACGTGTGCGCCCGCGTCGACATCCGCGGTTTTGGCAGCAGCGAGGGCGTGCCCACGGATCGCGAGTACTCGGAACAGGAACAACTCGACGCCTTACAGATCATCTCCTGGCTGGCCATCAGCCCTGGTCCAACGGCAACATGGGAATGATGGGCATTTCCTGGAGCGGGTTCAACGCCTTGCAGATGGCCATGCGGCACCCGCCACAACTCAAGGCAATTATCGCGGTAGATGCCACCGCCGAACTCTTCCACGATGACGTGCATTACGTGGACGGCATGGCCCACATTGATGAGTTCGAGTTGAACATGGACATGGCGCCCGGCATGACCGGCGCTCCCGAGTACACTCTCGACGAAAAAGTTCTTGGCCCGCGTTTCAACGCTCCGCCCTGGTCGCTTCTCTACCTCAAGCACCAGCATGATGGCCCGTTCTGGCGCAGCCCGGTACGGCCCTACAGTGAGATCAAGATTCCCTGTTTTATCATCGGCGGGCTGCTCGATGGTTACCGCGACAGCGTTACCGACATGCTCGAGCAAACCAAGGCGCCTTTGAAAGCGATCGTCGGCCCGTGGAATCACAGCTTCCCTCACGATGCCGTCCCCGGCCCGAAAATCGAGTGGCGCGATCAGGCTGTCCGCTGGTGGGACTACTGGCTCAAAGGACGAGACACCGGCGTGCTGCGGGATCCGAAACTGGTCATTTACATGCAGCGCTGGCATCCACCTGATCCGAATCTGAAGAACGTTCCCGGAGAGTGGCGGCGTGAAGACGCCTGGCCGCCACGTGATGCGCGCGAAACTGTCTTGTTTCCCCGGCCAAACCACACCCTAACGGAGACGCCATCGGAACCAGAGGCGCACCAGCTCAAATACGTTCCTTCCGCCGGGGTGGAAGCGGGATTCTGGTGGGGTGAGTTGCTCAGTGATTCCCGCCCCGTCGACGCATTCAGCCTGGTCTACGATTCCGCGCCGCTCGAGGAAGAGCTTGCGTTCCTGGGCAGGCCGCGGGCTCAGCTGCAAGCCTCGGCCACCTCGCCTCTGGCCGATTGGTTCGCGCGCCTCTCCGACGTGGCTCCTGACGGGGCCGTCACCCCGATTACCGGCGCCGGATTGAACGGTGCGCAACGGGAATCCACCACAGAGCCCTACGATCTCGAACCCGGAAAACTGCATGCCCTCGACATCAGCATGCACCTGACCTCGTGGATCTTCCCCAAGGGCCATCGTATCCGGCTGGCCATTTCGAACGCGCTCTGGCCGATGATCTTGCCCACCCCGTATTCCATGACCACCTCGCTCCAGCTGGGAGGAAGTAACGGCTCGCGACTGGTGCTGCCGATCGTTCCCGTGAAACCCACCGCCGCTCCTGCTTTCGCGCCGCCGCAACCTTCAGAGGAACGGAAGGACATCCAGAGCAATGGCTTTCCCTGGCCGGGGGCGTGGACGCTCGAGCGCGACGAAGCCAATCACAGGGCCACGGTGCACTGGCGCGGCAAGTCTGACTCCACCTATCCCTGGGGAAAAGAAACCGACTACGAAGACTTAACTTATCACGTTGACGACGCCCATCCCGAACACAGCACCGTGCTCGGTGAAGCCGAAAGCATCTTCGGGTTAAATGGCCGTGAGCTGAGATGGCGCGGGCACCTGTCCATAAACACAGACCGGAGGAATTTCTATTACAAGTACACCCGGGAATTATTGAAAGACGGTCAACTGCTAAAGCAGAAAACCTGGGAAGAAACAGTTCCCAGAGACCATCAGTAAGAGTCAACAGCAGAGAGCAACGTAACCGCCACCCAATCACTCCCCCCAGCCGGTCATCCTGAGCACAGCCAGAACGAGAAACTGGTGAAGGAACAGGTGTGACATGTCGGTCGATCAAAATTCTCGGACAGCGGGTTCATCCGAACAGCGGTTGCGAAATAGCCTAGGTGTTGTGTGAAGACTTACAGGGCGCGCTTGAAGGGAAGGGTCAAGAAGAACTCGACCGCGTGGAATGGATGCTTGCGGGACGATCTTTCAGTCAACAACAACCGATGCCCTTCGTTCCGCAAAAGAGTTCCTGCAAAGCCTTGTACAGCTTGCGTCGGAGGCTCGCGCGGTCCAGGGAGCTGCGGTCTCCTCGGGCTCACCGAGGACGCCCAGTGGCGTCCCAACTGAACTTCACTGCTTGTACACCTTCCCATCCTTCATCACGAACTGCACATGCTCCAGCACGCCGATGTCCTGCAACGGATCGCCCGCAACCGCAATCACGTCGGCATACTTGCCCGGCTTGATGTCGCCGACCACGTCAGAGTGTCCCAGCAGGTCGGCGGCAGAAGTAGTGGCTGACTGGATCGCCTGCATCGACGTCATTCCATACCTGACCATGAAAGCAAACTGCTTCACGCTCCGGTCATAAGGACATACGCCGGCATCGGTCCCAAACGACATCTTCAGCCCGGCCTTCACCGCCTTGCGGAAATTGTCGCGATGAAGCTGTCCTAGCTCCGCATCGTGCTGCAGAAAATCCTTAGGGATCTTCCCGAGCTTTCCCGCCTCCTGGATGCACTCTTCATCGTAGATATCCATATCCAGGTAGGTGCCGTGTTCCTTGGCCAGCGCAATACCCTCGTCATCAATCATGGTCGCGTGTTCGATCGACGCCACGCCTGCCCGGATCGCGTTCTTGATTCCCATGGGAGAGTGCGCGTGTGCCTCCACGCGCAGACCGAAGTGCGCAGCTTCATCCACTGCAGCCTGCAGCTCTTCCATGGTGAACTCTTGCGATTTCGGATTGCTGCCATGGGTCAGCACCGCGCCGCTGGAAAGTACCTTGATGTGGTCAGCGCCATCGTGCACCAGTTGGCGGATTCTTTGCCGCACTTCCCATGGACTGTTGGCTTCGCCGTAGTGCAGATCCCACGGCAGGGTGATGTCCGGCGCCAGGCCGGTCATGGCACCCGCGCCACCGGTGATGGTCACATAGGCCCCAGCCACATACATGCGCGGGCCTTCAATGTAACCGTGAGCGATCGCATCCCGCATGGCAACATCGTTCAAGGCGCGGTAAACACCCACGTCGCGCACCGTGGTAAAGCCCTCTCTCAGAAAAGTGCGTGCATTGGGAACGGATTCAAAGGCAACCTGTGCCGCTGTTTTCTTGAGCTGGGAGAAGGGATCGCCATCATCGGTAGGCCCATCTGCCAGGTGGGTATGACAATCGATCAACCCAGGCAACACGGTCATTTGCGAAAGATCGATGACCTTGGCGTCACCTGGGATCGTAAGCCCCTTGCCCACCGCTTCAATCTTGTTGTCGCGGACCAGAATGACTTGATCATTCAACACCGTCCCCGCACCCGGATCTACCATCCGGCCAGCCTTGATTGCTGTGACTTGGGCCATCGTGCCCAAACCGTGGAACCCGCACAAGCCCACCGCGACCGCCAGAAGCCATTTCACAGAATCACCCCGTTCGCGTTCGGTTACCTGATGGGAAGGAGACGCAACGATTGGAAACTTTCAGCCGGCCTCGTGTGTATTGCCGCTGCTCGTATGCTCGGTGTCCTCTGCGCTTAAACAGGATCTTTCAATCCGCCGTCACAGCCATCATGCCCACCCCGCGCTTCAAATCCGCCGCCAACAGCCGATGAAACAAATGTTCGCCAGCCTCGCGCCGAACCGACAACCTGCCAGCGCCATAGGCACGTGACTTCAGCCCGCGCTGCACCGCCTCGCAGATGCCCAGGTCTTCGTCCTGCACCCGTGCGCCCACGGCCACACTCTGCTGGTTGTATTGGCGGCGGGCCTCGCTCACATCTGCGAAATAGAAATCGAAGCTCACGCGGCAATGGTCCACGTCGAGCGGCAGCACGAGGTTAGTGTCCATGTAGCCTTCATAGCAATTGATCATCAGGTTGGGATATTGCCAGAAGTACCAAGCCCGGTCACCCTGGCGGGTAGTGGCGGTAGCGGCGTCTTCCTTTCCGGCAACCATCGGACTCGACTGCAGACAATAACGGTCCTCGTTCTCGATCGTGTATTCCTTGTAATCGAGCACCGAGTTCAAGCCCTTGTGCAGGTGAGGAACGTGGTATCCGCCGTCGAGGTAGTTGTCCACAAATACTTTCCAGTTGCAGTGGATGTCGTATGTGCGGCTATCAAAGTAGCGCAATTCGCTGACCCCGAGCGGAGCCACGCGCTTGACCAACCCGCCCAGAAACGGCTGCAACGCCGCGGCCCGCGGATCAAGATTTACAAAAACAAATTTCTCCCAGGTTTCCGCTCGTACTGGAACCAGGCCGTTCTGCTGGCGCTCAAAGTTTTTCACGCCGTCAAATTCCGGCATGCCCTTCAAGGAACCGTCCAGCCCGTAGTTCCACCCATGATACGGACAATGCAGGATGGAAGCCTGCCCGCACGGTTCCGTCACCAGCGCCGCCGCGTGATGGCGGCACACGTTGTAGAAACCACGCAGCCCGCCGTCATGGCCACGCACCACCACAATCGGTTCCCCGACAATGCTGGCGGTCACAAACTGTCCCGGCTTTTCCACCTGCTCCAACCGTCCCACCATCTGCCAGGTTTTGCTGAAGACAGTCTGAGCTTCGAGTTCCGCAACCCGCGTATCCACGTACCAGGGGCCGGGGATGGTCGAGGCGTCTGGCAACGCGGCTTTATCGTCGTAGCGACCGAGAATTTCCTCTACCGACACTTGGCTACTCATGCCCCGATTGCCCTCTTCAGCACGTCCAGAAACTGGGCAATACGCGCGTCCTTCTTCTCTTGTGGATCGCCCTGGCGCCGGAACAGCCCCGGATCCAACTCCTCCGTCAGCAGCGCGTCCTGGAAGCGCTCCATGGTCCAATCGAGGATGGAAACCATCATGTCCTGATCAAGCTCGTGGAGCAGTTCGCCACGCTGCAGCCCGTAGCGCACAAAGGCGACGGTGCCATACGGGTCTTCCGCAATAAGAAAACGGTTGATCTCACGCTTCAGGGTAAGGTCGGTGCCATAGTTGCCCAATAGCGAAACCCGGTAGGGAATCCAGTCTTCGTGCAACAAATGCTCTGTACGCACCAGCCAGTAACGCAGCACCTCGAAAAATCCCTGCTCTCGAACTTCAGCCGGGGCATCGAGATAACGAGGAAACGAACGTACCGCCTTCTTGTAGACCTCGAAGAACAGCCCGTCCTTGCTGCCGAAGTGCTGGAAGATCGATCCCTTGGCGATGCCGAGAGCGGCTGCGATGTCTCCCACCCGTGCGGCGTGGTAGCCCTGCTCGGCAAAATGGCGCATCGCGGCATCGACGATCCTAGTCCGCTTGCCTTCCGATCGCGGTCGGGCCGGCAGGCTGCGATAGCGCGGCGGAGACACGAGACTGCTTCCTATTCCACTCATCATTGACCTCAAGTCATAAGACTTTACAGAAAAATTAACCGGATTTCAATTCTATTTGTTAAGCAGATGCGGTAATGTAGGATGCCTTCAGTCAAATATTGTGATCAAAGGTCATAAGGTGTGGCATCCGTCAAAAGTCCAGCCTTCCAAAGCTTATGATGCGGTCGTAGTCGGCGGTGGTCACAACGGCCTGACGGCAGCCGCTTACTTGGCCCGCGCCGGACTCTCCACCCTGGTGCTCGAGCGGCGGGACATCGTCGGCGGCTGCTGTGTCACCGAAGAAATCGCCCCCGACTGCCGCGTCTCCACGACATCTTATATCGCCAGCATGTTGCGCCCGGAAGTCATTTCCGATTTGCGCCTCCGCGACCATGGATTGCGTATGGTTCCCTGCGATCCCGCCATCCAGGTTCCCTTCCCTGACGGCCAGGTTGTTCCCTGGTGGTCCGAGCGCGAACGCGCCCAGGCAGAATTCAAAAAGATTTCGCCCAGGGATGCCGAAACTTTCGTCCGGATCGACGACCAACTCAAAAAGCTGGCGCGCTACCTGCAACCGTTTTTCATGGAACCGCCGCCGGAGATCGACACCAAAAGCGCGCGCGGCTGGGCCGATCTGCTCCGGATGGGAAACAAATTCCGCGGCATTTCGAGACCGGAAGTCTCGCAGCTGATTTCGTTCCTGACCGGCAGTCTTGGCGAATTTCTCGATCACAATTACGAGTCCGACAAGATGAAGACCATGTTCCTTGCCAATAACGTTTACGGCAAACATGGTGGACCGTATCAGCCAGGCACAGCCATCGGCTTGTTGTTTCACCTGCTAAGCGGTGGCGAGCACGAACGCCAAGGCTTTTGTGGACACGTGATGGGTGGCATGGGCGCCATCACCCAGGCTCTGGCCGCGGCTGGGCGAAAACTTGGAGTTGAAATCCGCACCTCCGCTCCGGTAGCGCATATTGACGTCCGTGACGGCCGGGCGCGCGGCGTGGTGCTGGAAGATGCCACGGAGATTCGGGCTGCTATCGTGCTATCCAATGCCGACCCCAAACGTACTTTTCTGAAAATGGTGGCGGCGTCGGAGCTGCCAAACGAGTATTTGCATTCTATCCGCGGCATCAAGATGGAAGGTCCCTGCGCCAAGGTCAATCTTGTACTGGATGAAGAGCCGCGTTTCACCGGAACCTCCCAGGATGCCACGCCCCTCGAGCGCACGTTCTACACTCTGGTTCCCTCACTCGAGTTTGCCGAACGCTGCTACGACATTGCCAAATTCGGCGAAATCCCCGAAGAGCTGTGGGTGGATTGCGTGGTCTCGTCCAATGCCGATGCCTCGCTGGCTCCCCCCGGCAAGCACATCCTGACCTGCTTTGTGCAATATGTTCCCTATCATCTGCGAGAGGGAAATTGGAACCAGAAAGGTGAACTGCTCGGCGACCGCGTGATTAAGAAGATTGCCGAGTATGCGCCCAATGTTCCCAATGCGATTCTCGCGCGCCAGGTGCTTACGCCGCTCGATCTGGAACGCACCTACGGCTTGACCGAAGGCAATATTTTTCACGGTGATCTGCGTTTAGAGCAGCTTTTCTTCATGCGCCCGGTTTCCGGATGGTCCCAATACCGCACTCCAGTGGATGGCTTGTATTTATGCGGCGCTGGCACTCATCCGGGCGGCGGCGTTACCGGCGCTCCCGGACACAACGCGGCCCACCAGGTTTTGCGCGATTGGAAAAAAGGACGCCTGAAGGAGGCTGCCGCATAACGCCTCGAGTTGGGAAAAATTACAAGCCCAAAAGATGATAAGAAAGATGAAGCGGAATCCAAGAACTGCCAACCGAGAACGGGCAACTGACAAGCGGCGATCAACGCACCGGGTCGATGCTTCGACTCCGCCCAATGAATGGTCTCGGCCTTGCTCGACATCTGATTCCGGTCCCAGAACCAATTCCAAGACCACAACCGCCGACATCGTAATTCTCGGCGCCGGCGTCATGGGCGCGTCCATTGCCTTCCACCTCGCGAAGCGGAAGGCGGGAAAGATCGTCGTTGACAAGGGCCACGTTGGCCAGGGGGGAAGCGGGCGCTCTTCCGCGCTGATTCGCATGCACTACAGCTATCCACCCGAAGTGCAACTCGCAGTGGTGAGTCTCAGCATGTTCGAGCACTGGGCTGATGCGGTTGGCGGCGAAGGCGGCTTCCGCAGGACTGGCTTTGTCCGTATTGTTCATCCCGGCGAGAGTGCGCGGCTAAAGCGGAATGTGGAAATGCAGCGCGGACTCGCCGTCAAGGTAGAGCTTATCGATCGCGCCCAGCTCAAGCACCTGGAGCCGGATTGGGCGGTGGACGAAGTCGACCTCGCCGCCTACGAGCCCGATTCCGGCTATGGCGCCGGAGCGGCGAATGATTTTCTCGCCCGTGCCCGCGACCTCAGAGTGATGTATCTATCGAAAACCGAGTCGTCGCTTCGCATGGAAGCCGAAAGGGTGTGTATCGACTCCGTCACGGCAACTTACTTTCGCTCCGATGCTCAGGACAAATTTCTGGTGGGAGATTTCTACGGTCGGCGCGGCGCGGATTCGGACAATTTTCCCCAGCGGGCTGCGGATCACGAGCTGGAGGAAATTATCGAGCGGGCATGCCGCCGTGTTCCCAAGTTCGAGAATGCGGAAGTCATGCGAGGAGGCGCGGGCGTCTATGACATGACGCCGGATTGGCGTCCGCTGCTGGGTGAAATTTCGGGCGTTAGGGGATTGTATGTCTGCGCCGCCTTTTCCGGCATGGGCTTCAAGATTTCTCCAGCAGTCGGCCTGGTAATGTCGGAGATATTGGTGGACGGACGCGGTAAAACGGGGGACATCAGATCGTTCTCCCCCACCCGTTTCGCACAGGGCGCGCCTATCAAGGCGGAGTTCGAATACAGCGACGATTAACGGTTGGGACGGCGGCTCGCCGGCTGTCGTGAGGACATCTTGCCTCACCCGGTGGTGCCGTGACGCCCACCAGACCGCCGCCAGGAGGGCGGCGCCACAGGAACCAAAGGAGCAGACATGGCCAAAAAGAAAGGCATTCTCGAGCGTCTCAAGGACGGACCGGTCCTGGGTGATGGCGGTTATCTGCTGGAACTGGAAAAGCGCGGCTGGGTACGAGCGGGTCCGTTCACTCCCGAAGTTGCTCTGTTATATCCGAACGCGCTCCGCGAGCTGCACGTCGAATTCCGCGAAGCTGGTGCGGACGTCCTGCAGGCGCTGACGTTCTACGCCAGCCGCGACAAGCTGGCCACGGTCGGTCTGGACAACCGGCTCGAGGACCTGAACCGCGCCGCCGTTAGAATCGCCCGCGAAGTCGCCGGCGATAAATGTCTGGTAGCGGGCAATCTCAGCCTCACTTGGATGTATGAGCCTAACCGTCCTGCCGCCGCCGATCGGGTTCGCAGGACATTCGACGAGCAACTCGCGGTTCAAGTGGAGGAGGGCGTCGACTTCATCATCGGGGAAACTTTTTCCTGGCTGGGCGAAGCTCTCATCGCCGTCGAGCGGGCAAAGAAAACAGGCCTGCCGGTGATGGTGACCATTTGCTTCGAAAACCAAGACGAAACCGCCGAAGGCAAGTCCGCCGCCGAGTCCGCCAAGACGCTGCTGGATGCCGGAGCTGACATTGTGGGCATGAATTGCCTGCGCCCTCCGGTGCACCTGCTCGGAGCGATGGAAGAGATGCGCAAAGCTGTGACCGGCTACCTCGCCTGCCAGCCGGTAGCGTATCGCACTCCCAAAGACAAGCCGGATTTCACCAGCTTGCCCGAGTTCCCGCTGGCGCTCGATCCGCTACAACTCACGCGAAAGGAAATGGGCGACTATGCCCTCCGTGCTCGTGACATCGGGATCAACTATATAGGCTCGTGCTGCGGTTCAGTGGCGATCCACGTTCGGGAGATGGCGCGCGCGCTCGGCAAACTCTCGCAAGATGGGCGGATCTGGAAGAAGGGCGGTGAAAAACCTATGTCGGCTTACGAGTATTATGGGCACGACCAGGTGGCCGGCAAAAAATGCTGACCGAAAGAGGGAACTCTGTAAGCTAAGAAAAGGGCCAGCCACAGGCTGGCCCAAGTTTTTGGGAGAGCACGCACAACCAGTCTCTGCCGATCACTGCAACAGTGGGTCCCGGGACCAACTTCTGCAACGGGCCAGCAGCGGCTGCCCGTTCAGTTTCAGCCAAGGCTAAGAGCTTCCCCAAGCCCGGTTGTCATGGATGTTTCACCGAATTGTCATTTTCTTGTTAAGCCGACAACGCTGCCACCCAAGCCCTAACCATTGTCATCCTCAGCGGAGATGGTTCGCGAGCGAATCATGCTGCGAAGTCGAGGGACCTGCTTTCTTTTGCCGCAGCCTCCGCCTGTGCCGCCTGGGCGCCCCGTGGAACAAACCTGAAGAGCGCGCAGCATCAGTCGGGTTTTAGCCTCTGGGTTCTTTACTTTTCCCCCACGCACGTCTTCCAATCGAGCCCGTGCGCGAATTCAATGGGGCTGATCGTAGACGGGATTATCGGGTGCGGACGACTCGTACTCCAGGCCGTAAAGATTCTTATGGCCGCTAGGCAAGTTGCTCTCGGCGATCCGCAGTACGCCAAGCGTAGAACTGGTCGCCGAAATCGTAACCTCCCGCGTCATCGCCTTCAGGGTTTCGGGCAGCGCCGACTCGTGCCAGACCCGAAGCACATACTTTCCACTGGGCACGCCGGCCATGACCACTTGGCCACGCAGGTCCGAGATACCATAGTAAGGCGTGTCCAGCGCCACCACCACCGCGCTCATCTCGGGATGAATATTACAGAAGATGTATGAGATTCCCGGTTTGTCAAAGTGCACGTCGCGTGTGCTGCCCGCTTCGTACAAGCCGAGATCGAAGCGCTTGCCCTCAAATAGTGAAAACACATTGTGAAAGAAAGGATCGTGGTTGGGGAACGCAACCACCGAACCTACCAGCACAACCAATAGGTGCGGATCGAAGCTCTTGTTCCTCTGCACCAATCGCGGTTGCTTCATCTGGCGGAACGTCACCGGGTTGACCGTTCCTGCTTCCGGCGTAAGCCAGACCACCACATTATTTGCCTCACGTGATCTGCCCGCCTTGCCCCCGCTCGTCGGGGTCAATGCCACCCGCGCCGTAAGCGTAACCTCCTGCCCACCGGCAAGACCGGCGCACAGCAGCATCACGCCGACCCATCGGAGGCAAGTAATCAGCTTCATTATCAGAACAGAATTCCCATCATCAGATTCACCTGATCGGCGGTCGGGCTTACCGCATCCAGCTCAAACGTTCTCAAGTGACGGTATTCGCCGGAAAAAAGCAGGTCGGAGCGCGGCCGGTAAATAAAATTCAGCAACGCGCTGCGGTTCTGCAGCAGGGACGCGGGGAAATACCCAGGACTCAGCGGATATCCGCGCACATCGGCGGCGTACGGACTATCCACCCCGAACGCCCCGTTAAACTCCAGTTTACCGGAAGCCCTGACTTTCAGCTGCGACCATCCTCCCACCGAATTCAGAGGCTGCAACTGGGCATAGGGATTGGGATTGCCAGTGAAGAGCACGCTCCGCCCCACTCCGCCCCCCAAGCCGCCCACCGCCCGCCCGCGATAGAACTCTCCCGTAAGGCTCACCCGGCGCGCCAGGGGAACGCTCCAGTCGGTCATCCCCGCCCAGCCGTCCACATGGTGGTTGAACACCCAGTTCTGGCGGCTGTAGTAACCAGCTGTGCCCAGAGTCAATGGCATGCCAAAGATGCTGCGTGTCCACGAAACCCGTACTCCGTAGGCCGGCTGGCCCGAACTCTCTCCGGCTTGTGCGGGACGCTCGAAGGTCGCGTAGGGCAACTCTCCGGTGACATTATCCATCATGCCCCCCTGGAGCGTGATGTTCTGCCCCTCCGAAAGATCGAAGCGGTGTTCCACTCGCACCTGCGGAATCCATCCCCAAAGGTTGCCGGCATAGCCGAAAGCGGGCACGGCCAGCGAGGCGAACGAAGTCGGCGAGAGCGGAGAAATGAAAGCATTGTCTTGTCCCGCGACAAGGGAAGTGTTCTTCCAATCCATCCGCAGGCTGGCGATACGCAAGCGCACCAGACCGAAATTGACCCCATCCGACGTATTGGTAAATCCACCGGAAAAATCAACCTGCAGGTTCCCCGTCGTCTTGGCCCCCGCCAGTCGCGGACCGAATACCTCGAGCCCAACCTCCGACTGTCGCAGGCTGGCACCCAGAGCTTTTGCGGACGTATTCGCACCCGGTCCAACCGCCCAGGTCGGGAAGTCCTGATTGTCCACCGATCCTTGATTGCCAAACACATTCAACAACACGATGCCCGAAAGCCGCATCCGGTATTTTGACGCAGCCTCGATTTTCGTCTGGTATTGGTCATTGATCTTGCTGTTCAGCAACTGCGAGGATTCTTCCAGTGCGGCGACGCGGTCTTCCACGCGGTCTGGCCTTGGCGCCGCCTGAGTTGGGTTGGGCACAGCCGTCGGACTCGCGGCGTTGGCGGCGGAGGCCTCCGGCGCCACGCTGGAACTCCGTGACGACTGCAGCTCGCGTCGCAACTGCTCGGTTTCGGCGCGGTATTGGCCCGCTTCCGACCGCAATTCCACCACCGCATCGCGCAGTTCGCGCACTTCTTCCTGAAGCTCGCGGACCGCAGTAGTCATTGCGTCGATTGGCTGCGCCGCTGGCGTGGCCTCTGCCTGCGCCCACCCACAAACACTCCCCGCGAACAAAAACAGCCCGGTCACGCCAAATTTCCTGATCTGGCCAGGCAAACCATTCCGTTGCTTCACAAGTCGCCTCCCGAAGAAAGATCCTGGAGTCAGAAGATCCTCAATAAGAAAGCTCCAGCTCTTGAACAACACAGCTCCTCCACCACCAGCTCGTGAACCATAAGCTGCTCGAATTCTGACCCTGCGGTTCAGTCTGTTTCCACCGCCGCCGGATTCCGGGTGGAACCCTACTCCAGGTGTGGTCTTTCCGTTCGAGCCAGCCGCGTCCTCGACTTTCCTTCTTCCCCTCTGTCCGAAACATTTTCAGGGGACAAGCCCAACGGCAGCAGCAAGCGGAACACCGTCCCGGCCGGCGAGGTTTTTTCGACGGCGACGTCCCCGCCATGATCCTGGACAATTTTTTGCACCACTGTAAGCCCCAGGCCGGTTCCGTTCTCCTTGCCATGGCTGACGAAGGGTTCGAACAACTGGCTACGAATCAACTCCGGAATGCCGCGCCCGGTATCGCTCACGCGGATCTCGACCCCATCCCGTACCTCGGTTAACCTCACCTCGATGCTGCCCGCCTCGGGCACCACCGCCTCACAAGCGTTTAACAGCAGATTATAGAGAGCGCGTTCCAGCTTTTTCGCATCGAACCATCCCGAACTGTTGCCTTCCTGGCTGATGCTGATCCCTACCTGTTGGAATTCCGGATGCAAACGTATCGCCTGCACGACGCGCCCCACGGAATCTCTGACATTCCCATAGGTCGGCCGCAACGACTCGCGGGTGCGCGAGAACTCCAGCAGCGAGTCGATAAGATCGGTCATCTGATTCACCGCCGCTCGAATTTCCTGATAGAGCTCTTCCCGCTGATCGGAGGACAATCGGCTCTCGCAAAGGAATTCGGCATTGGCCACAATGGCCGCCAGCGAGTGCCGCAAATCGTGCGAGATGGAACTGGCCATGCGTCCGATCGTGGCTAAGCGCTCCGCTTCGAGCAGTTCCTGCTGCGTCCTCCTCAAACTCGAGCGCATCCGGTTGAATGCCCCGGTTACTTCAGCCGTCTCGTCGCCCCCCCGAGCATCCAGCGCGTAAGTAAAGTCACCCTTTTCGAGCGCCCGTACCCCTTCCACAAGATTGGCCAGGGGACGGGTGAAGGTGTGCGAAATAAAGAACACCAAGGCGCTGCCACCCAGCACCGCAGCCAGTCCCAGAGCCAGCAATAGCCGATTCAGGCTGTCCAGAAACGCTGTGGCCTGATCGTAGGACTTCAAAACGCTCAACCGCACCGATGATTTCTTGGCGCCGGCAAGTTCCAGAGAAGTGATAAGAAAGCGTTCCTCCCCCAGTTGAATTTGTTCCGGCCCGGAAGCTCCGTGAGCCGCGTGGAGAGTGCGCTGGCGATCCAGTTCCACCTCCTGCGTCGGATTCAAAGTCGTCTTCACCACCGCATCCCCGTAGTAAAAGGCCACCTGGCTGGCGGCAATCCGGCTCACCTGCGACGCCACCCGGTCGTCGATTTCGTAGCCGATCACCAGAAATCCCAGCAGACGATTCTCCGCCGCCGGCCCGAAGTAGATGGGCTTGAGAAAAACCTCGTAGAGATGCTGACCGCCATACCACCAGTGCCCTGAACTTTCGTCGTTTACGCTGTTGGCAAATGACTCTTGCGCCACCGCGCGCGTCAGACCCGGGGACGCGGTGTGCAAGGCCACCACCCGTCCTCCTCTATCGGCCAGCACAAAAAGATCACTCCCCGCTAGGCGCCATAAATCGCTGGACGCATCCTGAATCGTGGCGTCGTGCTGGGTCGTCATCAAGGCCCGCAGGTTGGGCAAGTCGGCCAGCAGTTCGGCCGAGTGAGTCAGGGTAAGTTCGCGCTCGCGCTGGAAGTTCTGAAAGGTGCTGACGGAATTTCGCAGGTCTGCGAAGATTTCCCTTCTTACCTGGGTTTGTACGCTGTGCCGGACCAACAGAAGGCTGGTACAGGTGAGCCCGGCGGAAATCAGCAGCATGGAGAGCAGAAACTTGGTTCGCATCCGAAGTTTCAGCATACCCATCTCCCCGCAGCCGCCCGGCTTCCACCTGACTGGTTACGGCACAAACTTATAACCCATGCCGTGAACTGTTCGGAAGTGTACCGGATTGCCGGGGTCATTCTCCAGCTTCTGCCGCAGCTTCAGAATGTGATTGTCCACCGTCCGCGTAGATGGATAATTCTGGTAACCCCAGACTTCATTCAGCAATTCATCGCGCGAAATCACGCGCTCGGCATTTTGCGCCATGAATTTGAGGGTTTTGAATTCCTGGGCGGTGAGTTGGACGGCTTCGCCATTCCGCGTAACTTCCATTTTGCTGAAGTCCGCGGAGATTCCCCCGAAGGCAATGACATCGCTCGACCCCGTTCGCGCCGTCCGCCGCAACGCTGCCCGCACTCGTGCCAATAGCTCGCGCGGGCTGAACGGCTTGGTTACGTAGTCGTCCGCGCCCAGTTCCAGCAACAACACCTTGTCGGCCACGTCGCTGGCCGCGCTTAGCACGATCACAGGAAGCGCGGGCGCCTGTTGCTTGAGTTCGCGGCAGACGTCACGCCCGGACATGGCTGGCAGGCGGAGATCGAGCACCACCGCAGCCGGAGCCGCGACACGATAGGCCTCCAGCGCCGACTTCCCGTCCGCGCTGACTTCAACCGCGAATCCTTCCGCCTCGAACAGACGCTTCAGCGCCTTTTGGACGGCGCGATCATCTTCCACCACCAGAATCCGTTCCATCGGCCTCCCCGAGTAAGGAACACCAAAGGCGGACATGGTCTGGCCGCGCTGAAGAGCCGAATCCCGGCTTCCTTCCAGTCTGATCATCTGTGCTCCGCGTTCCACCCATCAAAACAGGAGAATACCCGTCAAGCTTACTACCACCAGGCGAGCGGGGCCTGCCCAGCGGCAGGTTGTTGACAATTTTTTTACAACTGGAAACAGGTCGGGTGGTAACCCGGTGCCCCACCCTCTTCGCGTTTTTGTTTTTGGCGAAAGGGTGGCGAGGTTAGGATCGGGGACTGCAGCCCTCAGGCTCATCCATCATCTCGTGGTTGATCTTGCGCAGACCAAGCTTCTCCACCTACCAGCCGGTCGCGCTACCAGCCGGTCGCGGCCCCCAATGCAATTGGTGCTGCTAGGGCTGGGGTGTCAGAATCCCAAAATAAACAAACAGGCGGCTTGCGCCGCCCGCTTGCCCACGACCAAAGGTGAACGACCAACGATCGCTGTTACGTCCCCTCGCTCCACCCTGCCAAATACTCCTCCTGCTCCGGGGTCAGCTTGTCGATCTTGATCCCGACAGACTCCAGCTTCAGCTTGGCAACCCGCTTGTCCAGATCCTCGGGGACTTTGTAAACCTTCTTCTCTAACATCTTGTAGTTTTTGACCATGTACTCGGCGGAAAGCGCTTGGTCGGCGAAGCTCATGTCCATGACGGAAGGCGGATGGCCTTCGGCCGCGGCCAGGTTGATCAGGCGGCCCTCGCCCAGAAGGTTGATCTTGCGCCCGTCACGGAGCGAATACTCTTCGACCGAACTGCGCGTGGTGCGCTTGGAGGACGACATCTTTTCCAGCGCCACGATGTCAATCTCCACGTTAAAGTGCCCCGAATTGGAGATGATGGCGCCGTCTTTCATGACTTCGAAGTGTTCTTTGGTCAGCACGCTTTTGTTGCCGGTGACGGTGCAAAACACATCGCCCAGCCGGGCTGCTTCGTTCATCGACATTACCCGGAAACCATCCATCACCGCTTCGAGAGCTTTCGTGGGATCGACCTCGGTGACAATCACCTCGGCTCCGGCACCACGGGCGCGACTGGCCAGGCCTCGTCCGCACCAGCCATAGCCGGCAACTACGAACTTCGATCCGGCCAGCAAATAGTTGGTGGCCCGAATGATGCCGTCAATCGTGGATTGCCCGGTGCCGTAGCGGTTGTCGAACAGGTGCTTGGTGTCGGCGTCGTTCACCGCCACGATGGGGAAGCGCAGCACGCCCTCTTTCGCCATGGCGCGCAGACGAATTACGCCGGTAGTGGTTTCCTCGGTGCCGCCAATTACACCTTCGAGCGCGTCCTGGCGCTTGGTGTGGAGTAAGGTCACAAGGTCGGCACCATCATCCATGGTGATCTGCGGCTTGTGGTCGATGGCCGCCAGAATGTGGCTGTAGTATGTGTCGTTGTCCTCGCCCTTGATGGCAAAGACCGGAATATTGTGATCGCGCACCAGGCTGGCGGCCACATCGTCCTGCGTGGACAAGGGATTCGAGGCGCACAACACCACATCGGCGCCGCCATCGCGCAGACAAATGGCCAGATTCGCAGTCTCGGCGGTCACGTGCAGGCAGGCTGAAATGCGAATGCCCTTCAGGGGTTGGTTCTTGATGAATTCCTTGCGGATGATCTGCAGAACCTTCATCGACTGGTTGGCCCAGTCAATCCGCCTTTTGCCAAGATCGGCCAAATCCAGATTCTTTACGTCGAAATTCACTTGCGTCGGTGTGGTTGACATGCTTCTCCTATCGCCTATAAGAACTCTATTTTGATCCTAACCGGCTGTGGAATAATTCGCGGAAACGAGCCGCCTTTTTAAAGAGCGGAGCTTTCGCGCCGCGTAAACCATTCAATATCGACAAAGACTTTAGCCCCTGTCGCGACCAACCGTGTGGTGTTGGCGTTTCTCCTCACTGGGATAAGACTTAATCCTACTTGCTGACGCCCTGTGCGGCCGGTTCGCGCAGGCCAGCATCGCTGGCCAGCTTGGCTGCCTTGTCAGTGGCTTCCCAGGTAAAGTCGGGATCATTCCGGCCAAAGTGACCGTAAGCCGCAGTTTTACCGTAGATCGGCCGCCGCAATTTCAGCGAGTCAATAATGCCCTTCGGGGTCAAGTGGAAATTCGCCCGCACCACATCGGGAATCGTGTCCGGGTCCACCTTGCAGGTGCCGAAGGTGTCTACTCGCACGCTCACCGGATCAGCCACACCGATCGCGTATGCGAGCTGCACTTCGCAGCGGTCAGCCAGGCCCGCGGCCACGATGTTCTTGGCAATGTGCCGCGCCATGTAGGCCGCTGAGCGGTCCACTTTGGTCGGGTCCTTGCCGCTGAAAGCGCCGCCACCGTGGCGGCCCATGCCGCCGTAGGTGTCCACGATAATCTTGCGTCCGGTCAGACCGGTGTCCCCCATCGGTCCGCCAATCACAAATCGTCCGGTGGGATTGATGTGGTATTTGGTATCGGGGTCGAGTAGTTGGGCTGGGATGGTGGCCTGGATGACGTGCTTGAGAATGTCGCTGCGCAATTCGTCGTTGGTTATATTCTCCGCGTGCTGGGTGGAAATAACCACCGCATCCACACGGATCGGTTTGTGGTTGTTGTCGTATTCCACCGTCACCTGCGACTTGCCGTCAGGACGTAAGTAAGGAAGCTTGCCATGTTTCCGAACTTCGGAAAGCCGCATGCACAGCTTGTGGGCCAGCGAAATCGGCGTAGGCATCAACTCCGCATTCTCATTGCAAGCATACCCAAACATCATGCCCTGGTCGCCGGCGCCGCCGGTGTCTACGCCCATGGCGATGTCGCCGGATTGTTTGTTGATGCTGGAGATCACGGCGCAGGTATTGGAGTCGAAACCGTAGAGGGCGTTGTTGTAGCCGATGGAGGAAATCGTGCCCCGGACCAGCGACTGGAAATCCACGTAAGCCTTGGTGGTGATTTCACCGGCGATGACAACCAAGCCGGTGGCGGTCAGAGTCTCGCAGGCGACGCGGCTGACCGGATCTTCGGCCAAGCAGGCATCGAGAATGGCGTCGGAAATCTGGTCGGCGATTTTGTCGGGATGGCCCTCAGTGACAGATTCGGACGTAAAAAGATAACGATTCAGGGATGACAAGCGGCTTCTCCTTCAAGAGCTATCGACGTTAGGGTCTGGCGGGAGGATCAGAACGCAAACGGTCTATGAATGAACATTTTGCAGCCTATCAAAAAGTACCAGAGAAGGGGGCCCGGACGCAATGATTTTGGACCGAGGAGCGGACACTGGCAGCGACCGGAAAGGGGCTGCCTGTGGATGGTAGTCGCCGGCGGTTAAACGGAGAGAGTTGAACGCAAATAAATGCGCAGTGGCTCCGCTGCCCGGCGGAAGCCAGCCCATCTCCATCTGCGCGGCGGGCACCGAGGCCGGAAGGGCCCGGCTAGAGCTTCAGACCCTTGGGGTCAAAAGTGATTGTTTTTACTTCGTTGTAGGCTCCTTGCGAAGGCAACTTCTTACCGTTGAATGAGATATCCAGGGCACCGGCATTTCCGGTCTTAATCACGATCTGGTCCCGAGCTCCGATGGATTTTTCCGCCGACGCGGACAGCATGTCCTGCATGATCTGCCGCCCGTCCGCGCTGATCGCGACCCAGGAGTCGGCTCGCGCCTTGATCTGGACGAGAAAGGCTCCCGGACTCGGGACTGAATCCGGCGGCGGGGTCGCGGGCGTGGAGGTTTGCGAACCAACTGCGGCAGGCTTTGATGCTGGAGACTGAGGCGACGTATTGGCGATTTCCGGGACAGGCGGAGCTTGTGGGACATTCGAGGGAGCTGCCGTCGAACCGTTGATAGCAGCAGGCGGGAGGGGAACGACGATCGGTTTGGCCGACCTTTCCCGCGAGTGGAAGCCCCAGAACGCGAAACCGAAGGCCACGACCAGCAGAGCAATCGCGAACCATCCCCAAGGGATGCGGGAAACGCCGTTGCCGGAGTCCTCGCTGGGAAAAGCTGGCGTCGGGGTCGCCGGAACCGCTACTAGAGGGCTGGCTCCCGGTTGGCTTTCGGGTGTCAGAGTGGCCCCAGTAGCGAGCTCGTAATCAGCAACCGCCTGAGCTTCGTCGACCCCAACAGAACGAGCATAGGCGCGAACAAAGCCTTTGTTGAAGATTCCACCGGGAAGTTGGTCGAAGTGTTCTTCCTCGATGGCGAGCAAGAAGCGGGTGCCGATCTTGGTGGACAGGGATATCTCGTCCAACGTGATCTTGCGTTGCTCCCGTTCCCGCTTCAATCGTGCCCCTAAGGATTCCACGGAACTTGTCTCCTGTCGTCCAAAGATGTTGCAGATGTCCGCTCGAAATGACAAGAGTAGAGGACGTAGCGGCAGGAGTAAACAGGCTGCGAAAAAATGCTCTTGGGAAGAAACCTCAAACCCGATGGGCTAAAAGCCCTATTGATGCACGGCTTACGCGGCCCTGACGGGCCTCTCTTCCCCCTTGCCGCCGACTATCCTGAGTTCTTCCGCAGCCGGTTACTGATGCCCGTACCCAATCCGCTCCAACCTGAACCTTTCCCCAGCCGGTTAGCTGCGCCAAACCCGGGTCAAAGATCAGTAGGGCGGGCGGGTGCATCCGCCGGTAAGGCCGAAGATAAATATATGTTAATCCGGTGCTGCCGGGTCAGTTATTTGGAGTGAAAGAGAACCGGAATGTTAAACGAGCCTGGCGGCCATCCCGGTTTTCACGGCGCGGCTATGTCCATTCAGGACGTGGCGTTATGGGTTCTGGTTACTAAGGTTGATTGCCCCTGCTTTCCGGTGTTGCATATAATTTCAATACTTCCCGGACCGTTGAGGACCGCTGTTCATGACCAAGGCCACCACTGCCGCTGACCGAAAGGTTCAGGAACTGAGCATCTTTCATGATGTGGCCAAGGCGTTGACTTCCTCGCTCGATCTTGATTCCATCCTGCAGACCATCATGGAAAAGATGGCGGAGTACTTCAAGCCTGACAACTGGTCCTTGCTGATGGTGGATGAGGAACGCGACGAGCTTTACTTTGCCATCGTGGTGGGCAAGGCTGCCGAGGCGCTGAAGAACGTCCGGCTTAAGGTGGGGGAAGGAATTGCCGGCTGGGTGGCCAAGCACGGGGAACGCGTGGTTGTGCCCGACGTGTACACCGATCCGCGTTTCGCCAAGCGGATTGACGAAATGACCAAGTGGGAGACGCGGTCCATTATCTGCGTGCCTCTGCGGTCCAAGTTGCGAGTTCTGGGAGTGATTCAACTGGTCAACGTAAAGATGGAACACTTCACCGACCAGGAGTCCTTCTTTCTTCAGTCGATTTGCGATTACGCCGCCATCGCCATTGAAAATGCACGCTCGGTGGAGAAGATTCAGGAGCTTACCATCACCGACGATTGCACCGGGCTCTATAACGCCCGTCATCTCTACAAGACTCTGGAAACCGAGGTCTACCGCTCGGCACGCTACGGCTACGAGTTCACAGTCCTATTCATCGATCTGGACCACTTCAAGCAGGTCAACGATACTCACGGACATTTGATCGGGAGCAAGCTGCTAATGGAAATCGGGTACCTGATCAAGGCCCAACTGCGTCTGATTGACTACGCCTTTCGCTATGGTGGGGACGAATTTGTAATCCTGTTACCACAAACGGGAAAAGACGCGGCGCTGGTGGTGGCACGGCGCGTGCGGGACAGTCTTCGCACCAGCATGTTCTGTCAGGAAGAGGGGTTAAACCTGAACGTTCGCGCCTCGATCGGCGTGGCTACCTACCCGCACGACGCCAAGTCGCCACGGGAGATCATCCGCCAGGCGGACGAAATGATGTATCTGGTGAAGAACACTTCGCGGGATAACATTGGGATTGCTTCGCGCGGAGTGATGAAGTAGGCGGCGGACCTCGGGCGCGGAATCTCAGCCTCCAGCCGCCAGCTTTGAGCCTGCCCGGGATTGTCCACGTCAAGGCCAGCGATGCAGCAACGACCTCGGAAATGAATTCAGCACCGCTGTACGCTCAATTAGCCATGACCGGCAAGTGCCGAAATCTCGGCACAATATCTTCGCCGAAACCGCCCAGGCAAATCCTTCGCGGGGCGAGTCGCCCTCACCACCCGGAGAGAGTTACTTCGCCGGCGCAACCGCTGGTTGCGCTATGCGCGCCGGCAGCGCTTTCGGGCGGGCTGGCTCCGGCGGCTGCAGCCACTTCCGGATTTCCGGTAGCGCCGCCCGCGTCGCTGTTTCTCCGGCGCGAATCAGCTCCGCGAAGCGCTCGAAATCGTCGTACTTGTAGCCATTGACGTTGGGATCGATCACGAGATCAGCAGCTGCCTTCCACACATTGCAGTTCATCTCCTGGGCAATCGCGAAACACTGGCCAATCACGTCGAATAGGTGTCGCGGGCCGGCATCGCTGTTAGTCCAGCTGCCTTTGAGATGGACCGCCAGAACCCGCTGAGCGCCCATTTCTCGCAGCGGCACGGCGGGCACGGCGTGCGCCAACATGCCATCTACCAGCAGGCGGCCGCGAATTTTCACGGGGAGAAACATGCCTGGGTAGGCGCAACTGGCGCGCACCGGATCCACCAGAGGTCCGGAGTGAAACACCACGCCTGCACCGGTGGAAAAATCTGTGGCAGTCACCGCCAAAGGAATCAGCAATTCTTCGAATGTCTTGACCTTCAGAATGCTGCTGAGAAACTTGATCATGCGTTCGTTGCTGGCAAATCCATAACGCGAGAGGGTCCAGCGGGCGAAGTGTTTGAAGCGCACCCGGGTGGCGATTTGCTCCAGCTCGGGGATGGTGACGCCGCTGCAGTAGGCCGCGCCGATGAGCGCCCCCACACTGGTGCCCGCGACCAGGCTGATGGGAATATCTTCTTCTTCGAGGACTTTCAGAACACCGATATGGGCGATGCCGCGAGCAAAGCCCCCACCCAGCGCAAGTCCGATACCCGCGGAACTTTGGGCCGGCGGCGGCGGCG
>Ga0070697_100000519_pt1 | contig 29091 bp, 20 predicted proteins | sample KBSK1501metaG_FD_65475 | JGI IMG/M metagenome (GOLD analysis project Ga0070697, IMG submission 65475) | Corn, switchgrass and miscanthus rhizosphere microbial communities from Kellogg Biological Station, Michigan, USA - KBS K1-50-1 metaG | ecosystem: Host-associated > Plants > Roots >...
CCAGGCAGCCGTGTCGCAGAACCAGACGGCGCTTGAGCTCTCCCGGGAGCTTTACACGTCCGGCCTCGGGGACTTTCTGGCCGTGCTCGATGCCCAGCGGCAACTCTACGGGAATGAAGATCTCTTGGCGCAGAGCCAGACTGCGGTGGCGACGAATCTGATCGCTTTGTACAAAGCACTCGGAGGAGGGTGGAAATCATTTCCCCAACAATAAAGACCTCGGGACACGAGTCAGCTAGTGGACTGCTCGGTCCGACCACGTCCTCATCGACATGGACCTGCAAGAAGGATTGTTGACCTTTGGCACCAAGTGGTTAATGGCGGGATGCTCGGAAGTGCACACAACCTGTTCGGAAAGGTGCTTCCATATCCCGCCGCGTCAGCGAGGATCGCATGGCTGCGGCGGGGGCAATGCTGACTGCGATTTTCAGCCACGCCGCAGACAGAAGCGGACTGAAAGCGGACTGAGTCGAGAGGCAATTCGATCTTTAAGTTCTTCACCATCATCGTCGCCAGGAACCGAACCGGATCCCGCCGAAAAATAGCGGACTGAGAGCGGACTGGGAGGGCAAGACGCGATTCCGCTAAGTTCTTTGGAATGATGGTGGCCAGGGACGGAGTTGAACCGCCGACGCCAGCCTTTTCAGGGCTGCGCTCTACCACCTGAGCTACCTGGCCACGTCCCAGCTCACAGCTAGAATGCCGACGCGGGCGAGCCGTCCAGAACACGCTGGGAGTTTGGCGGAAATGCCAGTGAACGCCGGCTCAGATCGCTGTCTGCGCTTGGAACAGCACGATTATAGCAACCAAGTTGCATTCACTCAACGCGAAGAACCGTCTGCGCTAGTGGGGATTTTCGTGGTTTCAGTCGACTGTCTGCTGTCTGCCGTCGCTAGTCGTTGGCTGTTGGCAAAATGCGGAGAATCACTCAGATAATCCCGGTGACACAACGGTTCCATTCAACACCGTAAAGGCACATCGATTCGATGCAACCCAGTAGGGAATCTCGCGATAGTCCCCGGCCTCGAAGACAGCCAAGTCTGCATCTTTACCGGGCTCAATCGATCCCTTGCGGTCTTGCAGACGCAGTGCCCAAGCGCCGTTGATGGTACCCGCGGCAATTGCCTCAGCGGGAGACATCTTCATATGCGTGCATGCCAGCGACAACACAAACGGCATGCTGGCTGTGGGCGATGAACCGGGGTTGTAGTCGGTGGCGAGAGCCACAGGAACACCGGCGTCGATCAGCTTCCGCGCTGGTGGATATTTCTCCAGACCAAGAAAGTAGTTGGCGCCGGGCACGAGGGTAACGACCGTATTGCTCTTCCCCAGCGCCTCGATATCTCCGTCCCCGACATGATCCATGTGGTCGAGAGAAACAGGCTTGCAGCAATTCAGCAAAGATTCAACAAAACCCTCTCCGGGCGAGACGAGTTGGCCGAGATGAGCGCGGATTTCGAGGCCATGTTGGATCGCCGAAGAGAAAATCCTGGCGGATTCAGTTTCGGAGAATGCGCCGCGATCGCAGAACACATCCACAAATTCAGCCAACTTCCGCTTTGCAACATGCGGGATCATCGTTTCGCAGACTTCGTCCACGTACTTGTCGCGTTTGTCCCGGAAGTCGGGAGGAATCACGTGTGCGCCCAGAAATGTAGAAACCACAGTTCCTGGCCAGCCCCTTGCGGCATTCCGAATCGCCTCCAGCGATTTGATCTCTGATACGAAGCTCAGCCCGTATCCTGACTTGGCTTCTACCGTGGTTGTACCCTGCTCGGTCATTTCACGTAGCGCATCGAGCACACGCTCGGCCAGCAGCGACTTCCCTGCCCTGCGCACTCCTTCCACGCTGGAGCGAATGCCACCTCCGGCTTCGGCGATCTGCTCATAAGTTGCGCCGGCAACGCGCTGTTCGAAATCCACCAGCCGCGGAGTCACGAATACCGGATGGGTGTGAGAATCCACAAATCCGGGCAGAACGACCTGGTTTTCGCAATCGATCTCGACAATTTTCTTTCGGTTTTTCTTGAACCAGGGATCGCGCAGAGCGTCTTTGGTCTTGCCGACCGACACAATTTTTCCGCCCAGGCACAGGACTGCGGCGTCTTCAATGATGCCGAGTTCTTTCAGGCCCGGTCCGCGGCGTGGTCCGCTTTGGTTCGATCGCAAAGTGAGGAGTTGGCCGATGTTAACCAGCAACAGTGGTCGGGCCTCAGGCATTGCCGCCTCGACCGCAGTACGTCCACCACGGAGGCACGGAGACACGGGGTCTCTTGAATCTCGTGGTATCTGATGGATGGTTCCGGCGGACGGATTCCAGAAGGATAAGGCCAGGTTGATTGCGATCTTCGATGGCTGCCCCGATGATCGTGTCTGTGATCGACTCGGACAGTAACTCTTGTGACCTCCGTGTCTCCGTGTCTCCGTGGTGGAGGTTCATTCTGCCTTGCCTGGGATTCTCACGCCCTTCTCATCCGCGAAGCTCTTCGCCTCTTCATACCCCGCATCCACGTGCCTTATCACGCCCATCCCCGGATCAGTCGTCAGCACACGCTCGATGCGCCTGGCCATCGCCTCGGTGCCATCGGCTACCGTGACTTGACCCGCGTGCAGAGAGTATCCAATACCCACACCGCCGCCATTGTGGATCGACACCCACGACGCGCCTGCGGCCGTGTTGAGCAAAGCGTTCAGCAGAGGCCAGTCGGCGACCGCGTCGCTGCCGTCTTTCATACTTTCGGTTTCACGATAGGGAGACGCCACCGACCCACAATCGAGGTGATCGCGACCGATCACAATGGGCGCTTTGATCTTGCCCTTCTTCACCAGTTCATTGATTGCCAGGCCGAATTGTGCGCGTTCACCATAACCCAGCCAGCAGATGCGCGCCGGAAGTCCCTGAAACTTGATTCTCTTTTTCGCGAGATCGATCCAGCGCCGCAGGATTCGATTCACCGGGAAGAGCTCGAGCACCAGTTCGTCGGTTACGTGAATGTCGGACGGTTCACCCGACAGCGCCACCCAGCGGAACGGGCCGCGTCCCTGACAAAACAGCGGACGAATATAGGCGGGAACAAATCCAGGAAAGTCGTATGCGTTCTTCACCCCGCGCTGAAAGGCAAACGTTCGGATGTTGTTGCCGTAGTCGAACGTAACCGAACCCATTTTTTGAAGCCGCAACATACCTTCGACGTGGCGCGCCATGGCATCGAGCGATTTCTCTTCGTACGCGCGCGGATCGCGTTTGCGCAATTCCAGCGCCGCTTCCAGGCTCATACCATTCGGCACATAGCCGTTCAGCGGATCGTGTGCCGAGGTCTGGTCGGTAAGAATATCGGGGACGACGCCACGCTCGGCAAGTTCGGGAATAACATCGGCGCAGTTGCCGACCAGTCCGACGGAAACATTTTCTTTCTTGCGAACTGCGTTCTTCAGAATGCGCAATGCCTCGTCGAGCGAGGTGACCATGAAGTCGCAGTAGCCGGTTCTCAGGCGCTTCTTAATGCGTTCGGGGTCGACGTCAATGCCCAGAAATGCCGCCCCAGTCATGGTTGCCGCTAGCGGCTGGGCGCCACCCATCCCACCCATTCCGCCGGAGACGATCAGCTTGCCGGCGAGATCGCCACCGAAATGCTTTTCTCCTGCCGCGGCGAAAGTCTCAAACGTGCCCTGCACAATGCCCTGCGAGCCGATATAAATCCACGAGCCCGCAGTCATCTGGCCGTACATCATCAGGCCGGCGCGTTCCAGTTCATTGAATTTTTCCCAGTTGGACCAGTGTCCGACCAGGTTGGAATTCGCGATCAGCACACGGGGAGCGTACTCGTGCGTTTTGAAAATTCCCACCGGCTTGCCGGACTGCACCAGCAGGGTCTCATCATTCTCGAGATTCTTGAGCGAATGAACGATGGCGTGATAAGCCTCCCAACTCCGCGCTGCGCGGCCGGTGCCGCCGTACACCACCAGATCACGCGGCCGCTCGCCAACCTCTTCGTCGAGATTGTTCATCAGCATGCGCATCGCGGCTTCCTGTTGCCAGCCCTTGCAGGAAATCGTCGTGCCACGCGGCGCGCGGATGGGAGTATAGGTTTTCTCGGAAATCTCGGTCTCTACCGGCATGGCTCAATGGTATTGCTTCTGATTGCGGGGCGCAATTCTGGTGATGAGCAACAGAGGATGGGAATCCACCACGGAGTCACAGAGGCCCGGAGTTACACAAGGATATTGTCATTCCGAGACGTCCGCAACTTGAAGCTCCTAAAGCTCCGTGTCTCTGTGTCTCTGTGGTGGATTTTGATTTTTAGGAGAAGTGCACTACCAAGAACTGTACGCAGTCCCCTCACTCGACATCTGTGGAGACCCGCTATGCACGTCCTGAATGCCGCCGGTGTCCTGCTGGCTGGGATCGTAGATGACGCTTTCTTCCTGGTCCACAGTCCAGGTGCTGTTTTGGCCCGTAAAAGGGTCGTTGGGAATCTGTTTGAGGTAGCCGGCAGTCACCAGATCGTCGAGAGCTTGCGGCGCCTTCTGCTTATCCAGCGTGTATTGCGAAATCAGTTGGCGCATGGTGTAGAGGTCCTGTTTCAAAACGCCTTCTTTAGCGTGCAGGATAGACGTGTTGTAGGCGGGAATGGCAATCGAGACCAGAATTAAGATCATGCTGATCACGATCATCATCTCGATCAAGGTGAACCCGCGCTGATTTTTTTTGCGCCTTGCCATCTACCAATCCTTGTACTTGGTGCCATCCAGTGCCTCGCCCTGCGACTTGGTGAATACGTCGAACACGTTCTGGCCGCCCCACGAGTCGGAATCCGGCTCATCCTGCATGGAACGAAGTCCCCACTCGGTGCTGCCGGTCATGGGATCTTCCGGAATTTTTCGCAGGAAGCGTAGCTTCTTGCCGGCGACATCTACTCCCTTGACCAGTGTTTCGAGATCGGGGGGATAGCCTTCGGTGCCCACCTTGAGCTGAAATGCGCCCCGGTCGGCAGCGTCTTTGTAGCGATCGATCGCGTCGCGCATCTGCCAAAGGGCTTGCCGCAACTCGTGCTCGCGCTCGCGCTTGATGGCGACGCGCGCCATGGGAATGGCCAATCCGGTCAAGATGACCAGGATCGCCGTGGCTACGATCAGCTCAATCAGCGTAAAGCCGAGCTGGCGCGAGTGCCGCCTCCGCGCACGATCTATTTTGGATGTAACCACCGACTTCATGAACTCCGTCTATTGAATTACCACGTTGGCTACGGCGCCGGAGACCGGCAGCGCCTGATTGTTGGGGTCGCGCGCTCCGCCTCGCGCAATTGTCAGCGCAGTCTGTCCCGCCGCTTTCGCAATGAAGGTCAGCGTCACCACTGCTCCCTGCCCGGAAACTCCCGCCGAGCCCGGCGGACGGTTGGCGTTAATCTGCACCGTGCCACTCTGGTCGTCGTCGCGATGTACCAGCGCGACCGCCTGGCCATCCTGCGAGAGAAAGCCTCCGTTCGAGACGTTCACCAGTTGCAGGAGCCGGGGATCGTAGCTCATCTGCAGCGGCACCGCGCTCACGTTCTGCGCGCCAGAGAGCAGAATGTTTACCGTGAAAGTAGATCCTGGTTTCTGTGTCACGCTTGCCGGATCAAAGATAAAGCTTGCCTGACCGGGGTTGCCTCCCTGCTGCGGATTCTGCTGCGGTGGTGCGCTCTGCGGGTTCGGTTGCGGTTGCTGAGGCACGCCAGGGGCCGCTGTCGCCGGAGCCTGGCCTGCAGGCATGGTGCGGCTCGCCCGGTGTAACTCGATCGCGCTCGCCGTTCCCACGTCAAGCGCTCTGCGATTCAAATCGCTGATGTCGACTCCGCGAACGATGTGCGGTATCAGGGCAAATACGATTTCGTTTTCGCGGTGCTCCGTGTTCGATTGTGAGAACAGATATTTCAGGATCGGAATCTGCGCCAGCCCAGGGATGCCGCTTAGCGACTTGGTCGTCTGATCTTCCAGAATTCCGCCCAACAGATTCACTTCGCCTTCCCTGAGCCGAATATCGTGCTCGATTTTTCTCTGCCCAATCACCGGCTGATTGATGCCGCCGATATTGGTGGTCGAAGTCACCGCGGAAACATCCAGCGCGATCTTCAACGTCACTTCCCCGCCCTGATGCACCTTCGGCGTGATGTCGATATTCACGCCCACATCCAAATATTGAAACTGCGTATTGACCAGCGGGTTGATACCGACACCGCCGATGCCCGGCTGAAACGACCCCGTCGCGACCGGCACCCGGTCGCCGATCTTGAGGGTTGCTTTCTGGCCATCGAGCGCGCGAATCTGTGGATTTTGAATAATCTTTACAGAATTGTCATTGAACAGCGCAGTCGCGGTCGCCGGCGGAATTGTGACCGTGAAGTCGGTCGCGTTCAGATTTCCGATGCGGTTCAAATTAATCTGATTCGGAGTTCCGGAAGTATTCTGAGTGGGGGTTGTAGTGGCGGTTCCTCCGGTGGTCGTAATGTTACTGATGTTGTTCTGCAAGGCCACGGTAGCGCTGGTCGGCGGATTGATGCCCAGATTGCGCATCTTATCGCGGCTGACCTGCATTACCGCTACTTCGACGATGACCTCCGGCTTGGCCTTGTCGAGATCGCCGACAAGTTTTTCAGCCAATGCAATCTGGTCGGGAGTTCCGCGAATTACGATCGCTCCTTCAGCGGGCAAGGGCTGGATGCGCTGGATCTCCAGGATCTGTCGCATCGCGTTCACTACGTCCTGCAATTCGGTCGGCTGGGATAAATTCGCAAGATAAAAAGTCTTGATGACGCTTTGTTCAATGTCTTTGCGCTTCGCGGGTGTGTCCTGGGCGACAAAAATCGTGTTGGGCGTAACCGGCCGGTAGAAAGTTTTCGATTGCAGGGCGATGATGTCGAGAGCTTCGTCCAGCGTCACCCCGTTCAATTCGACCTTGATGCGGCGCGAGGTGTAGTCGGGATCGAAAAGCACGTTGATGCCTGCCAGCTTGCCCACCGTTTCGTAAATCATCTTCGTATCTTCGGTGAGCTTCAAGGTGATGGGAACATTGGAAATGGGCGTAAGTTCCACCGGCCCGGCAGCTTGCTCCAGCCGCTTTCTCATCTCACTGGGAGGCTGCGCCGCCTGTGGAGGAGCTTTAGCGCCATCGATCATCTGCTGCGTGCGCCGGACCTCTTGCCGGGCGATAGCCAGGGATGGATCAATCTCAGCCGCTTTCTGAAACTCTGCCAGCGCCGCTTCCAGTTGGCCGCCCTCCCGCAACAACTGCCCGCGGTGGACGTGGGAGGCAGCGGCGGCGAAGCGAGCACGCTGAAAGGCAGCTCGGTACTCCAAATCTTTGGGCTTCAGGTCGTACGCTTGCTTGTAGTAGTCGTAGGCTTGTTCATAATTCTGGCGAGCTTCCGCATCTTTGCCCTTTTCGTACAAGGACTTAGCCTTGTCAGCAGCAGCCGGCAAAGTCACGGACAAAAGGAGGAGAAATACAGTCCCCAGGCGCAAAAGGCGTTTCATCACTGACCCCTCGCAGACAGTCTTCCCCCGGTGGAGGGCCTAAACCCTGCCTGTCCAAAACCTGTTTCCACCGAAGGAGATGTAAGCGGCGCGATTATAACAGAGCCAGCCGGGAGCTCGAAGTTACTGCTATGGTTGCACTTGAACTCGCAAGGGTGGGGATGCATGGAGTAGTAAGTAGGCATTTTGCTAGAGCTGAATGTCTCCGTAAGCTTTTTTTAAATCGACGCAGGCGTATCAAGCAAGACGAGAGCGTCGTTGCTGATGCTCGTTGAGACTAGCCGCCTTCCCATTTCCGCATAATTGCTAAGATAGGAACTCGGAACCGTTATGGCACGTCAGCCCGGACATCAAACCCGGCCAAATCCGGAAAAGAACCCCCGCCGCGATCCCACCGCTGCGGGCGAGCGCGATGCTGCTGTAAACAGGATCGCTGGACATAACTACTTCTTGCTGGAAAAATTTGAGGCCGGAATTGCGCTAACCGGCACTGAGGTCAAGTCGGTACGGGCTGGCCGGGCGAATCTGAAGGATTCCTACGGCCTGGTAAAAGACGGTGAATTGTGGCTGCTCAACTGCCACATCGGACCCTATGAGCACGGAAACATCTTCAATCATGCCCCGCTCCGCACCCGTAAGCTGTTGGTTCATAAGGAAGAACTTCGGAAATTGATCGGAAAGACGCAGCAGCGCGGCCTCACCTTGATTCCCACCCGAATGTACTTTCATAATGGCCGAGTGAAAGTAGAGCTTGCGCTTGCCAAGGGTAAACAACTCTGGGATAAGCGGGAGACCGAACGCCGCCGTACCGCCGATAAAGAAGCCCGCGATGCCATCGCTCGTAGCCGAAAAGCTCGGTAAGCTAACCGCCAGGATACCTGCCTCTCTGAAAATCTGGCTTTTCTGAGAATCTTGTTCTGTTTTCGGAAATTTTCAGGCCTGCTTGCTGCGTCTAGCGCTTTTCTGAGTATGCTTGCCGCCTTCGTGAGCAGAGGGTGGTTTCCATCACCCCACGCTGGAGCACTAGCCCGTTCTCCGGTGAAGAAACCCTCGCCCATGAACACAGCGGCGGAGGGTCCCCCCTTTTTCCGCCGCTGTGCTTTTCCCGTCCCGCGCTACGGGCGAACCCACTGGGGCGATGAGGGAGATGTTCGCCTTTGCAAGACAACTCCTACTGTTCTGTTTTTGTGAATTTGCACAATGTCCCTCGGTCAAAACTGGCCAACTCTGGGTACAATGTGCGACCTGGTGCGCACGCACTTACAAACACGCCCTGTTCGTTTGAATGAGGCCAATCCAATCTAAGGAGAAATCAATGCCTGGATCAAAGGGGTCGTCGTCCGTCTGTTCTCTTCTCTTCCTTCTGCTCATCATCCTCTGTTTCACAACCATGGTCGTAGCTCAGGTTCAGGGCCCCACCGTAAGGCACGATGTCCATCACGATGTTTCCCCTCCACTTCTCGATCTGATCAAACTGGCTCCTCCGCCGTCTCTGGTAAAACATGAAGCCGAGCCGGTTCGCCGAATTCCTCTTCCTCCCGGTTTGTCGCAACTGGAAGAAGATCCAATCCGGCAGAGGACGATCGCTCCACTCACACCTTTAGTCAGTCAAAGCTTTGAGGGCCTGGGCCAGGGGCAATACGGGTTCTCGGTGACCGGCGCGCCTCCGGATACCAATGGCGCGGTAGGAGCGACGCAGTACGTGCAATGGGTGAACACTTCCTTCGCAATATTCAACAAAACAACTGGAGCTTTGATCGCAGGACCTACGGCAGGCAACACCTTGTGGTCGGGGTTCGGCGGAGGTTGCCAAACAAATAATGATGGCGATCCCGTTGTGCTCTACGACAAGCTGGCTCAGCGTTGGGTGTTCAGCCAGTTCTCCGTTACCACCACGCCTTACCTGCAGTGCATCGCGGTCTCGACGACTTCCGACGCAACCGGAACCTTCAACCGATATTCATTCCAGTACAACAATTTCGACGATTACCCAAAGATGGGCGTATGGCCTGACGGGTACTACGAAACTTTCAACATGTTCAATGGCAATACCTTTGTTGGAGCCGACGCCTGCGCTTACAACCGCACCGCGATGTTGGCTGGGCAGGCCGCAACCCAGGTCTGCTTCCAGCAAGGTTCGGCAGTAGGTGGATTGCTGCCGGCGGATCTGGACGGATTGACTGCTCCGCCCAGCGGATCACCCAACTACATGATCTATTTCGGTACCAACAACTTGAACCTGTACAAGTTCCACGTGGACTTCGCGACGCCCACAAATTCCACGTTCACTGGACCCACTGTGATTCCCGTTACAGCGTTTACGCCGCTGTGCAGCGGGGGAACCTGCGTTCCGCAGCCGGGCACCACGCAGCAATTGGATTCTCTCGCCGACCGCCTCATGTATCGCCTGGCATATCGCAACTTCGGCAGTCATGAGTCGCTGGTGGTGAACCATTCTGTCTCGGTCACCGGAGGCGGCGGTGTCCGCTGGTATGAAATCCAGAACCCCAGCGGGACACCTCTGGTAGCCCAGCAGGGCACGTTCGCGCCGGACTCCACCTATCGCTGGATGGGCAGCATCGCCATGGATCAAGCCGGAGATATCGCGGTGGGATACAGCAAGTCGAGCAGCTCGGTATCGCCATCGATTGCCTTCGCCGGACGAATTCCAAGTGATCCTTCGGGCACTCTGGAGTCAGAAACCAATGTGATCTCTGGCACAGGATCGCAAAACGGCTCACTCTCACGCTGGGGCGATTACAGCGCCATGACGGTCGACCCAGTCGACGACTGCACCATGTGGTACACCGACGAATATATGAAGACCACCGGCAGCTTCAACTGGAACACGCGGATTGCAAACTTCAAGTTCACCGGATGCGGAGGTTCAACCGGTACAGTCACACTGACCCCGAACAGCTTGAACTTCGGAAATCAAACGGTGGGTGTGACAAGCGCACCTCAGAACGTCACGCTGGCTAACAACCAGTCGGTCAGCCTATCGATCACCAGCATTACCAGCAGCGGCGACTACGCGCAGACCAATACCTGCGGCACGTCCGTGGCAGCCAACTCGAGTTGCACCATCAGCGTGACTTTCACACCCACGACCACCGGCACTCGCACCGGAACGCTGACGGTAACTGACAACGGTCCGGGCAGTCCGCAAACTGCCAGCCTGACGGGCGTAGGCACAACCGGCGGTGGAGGTCAGGTCGCCAGCTACGACTCAACACTCAAGGCTCCGAAGTGCGGGGTGGTGGGATCTTCGTGCGACTCAGGAACCACTCTTGTTCTGGGCCGCGACACCATCTCGGGCGGCGCTGAAACCAATCAGCCCAACACCATCAACAGCTCCTGCGCTGATGGCACTTCCGGAACATTCCACTCCGACGAATCCAACGACCGCCTCATGGTAGCCACCACGGACGGCAGCAACCTGGCGCCGGGCAAGACGGTGACGATCAGCGCCACGGTGTATGCGTACAGTACAGGTTCTTCCGACGCTTTGGATCTGTACTATGCGGCCAACGCCAGCAGTCCCACGTGGGTCTTCATCAAGACGATCGTTCCCCCGACAGGCGGAGCGCAGACGCTCACCGCAAACTACACTTTGCCGAGCGGCGGCAGCCTGCAAGCGGTAAGGGCCAACTTCCGCTATCTGGGGAGCGCCTCCTCTTGCAGCACCGGCGCTTACGATGATCATGACGATCTGGTCTTCGCAGTGGCCGCGGGCACTCCGGGATTCACCATTGGAGCTTCTCCGAGCTCGGTCACCGTGACGCAAGGCGCAACCGCAACCAGCACCATCACGGTCACCAGCCAGAACGGCTTCACCTCAGCCACTACACTCACCGCCTCGGGCCTTCCCAGCGGCGTGACTGTTGCGTTCGTCCCCAATCCAATCACTCCGCCGGCAAACGGCAGTGCAACCTCCACGCTGACCTTCACGGCTTCCTCGACCGCAACCACAGGTACTTCGACGGTCACGGTGACGGGAACGTCAGGCTCGCTGGTTCAAAACACCAGCATCACCTTGACAGTGAGTGCCGCGGGAGGTCCGCAAACCGCGGTTTACGACTCCACACTTAAAGCACCCAAGTGCGCGACGGTAGGCACGTCGTGTGACACGGGCGCAACTCTCATTAACGGACGCGACACCATCTCCGGCGGTGCGGAGTCGCATCAACCCAATACCATCAACAGCACTTGCGCCGATGGCACCTTGGGCACCTTCCACTCCGACGAGTCCCTCGACCGCCTACTCGTGGCGTCTACCAACGGCGGGCTGCTGACACATGGCAACACCGTCACAGTAACCGCAACCGTCTGGGCATATAGCGGATTCACCTCCGATGCCCTGGACCTCTACTATGCGCCGAACGCGAGTAGCCCGGTATGGACGTTCATCAAGACCATCGTTCCCTCGGGCTCCGGAGTGCAAACGCTGTCGACCACGTTCACACTTCCGACCGGAAGCTTGCAGGCAGTGCGAGGGCAGTTCCGCTATTTGGGAAGCGCGTCCTCCTGCACAACCGGTTCGTATAACGACCACGACGACCTGATCTTCGCTGTGCAGTAGGAGAAGATTTGGCATATCAATGCATCGGGCCGGTCTCGCAAGAGAAAGAGATCGGCCCAATTTTTTGTTGTCGCCGTTCAACGACGAGTTTTCCGCGCCGAATCCTCTTCTCTGACCTGACACCCCACCTTGCGCACTTGCCCATGGGCCGACGATACTGTTCTGACACAACCATGAAAACGAAATTATCTTTTGCCAATCCTGCCGAAGTCGAAACCGAGTGTCTTGCGGTCGTAGTCCTAGATCGTGGTGAAAAGGATCGCGGAGAAGATCGCGGCGAAAAAGACAAGAGCGATGTGGTGATCGACACCTCCGCCAACGCCGTCCGCGAAGCTGCGGCCGAAATCATCGCCAGCGGCGAGGTATCCGGAAAGATTTTCGAAACCAACATGCTGCATCGTCCGGCGAAGTTAAAGGCGAAACGCCTGCTGCTGATTGGCGGGGGAAAGGCCAAGAACTTCTCCACCTTCGAATTGCGGCGCATGTCCGGAACCGCCGTACGTTTCTTGAAGCCGAAAGGCGTCCGCAGCTTTACCTTTGTTGTTCCGGACAATCTTCCTGCCGAAGACGCCTTGAAAGCTGTGGTGGAAGGCGGGTTCGTCGGCGACTTCGATCCCGACACTTACAAGAGCGATCGCAAGGACCAGAAGATTGACACTCTCACCGTAATTGCCAAAGGGAATCAGGCCGACGCGGGGTTGCAGCGGGCCATGAACGAAGCTTGCATCATGGGAGAGTCGCAGAACTTCACCCGCGAACTGGTGAACGAGCCCAGCAACCGCATGACCCCCACCATGCTTGCTGACCGCGCTCGTGCCATGTCGCAGGAAGTCGGATTGAAGTGTGAGATCTACGGCGCGGACAAGATCAGAGAACTGAAAATGGGCGCATTCTGGAGCGTCGCTCAGGGATCGGACGAGCCTCCCGCATTGATCGTCATGCGCCACGAACCTGCAGGCGCGCCGGAAAAACCGGTGCTTGGACTGGTAGGCAAAGGGATCACCTTTGACACCGGAGGCATCTCCATCAAACCCGCCGACGGAATGGAGAAGATGAAATACGACATGGCGGGCGGCGCCGCCATGATCGGCGCCATGCGCGCCATCGCGCTGTTGAAACCAAAAATCAAAGTTATCGGCATTGTTTGCGCCAGCGAGAACATGCCTTCCGGCCATGCCCAGAAACCCGGCGACGTGCAGATTGCCATGTCGGGAAAATCGATTGAGATCATTAATACCGATGCCGAAGGCCGGCTGGTACTCGCGGATGGACTCCACTACGCCCGCCAACTAGGCTGCACCCACCTTGTGGACGCCGCCACGCTCACCGGGGCCGTCGTGGTTGCGCTGGGTTACGTGAACGCGGGCGTGTTTGCCAATGATGAACAGATGTACGAGCGCTTCAGGCAGGCTCTGAATCGAGCAGGAGAGAAGATGTGGCGCATGCCGCTGGATGAAGAATACAAGGAAAGCATCCGCTCCGGCATCGCGGATATCGTAAATTCCGGCGGACGCTGGGGTGGAGCGGTCACCGCCGCCATGTTCCTCAAGGAATTTGCCGAGGATACCCCCTGGCTGCATCTCGACATCGCGGGCACTGCCTGGATGGAAGACAACAAGTCATGGATCGCCAAGGGCCCCTCGGGAATCGCGGTACGAAGCCTGGTCGAATTCGCCAAGAACTTCGCGGATGGAGCGTAGATCCGCCGCGGTGGTCATCAGCCCTCAAAGGCTGAGGAGAGAAGCTTGCCATTCCTGAGCAGCCCATCCAGCTACTCTCGCATCTGAAGGCGACATGAACCGTGGCTCGGGTCCGGCCGGTCTCTATCTTCCGCATGTCAACTGGAGGTCGCGCATGAAAATTCTTTTCTTGGCGGGTTTAATTGTGTTGATATTGGGGATCGCTTCCTTCTTTATCCCGATTCCCCGGACAGAAAATCACGGCATCAAGGCCGGAGATGTCAGCATCGGCGTGCAGACGCACGACAGCGAGCGCGTGTCTCCCATCATCAGTGCCGTCCTGATCCTTGGAGGCGCAGGCATGATGATTGCGGGAGGGCGAGGCAAAGCTGTTTCTTAGCGGTCAGACCTTAGGTCCACGGGAATGCGCGCCACTCAGACGACGGACGGCACGGGACCGCTCTTCTCTGCCTTCGACTGCTCTAATAAGTAAACGACTGAAGCTGCGTTAACGCCGGGGTCACCAGCACATAGCCCATGCGCCGGCTCGGATTCAGCGCGATCCGCGTGGGGCTGGCGGGAAGCGTAAGGCCATTGACCGCTTCAACGAAATTTCCCTGCTCGTCGAATACCTGAATGCTGCTTCCGCTCGCCGCCGTACTTGAGAATTCCTGTTCTATCAGAAACAACTTGTGAATCGGATCGAAGCCCACGCCCTGTCCGCTTTGCGACTGGTTGGTGGCGTTGTGGAGCGGCACTTTGAATCCTGTCTGCTTTGCCAAGTCGTAAAACTCGACGCTGAAGTCAACCTCGCTTGTGGTGACGGCAATTCCATTCGTGGAATCAACCGCGATGCCGTTTACGAATCCGAATCCAACGCCGGTAAATTGAATGGTGTTCCCGGCGGTGAGGTCGACTTCGGCGATCTGAGGCAGATCCAATATGCTTCCATGCGAGGCCGCCATGATCGCCTGATTCGTGACAGTATTAATGGCTACAACCGGAGAATCATTAGCCCCAAAAATCTGATCGGTCAGTGTGATCGAAGGCCCAAAGGTATTGGCCGCGACATTCGAGCTGAAAACAAATGAATTGAAATTCTGCGAAGCAAGCACAGCTGTGTTCGTCGCACCCTGGCTGTCCGCAACGCCAAGAATCAGCTGGGTTTTTGACAGAGGCGGCGTCCATTGACCCGTCACCTTGTTTAAGGTGAGGGGATTCATGGTGCCATACAAACGCTTGCCCACAAATATGCCTTTGGCCTTTTCAAACTCGACCAGTCCGACGCTGCTTCCGAAAATTCCCAGAGTAACGAAGTCGTTCAGGGTATCGCTCTGTTGCGACACGATCTTAATGATCTTGCCTGTGGTCTGGTCAAAGGTCTCGGTCGCCACGTTGAATTTTCCATCGGACAAACTCAGCGCCTCGCTCAAGAGCCCCTCGTTGCCGTTCTGATCGATGTCGTATCCCAGGATGAATCCGCCAAGTGCGGTTTGAACGAACACGGTTGCCGGAGGCGCATCAGTGCTCTGAGCAGAAGCGGCAGGAATAGAGAGGCAGAACAACAGGATGAGGACTATCGCTGCAATTACGTTCGAAAGGCGATTTGGTTCCGACACTACTGTCGTGATGCTCGTTCTTGTTCGCACGAGGGCGCTCCTGCTTTCACTGGAATGTGGTTGCATGATGGGTTATTGCACGACCCACACTACGCTAATATTCACCCTGCCCTATCTAGGATTTGTAAAAGGTTTGTCAAATCACGAGGAAACGAACTACAACCTGGAAACTGGCGTCCTGCCGGGAGAAATCCTGAGAAAGACACCGACTCACATGACCGGCGGGACCGTGATTCCCAACACCGCGAGAGTTCGGATCAGTTCTCCGCGAACCACAGCTACTGTCAACAACAGGAACCTTTTGCGGCCTTCATCGGATTCGGTAAGAATCGGATGGCGATGATAAAAATAATTGAACAGCTGCGCCAACTGGAACGCGTGCTTGGCCAGGTATGCCGGCTCGGTGGTGGCGATACACTGGTCGATGACGTACAAAGTCTTGGAAGCCGTAAGCCACAATTCCCAGAGCTCATTGCCGGTCTCTCCCGATAGATACTTGGCCAGGTCGGCTGCCGAGACACTGGCAGAGGATTCTCTGGCATAGTCCTCGGGATCGTATCCGCCTTTGCGGAAAATGTTCGTCGCGCGGACTACAGCATATTGCGCGTATGGGCCGGTTTCGCCTTCGAAGCTCAGCGCGTCTTTGAAGTCGAACGCGATCACCGACTGTTTGGTGTACTTCAGCATGAAGTAGCGCAGCGCACCGATGGCAATCTGGAGCGCAATTTGTGCTCGCTCGTCTTCGCTCAGTTGCTCGTGACGGGCATCGACCTCTTTTTTCGCCGACGCGATCAGCCGATCGATCAGATCGTCAGCTTTAACCCCAAATCCCTTGCGGCCGGAGACTTCGATCCACGGGCGACCCTTGTCTTCTTCCGAGAGTTCGTAGCCCAACTCGGCTGCGCAACGCGGCGTCAGCGCCACCATCTCGTAAGAAAAATGGGTGTAGTGGTCTGCTTGCTGGCTATAGCCAAGTCCGCGTAGGGCCTCGACGACCGTGCTCTGGGCCTCAGCCTGCCGGGTGTCGATCACATTGTAGATTTCAGCTACGTCGCCGAAGTGAGGATGATCGGGTTCGCCATTGGCACTGGATATCCAACTGTCACGCCCGTTCGGATACCGGTAGAACCTGCGATATCCGAAATCGCGTCCCAGCACCCCGAACTTCCACATGTGGTATGCAATGTCCTTGCCGACGTAACCAACCGTGCCGTTGGAGCGGACGATAACCTTCTGATCTTCTTCTGAAATACCCTCCGCGCCCTCTGTGGTTTCAGCTTTTGTCGTTCCCGCCCGTCGCATCACCCAGCAACCTTTGTTTTTCCCTTCAGTCTCGTAGACCAACACACCGCCATCTCTCAGCTTCTGAAAAGCCGCATCCCAGAAATGAAGATGGAGAATCTCGCTCTCGCGCGGCAGGAAGTCGTACTCGATATCGAGCCGATCCATGGTTTCGAGGTGGCGTCGCAGAACGGCAGTCGAAATGAGATCGGCAATCGCGGCCGTCTCATTTCCCCCTTCTTCTATGGCATGCAGCACTTGCGCTCTCGCCTGCAGGTTCTGCTTATCTTCGTACCATTGCGAGACACGCGCGTAGAGATCCCAGCAGTAGTAGTCAAAGCGCGGCTGGCGGGCGAGCTGTTCGATTTCCGCTCGCGATTTCTTCTCGATGTTCAGAAATCCCACAATGACGTCCGCCACCTGCACGCCAGTATTGTCAATGTAGTTTTGGACGTCGACCTCTCTACCTGCGAACCGCAGCAACCGCACAAAAGTATCGCCAAGAATCGCATTCCGCAGATGGCCGATGTGCGCCGCTTTATTAGGATTGATGCTGGAGTGCTCGACCAGAACTTTGCCCGCGGGCACCTCAGCCGGAGGTCTGGCATCTTTTGCAAGCGCAGCCGCTAGTTCATCGCGCTTCACCCGCGCATTGATGTATCCGGCTCCGGCCAGCTCCAACTTCTCAAAACCTTCGATCGGACCAAGGCCGCTGACAATCTCCTCCGCGATCTTGCGCGGTGGTTTACGAAGTTTCTTTGCCAGCTCGAAAGCCAGGGGTAGGGCGTACTCCCCCATTTGCACCTGAGGAGGCTGCTCGATCACAATTTTGGGCAGTTCCAGACCATAGGTACGAAGCAGAAATTCGCGTGCATGCTGGGATAGCCGGCGTTCCAGGTGGCGATACAAGAGTCCCTCTAAGCTATTGAAGAAGCAGTGATTGTAACAAAGTGAGCGGCGCGCCGCGGTTTGACGGGCAGGAACGCGAGCCCTATGATGAAAAATTAGCCAGTCGTTGGCCATCAACTGCAGACAGCTCGGCACAATTTTCCAAAGCAGGCTAACAACTAACGACCAAGGACCAACGACGCTTCTTTATTATTTCTTATGCGCATTGCCTACTTCGACTGCTTCTCCGGCATGAGCGGCGATATGTTCCTGGGCGCCCTCGTGGACGCAGGGGTTTCACCGGGCTTGCTGGAACAAACAGTTGCGGGGCTGAGCATTGGAGCGCGCCTGGAGATTTCGCGCGTCAGTCGTAGCGGGATCACGGCGTCCAAAGTCGATGTCTATGCGCACGGCGAAAAGGATCTCCCGCGCGAGGTGTACTGGGAACAGCGCGAACAGGCACACCGGCATCAGCACAGGGACGAACATGGGCATCATCATCACGATCATGACCATGCCCACGACCACGAACCTGTGGAGTTGCGCGAGCACAATTTCACCCAAGAACCCTCGCGGGCAGGAGTGCCCGCACCACACGAGCACCAACACAAGCAAGGGCATGGGAGAAGACTGGCAGAGATTAGGGAAATCATCAGCACGGCTAACCTCAGCGCGAACGCGAAAACAACCGCCATCAAGATCTTCGAAGCCCTGGGCGCCGCAGAGGCAAAGATCCATAATTGTGATATTGGGGAAGTACACTTTCACGAAGTGGGCGCAGTCGATGCCATGGTTGACATCGTATGTGCTGCAGTGGGAGCCGAAGCCCTTGGAGTCCACGAAATCGTCTACTCGCCATTGAACGTGGGCGGTGGCACCGTAAAGTGCGCCCACGGGACGCTTCCGATCCCTGCTCCAGCGACGCTGGAGTTGTTGAAAGACGCGCCTGTGTATTCTTCGGGGATTGAGGCGGAACTGGTCACACCGACCGGGGCTGCGATTATCAAGGTGCTGGCCAACCGCTTTGGCCAATTTCCGGCGATGAAGGTAGAAAAGATCGGCTACGGCGCAGGCACACGCGACTTCCCCGGCCATGCAAACGTGGTGCGCATTGTCGTAGGCGAGGTAGTGCAATCGTTCGCGAACCATGTCGCGCAAGAGACCATCTCCGTGCTGGAAGCGAATCTCGACGATCTCAATCCTCAGGTATGTGGCTACGTCATGGATCGTGCGCTCCAGGAGGGTGCACTGGATGCTTTCGTGATGCCGGTGCAGATGAAGAAGAGCCGCCCTGGAATGCTGCTGACCGTGCTTTGTCGTCCGGAAGATGCGGCAAAGCTGGCACAATTGATCTTTACTGAGACCACCACATTGGGTGTACGGCGGCGTGAGGAAGTACGTCAGGCGCTCGCGCGCAAATGGGTTACGGTAGCGACCCAGTGGGGCGATGTACGAATCAAGGTCGCCAGCCTGAATGGCACGGTGACGAACTATGCGCCGGAATACGAAGACTGCCGTCGGATCGCCGCCGCACAACAAGTTCCGTTGAAAAGCGTGATGCAGGAAGCAGTGCAGGCGTACGTCCGGCTAAAATAATCACATACGATATGAAGTGCACACGCGTAAATTCTTCTTGAGACTCTGTGTCCCGTGTGTTCTACCGATCTCAGAACCAAACATGAATAAGAAGTTTTACATCACGACGCCGATCTATTACGTGAATGCGCGCCCCCACATCGGGCATGTCTACACCACCATCGCCTGCGATACCATTGCCCGCCGGCAGCGCATGCTGGGCGCAGACACATATTTCCTCACCGGCACCGACGAACACGGCCAAAAAATTGAACGAGCGGCTCAGGCTGCGGGTAAGACTCCGCAGCAGCTGGCCGACGAAGTCTCCGCCGAGTTCCGCGCCATGTGGGATCGCATGGGCCTTACGTACGATGACTTCATCCGCACCACTTCGGACCGGCACAAATGCGGTGTGCAGGAACTGTTCCGCCGCCTTCGTGACAATGGCTACATCTACAAAGGAACGTACACCGGGCAGTACTGCGTCTTTGACGAGCTTTATGTAGATGCAGCCGGGCCGGGTGCTCCCTGCCCGGAGTGCGGACGCCCCACGGAAACCGTCCACGAAGACAATTACTTCTTCAAGCTCTCCGCCTTTCAGGACAAGCTGCTCCAGCTCTACTCCGAGCAGCCTGACTTCATTCGCCCCGAGACTCGGCGTAATGAAGTGATCTCGTTCGTCCGTTCCGGGCTGCGCGATCTTTCGGTGAGCCGCAGCACTTTTTCGTGGGGCATTCCGGTTCCCGATGACCACAAGCACGTGATCTATGTTTGGCTCGACGCATTAGCAAACTACATTACGGCCCTGGGCTACGGATCGCCCGATACGAAGCTATATGACAAGTACTGGCCCGCCGACGTGCAAATGGTGGGCAAGGAGATCGTGCGCTTCCATTGCGTATATTGGCCGGCGTTCCTGATGGCGGCGGAGGTTCCTTTGCCAAAAGGGATCATGGCACACGGCTGGCTGCTGTTCGAAGAGAACAAGATGTCCAAGTCGCGGGGAAACATCGTTCGCCCCAAAACCATTCTTGATGTGCTTGGCGCCGATGCCTTGCGCTATTTTCTGCTACGTGAAGTTGTCTTCGGGCAGGACGGATCATTTTCCTTCGACGCGCTGGTTCAGCGATATAACGCGGACTTGGCCAACGGCCTCGGAAACCTCGCCAGCCGCACCCTGAGCATGATCACGCGATACTTCCGCGGAGAGGTGCCGTATCCTTCCGCCGCTGTGGCCCACAAGTCCTCCGATGATGCGATCGCAAAAGCTGCGGGAAAAGCAATTGCGGAGTTCAGTACGGCGTTCGATCAATACCAGTTTTCCCGAGCGTTGGAAGTTGCCTGGGGCCTGGCCGCCGCCGTAGACAAGTACATTGTCGAGAATGAGCCCTGGGCCTTGGGTGAAAAGCAGGACGAAGAGAGCCGATCGCGTCTGGCCACAGTCCTCTACACCAGCGCCGAGGCACTGCGCATCGTGACCGCGCTGGCGCATCCGGTGATCCCCGATGCCGCCGCTAAAATCTGGGTGCAGCTCGGGCTCGGTGATATCAAGCAGTTCGCTCTATCCGACTTGAAATGGGGACAACTTCACCTTGGCACGAAGCTGGGCAAAGTCGAGGCCGTCTTCCCGCGTGCCGACAAGAGCGCCGTCGAAAGGATGCAGAAGATGGAAGATCAGGGACGCCCCGCGCCAGCTGCAACCGAAGCGCAAGCACCAGCTTCAGCGTCATCCGCCTCGGGGCAGTTCGCGACCCAGGCCGCTACGCCTGCTGAGCCGAAGGCCACATCTATATCGCCAGATGGCAAGATCAGCATCGACGATTTTGAGAAAGTTGAGTTGCGCGTAGGTCAGGTGAAGGTCGCGGAAAAAGTGAAGAATGCCGATAAGCTGCTGCGGCTCGAAGTTGACTTAGGGAACGAAGTTCGTCAAGTGATTGCCGGGATCGCCGAAGCATATGCTCCGGAAACTCTGGTCGGACGCAAGGTAGTCATTGTGGCCAATCTGGCCCCACGGATGCTGAAAGGACTTGAATCGAACGGCATGATCGTAGCGGCTTCTCCTGAAGGCGGGAAACCAGTGCTGGCGAGCTTTTTGGAAGATGTGCCAGTGGGAACAAGGTTAAAGTGAGCCCTGTCCGTCATTTCAGATTGCAGATTTCAGATTGCAGACTCAACTTCTGGCAGATGTACGTTGTCGATTTCAGGTTTTTAATGTCAGATTGCACATCTCAGGTTTCAGGCAGATTGAGGGTTGCTAATTTCAGTTTGTAGATTTCAGGTCGTAGATTTTAGATTCCAGATTTCATGCTGAAAACCTCAGTCATGCAAATTCGCCAGTCGTCAAAAATGCAGCCGCGCAGCAGCGGAATTCGTCAGCCCAGCGCGTGAGCGCTGGGTTGGTTTGCGCAGAGCGAGGCAAGTCTCGGCGGGACGGCACTGTAGGCCGATTCGCTCGCGACTGAACACTAACAGCACCGCCGAGCTTCGCTCGGCGGAGAGCCGAGGGCGGCTGTCCCCACACGAGCCTTGCTGCGGCCGACTTCTGAACTCCGTCTATGTTCATCGATTCTCACGCGCATCTCGATGGCAAGCAGTTCGACAATGATCGCGACGCAGCGTTACTTAGGGCTGGCCAAGAAGGTGTGGACACGATCCTGGCGATTGGAAACGGCACCGGGCTCCATTCCCTCGATTGCGGGCTGAAGCTAACGGAATTCTCCAAGCGCAAGGTCTCATTTTGGAAAGACAACAATCACTTCAGCACTGAATATCCAGAGATCTACGCCACGACCGGCATTCATCCCCATGAAGCCGCACTCGCGACTGAGGACGCCTTTGAGGAAATGGAGCGGCTGGTGAAACATCCCAAGATCATCGCCTGGGGCGAGATCGGGCTGGACTATTTTTACGATCACTCTGTGCGCGATGTGCAGCAACAAGCCTTTGTCAAACAGATGGAGCTTGCTCACCAGGCTAAGCTGCCGATTGTGATCCACTGCCGTCCATCAGAGAGCAGCGAAAACGCTTGGGAAGACTGCCTGCGTCTGCTGCGGCAGCACTGGGGGCCGAGCGGCTTGGGCGGCATTCTCCACTGTTTTACCGGCACCTGGGCCTACGCCAAGCGAGCACTCGACTTGAATTTCATGATCTCGTTTGCCGGTAACATCACTTTCCCCAAGGCCCAGCAGATCCGCGATGCGGCACTGCAGGTCCCGCTGGAGCAAATGCTTATGGAAACCGACTCGCCCTACCTCGCTCCCGTGCCGCACCGTGGCAAGCGAAACGAACCAGCGTTCGTGATAGAGGTAGCCCGCCAACTGGCCGAACTGCGCAGGCTTTCCGCGGAAGAAATCGGCGCTGAAACCAGCGAAAATTTCAGACGGTTCTTTTCGCTTCACGAAAAGCCCGGTTCCATTTAGCTTGTAGGTGCATCTTCTGCCGCCAAACGCTAATCTATCAATTGACTTATGCCAGAGAACACTTTTGACATCGTGAGCAAGATCGACCTGCAGGAGGTCTCCAACGCCATCCAGCAGACGCTGAAAGAGATTCATACGCGCTTCGACCTGAAGGACTCAAAGTCCACCATCGAATTGGAAGGCAAAGACGCCATCGTGCTGCATTCCATCGACGAGTTCAAGCTGAAGGCGGTGAATGACGTTTTTCAACAAAAGCTGGTGAAGCGCGGCGTGCCGCTCAAGGGTCTGACCTACGGGGCCATCGAATCATCGCTGGGCGGTGCCGCCAAGCAGCGCATCACCATGCAGCAGGGCATTCCGATTGAGAAAGCGCGGGAGATCGTCAAGCTGATCAAGAATTCGAAAAAGAAAGTGCAGGCATCGATCCAGGCAGACCTGGTGCGCGTCAGCGGCAAGGATCGCGATGCCCTGCAGGAGATCATTGCCCTGCTGCGGCAGCAGGATTTCGGCATCGACATGCAGTTCACGAACTATCGAACAAATTAGGAATGATGCGGAAAACAGATTGCCGATTAGTGATTGCTAACCACCAGTTTGTCGTTGCTTTCAGTTTTTCAATCGACAATCGACGGTCGGCAATTCTCGATACCTGTGCAGTGGAACGACACTAATTTGAGCGCGCCCGTCGCCATTAACGGCAAAGAGATCTTCGACCTGCTGCGGGACGACCTCGCCGCCATCGAGAGCGAGTTCGGCCAAGATACGGTCTCGGGCGTCGAAGCCATTACCGAGATCGGCGAGTACTTGCGCGGTGGCGGCGGCAAGCGCATCCGGCCCGCTCTGCTCCTGCTTTCCTCAAAGCTTTTCGATTATCGCGGACGCGGCGCGGTTCGTCTGGGCGCTGTGGTCGAGATCATTCACACTGCGACTCTGGTGCACGATGACATCATTGATGAAGCGCAGACGCGGCGCGGCCGTCCCGCAGCCAACACGCAGTGGGGCAACTCAAAGTGCGTGCTTGCGGGAGACTGGCTCTACATGCAGGCGTTCAAAATTGCCGTGCTGGAACGCAACTTCCGCATTCTCGATACGCTGATCGAACTCACACAGCAAATGGTCGAGGGTGAGTTGCTGCAGATGGAAAAGCTGGGCAAATTGATTTCACTCAGCGATCATTTTGATCTGATTTATCGCAAAACAGCGTGTCTGTTCTCCGTCTGCATGCGGCTGGGCGCAATCCTCGGAGGCGCAACTCTGCAGCAGGAAGCAAGTTTGGGACAATACGGCCGGGACCTCGGAATGGCCTTTCAGATCGTCGACGACGTCCTTGACCTTACCGCCTCCGAGAGTGTGCTGGGCAAGCCTGTCGCCAGCGATCTGCGGGAAGGCAAGGTCACAATGGCCGTGATTCACGCGCTCGAGCACTGCACGCCGGCGGAACGACAGGCAATTGAGACTGTCCTTCGCGAGCGAGCGTTCGACGGGGTAACGCACTCAGAGATTCTCGACATCCTCAGCCGCTACGGTTCTTTGGAGGCTGCCCACGCGCGTGCTGCCCAATATGCGGAATGCGCCCGCAAAGCCATCTGCAGCTTCCCCGATACGGAGATCAAGCGGGCCCTGCTGTGGGCGCCGGAGTTCGTCGTAGCACGGGAAAAGTAAAGTCTCAGGATCACTGCAACGCAATCCGCCTAGTCCGAAAATCCGACCTCTCGGATCTCGATCTTATGACAAGATGTAAGCGAACTGGTATCGGATTAAGGGCGGCGGAAATGTCGCCCTTTTTGTTTATACTTCCAGCAGAGCTGAACCTATCCTGACATGACCGACATCACCGCTCTCGTAGCTCGCCACGGTTACCTGCTGGTCGGCGTGATCGTGTTCGCCGAGTCGATCGGACTTCCGGTTCCCGCGGCTCTCGCCCTGATTGCCGGAGGGGCGGCAGCATCGTCCGGAACATTGACGTTGCCAGTCGTCGTCATTGTCGCCGTCCTGGTTATGTTGCTGGGAGACTCGCTGCTGTTTCTCGCCGGACGCTACACCGGTTGGGCGCTACTGGGATTGCTGTGCCGCACATCGCTTAACCCCGAGACTTGCATCCTGCGCTCGGCGGAATCTTTCTATAAACGCGGGAAAACCACCCTCCTGTTCGCCAAGTTCATCCCTGGCATTAACACCATGGCCCCTCCGCTCGCCGGAAGCATGAAGATGCCAATCCAGCGGTTTCTGAAGCTCGATTTGGCCGGAGCGGCACTTTACGTAGGCGCCTACTGCCTCGGGGGATTTTTGTTCCGTGACTTTATTTACTCGATGACCGATCGGGTCCAGATGGCCAAACACGCGATCGAGATTTTGCTGCTTGCGGGCTTCGTGTTGTTTGTGGGTTATCGGATATGGGCGTACCGAAAATACACTCGGCCCGGGACGGCGCCGCGAGTGCCCGTCGAGGAGGTAGCCCGCAGGCTTCAGGCGGAAGAGGCGGCCGACGTCATCATTGCCGACGTGCGCAGTCATGGCTACTACGACGCAGAGTCGGATCGCATCAAGGGATCCATCCGCCTGGAGCCCAACAACCTGGCGGAAGAGCTGAAGGCCCTGCCGCGGGACAAGGACATTTTTCTCTACTGTACTTGAGCGCGCGAAGCGACCAGCGCCCGGGTGGCGCACCAGCTGCGGGAACAAGGATTCAATGCGTTTGTAATCGTCGGCGGTCTCGCCGCCTGGCGCAAAGCGGGCCAACCTCTCGAGCCCGTGCCTCATGACGACCTGGTCAAGCTACCTACGTTTTCCTGACGTGGCCCCGCCTGCCCTGCAAAATCGCACCCAGCTGACGGGACTCCCTTATACTTCTTACCGATGTCCTCCCCAAAAGAAGTAGAAATCAAGTTTCGCGTCGACCATGCACGCGAGTTTGTGCGTAAGCTGAAAGCCGCCGGATTTCACCTGTTGACCCCACGCACCCACGAAATGAATACTCTCTACGATCTTCCCAACCGGCGTCTGCGAAAGCGGGGGGAACTCCTCCGATTACGAAAATATGGGGATCGTTGGCTGTTGACGTACAAGGGTAGAGGTAAAGGCAAGGCCGGACGCCACAAGGTGCGCACAGAAGTGGAAACTACGATCGGAGATGGCCACAAGATGGATGCCATTCTGCGCGCGCTGGGCTATGTTCCATCATTTCGATACGAGAAATACCGTGCCGAATGGAAAGACGATTCCGGTCACGTGGTGATCGATGAGACGCCGATCGGGGTTATTGGCGAAATTGAAGGTCCACCACGCTGGATCGACCGCACCGCCAAGAAGCTCGGGATCGATCCCAGCCAATACATCACCAAGAGTTACGCCGAGCTTTTCTTCGACTGGAAACGGCAGATGAAGAGTCCTGCGAAAGAGATGACATTCGCCGCCATATCGCGCCAAGAGTAACGCCCGCTGCGCACTTTCAGATGCAAAGGGGGTGCCCAGATCTCGCCGCTTTTGGAAACCTGGGATGGCTCCGCCGGCATCCTGGTTTTTTAGGATCGCCACGGAAATTTACATCGAGAGATCTTTTTTATGCGCACAACCAGTCCTCCAGTTCGCGATGAAGCTCCGCGCGGAATAGCTCACGACAGAGAAAATGTGTCCCGCCTTCACCTCGATCTGCTCTTCGCCCTGAGCGGCTCAGTATTGCTGTTCCATGTTTTGCTGAGCGGACGTTACGGCTACTTTCGCGACGAGCTCTACTTCCTTGATTGCGGACGTCACCTGGCGTGGGGCTATGTGGACATGGCGCCCATGATTGCCCTCATCGCGCGTCTTGCGCTTGCGCTGGGAGGCTCGCTCCACGTGTTGCGCACCATTGCGGGCATCGGCGGCGCGGGAGTCGTCGCCCTCACCATGCTGATCACCTGGCGTCTCGGCGGAGGCCGTTTCGCTCAAGGCCTCGCGGGACTCTGTGCCGCAGTTGTTCCCATGTATCTGGCTACCGGTAGCCTGATGACCATGAATGTTTTCGAGACCTGGTTCTGGATGGGCTGCGCATATGTGCTGATTCGCATCATTCAAACCGGAAACTCCCGGCTATGGATCTGGTTTGGTGTGCTTGCGGGACTCGGCCTGATGAACAAACATTCGACTCTCTTCTTCGGATTTGCTGTCGTGGTCGGATTGCTCCTTTCGCCACAGAGAAAGGAATTTACGAAGCCCTGGATCTGGATCGGCGGCGTCATCGCGCTTGCCATTGTCCTGCCAAATGTAATCTGGCAGGTGCAACACCACTTCCCTACCCTTGAAGATCTTCACAACGTGAAGGCAAGCGGCAAGAATGTTGTGCTCGGCCCGATCCCCTTCATGGTGGAGCAGTTTCTCGTCTTCCATCCGCTGATCTCCCCCGTGTGGGTGATCGGCTTATGGTTCTTCCTGGCGGGAAAAGGTTCGAAATACCGCGTGCTCGGTTGGATCTATCTCACGCTGCTGGTCGTGTTCATCGTGCTGCACGGCAAGGATTACTATCTGGCCCCGGCGTATCCCATGCTTTTCGCCGGCGGCGCTGTCGCAATCGAGGACTGGCTGAACCGCGGACGCGTCACTTCGGGCAAACTATGGCCGAAGCCAGCGATTGCCACAATCGTCTTGCTGGCTGGCTTGGAGGTGGCTCCCGTTGTCACACCGCTTCTCTCGCCCGAACAGCACATTGCCTACCGCCAGAAATTACATATTGAAAACAAGAAGGCAGAGGTAGCCCACGACGGTCCTTTGCCACAGATGTTTGGCGACCAATTCGGCTGGCCGGAACTAGTGGAGCAGGTCGCCGGAGTCTACAACTCGCTGCCCCCAGAAGAGAAAGCCAACACTGCCATCCTGGCCGGAAACTACGGAGAAGCGGGCGCAATTGATCTCTTCGGTCCCAAGTACGGGCTACCGGCCGCGCTCAGTGGACACCAGAATCTCTACTTCTGGGGCATGCATGGTTTTACCGGGGACAATCTCATCACAATTCAATACGGTCCCAGGTACCTCCATGAAATCTGCAATTCGGTCGAAGAAGCCGCCATGCACATGCATCCCTGGGGCATGGCCGAGGAGAATCATGCCATCTATCTATGCCGCGGCCTGAAGAAGCCTCTGGCCAAAATCTGGGAAGACCAGAAGCATTGGAACTGAAGCCACTACCACTTGGGGAAGTCGAAGATCTGTTTGCCCTATGAAATCTTACGAGCAGCGGAGGCCGGAAAGAACGGCATAAGTAAAGCGGAGGCAATACCAAAATGGAACGCCTAATCTTCACTCTGCTATTCGCCCTCGCCTCTGTGGCTGCTTATGCGGCGGAGAACCCAAAGCCCGTGTTTATCCACGCTGCATGCGATGGCAAAATCTCTTCTTCCGCGCTTTTTTCCTTGAGAGAAGAAATCCGTGCATCACAAAAATACCAACTCATTCCCCAGCTTGGACGACAATGGCCGCATGGACGAAGTGCTGACCATTTACGTGAATTGCGCGGAACGCAATGGCGTTGCTGCCTTCGCCGTAGTGTACAGAAGGGCGAAGTGTTTTGGTCCCAATAAGTGCCACGGAGTAGTGGACGGAGCCTCCTTACGTTCGCCGCTCTGCGACAACGCCGCCGCAGAATGTGGGCAGACCCTTTTCAAGGAATTCGACACCTATGTGATCCGTTCGAATCCGACAGAGTTGAAGTTGGATTGGTGGCCTCGAGTTTCTTGAATTTATCTCAAAGTAACCCACTACCAAAGTGACCGATTCACACACGGCGCCGCCACCTTGTCGGTAGCGCCGGCATTCTGCCGGCATCGTCGCCACGCCGCCTCAGACTACTGCACGATCAACGTGAAAGTTGTCGTGTGCGTCAGCGTCCCGCTAGTCCCGGTCACCGTGACGGTATAGCTACCCTTCGGCGTGCCGGGATCAATGTGACCACCCCCGGCGCCGCTGCTGCTTCCGCCTCCACATCCCATCCCAACCAGTAAGAATGGCAGTGCGATAAGCGACGACCAACGAATCCTCCGACGCTTGCTTGATCCGATCAGGAAAACAGCCGCGAAGGCGCTTCCTAGCGTGGTTATCCACCATCCAAATTTTTGCGGATGCAGTCCCTGCCCAATCACCGCATGCGGTGCGGTTGTTGTAATTGAGAGGAGAGTACTGCCGCTTCCCGTAACGCTTGCGGAGCCGAAATTGCATGCCGACTCAGCAGGCAGGCCCGAGCATGATGTCGGAGAGAAATTGATGGTGCCGCTGTAACTCGCTTGACCCGCGACACCAACAAAAAGATTCACTGTCTGGCCTGGGCTGCCGCCGACCGATGCGGTATCCGTGTAAAGTGTGAAATCGCTGCCGGGAACCGTGATCAAAATCCCCGAGCTGGAAGAATTGAAGTAATTCGAGTCTCCGCTGTACTGGGCTGTTACGTTCTCGTTTGCGGTAGCCGCGAAGCTGATGCTCGCTTGACCCGCTGCATTGCCGTTGGCGTCGGTAATAGGCGTAACGGTCACGCTCTGCGGGAGCGGAAACGGCGACCCCTGAAAATTGAC
>Ga0070697_100000520_pt1 | contig 29084 bp, 19 predicted proteins | sample KBSK1501metaG_FD_65475 | JGI IMG/M metagenome (GOLD analysis project Ga0070697, IMG submission 65475) | Corn, switchgrass and miscanthus rhizosphere microbial communities from Kellogg Biological Station, Michigan, USA - KBS K1-50-1 metaG | ecosystem: Host-associated > Plants > Roots >...
TGTAACGTCGGCCTCAAATCGGCGTTTTTTGGACTTCCTGCCGAAATTCGCTTTGCGTTAAATCCTGCTTCTTTCTTTGTGTTGTCCACGGATTCTTGCAGTTTTCCATTTTTCGACACGTAAAAAAACGAGGCTTAGACCGCCGACCTGAAGGTCGGCCCCTACACACGCCCCTACTCGTAAACGAACTGGCTTAGATGACCGACCTGAAGGTCGGCCACTACGCTACCTTCCCAGGACGCAAACTATGCGAAAGAAAAAACTTAACCCGAAACTGCTGTGGGTGTTGTTTGAAGATGTTCTCGCGCCGGGACTCGGACTGACCGTCAAGGATCGCGCCGTGTATTCCTATTTGATGCGGCATACTCTCGTCGTGGGTAAGCGCCGCGTGCACTTTGCGGTTTCTGCGTTAGCTCGGATTCTGGGTATGTCAGCAGGGCGGACGCGCGAGTCGGTGCGCCGGCTGGATGAGTTGGGGGCTTTACACGTGCTGGAGCGGGGCAAGACCGGCCATGTCGCCGAGATGCGGCTGCCCGAGAATGTCCTTGCGATCCGATCGGGTGGAAATGCGGCGTCCCCTGCCGAGCGGGGACTCCTTTCTCAGCAACACGCCGGGGCTGTCGAAGAGCATTCGGTGGCGAATATCGAAACCAGGGACTTCTGGAAGACCTGGGTGCTCCGCAAAGCCATTCACGATCGCGAGCGCGGCACTTGCTTTTACTGCCTTCGGCGGACACTCTCGAATGTGCGGTGCCTCGACCACGTTGTGCCACGCGTCCGCCACGGGCGCAATTCCTACCGGAACCTGGTTTCGTGCTGTATCGAATGCAACACAGGCAAGTGCGACCGTTCCGCACCGGATTTTCTGCGCATTCTCTACCGTAAGGGTCGGCTCACGGCGGCCGAACTGGACGGGCGACTGCTCGCCTTGAAAGACCTTGCGGCGGGTAAGCTGCGGCCCGCAGGGTGCTGATGCTGCAATTGCTCGCTGATCTTGTCGTTAGGCCGGGCTAAAGCCCGGCGCCTACAGAAACGCGTGGCGGGGTGCGGTTAGCTGTTGCGGGTAGGGACGGCGGTGCGGGTGGAGGGGAGGGTGCGGAGGCGGGTGAAGAATTTGTTGGCGGTGGCGATGTCTTTAGCGATTTGAGCGCGCAGTTCCTCGGGGCCGCTGAATTTCTTTTCCTCACGAAGACGTTTCCAGAACTGGACCTCGATGCGGCCGGGCGTTATTTCGTCGAGAGGCTCGAGGACATGGGTCTCAACGCTTAGAGCTGAACCGTTAAACGTTGGCCGTACGCCAATGTTTGTCACTGAGCGGCGAGTGCGCGATTCGCCCTCGATGCGTGTACGTGTCACGTAAACTCCTCGCGCGGGGAGCAGCTCCTGTTCCGGCGCGAGATTCAAAGTTGGAAATGTAAAGCGACGGCCCGTACCCGTTCCTGGAACGACTTTCCCTGTTAGCACGAAGGGACGGCCAAGAAGGCGCCCCGCGTGAGCGACGTCTCCGGCCGCAATTTCGCGCCGGATGATGGTGCTGGAGACCACTTCTCCTTTGTGAACAATGTGCGGAATGACGACCACTTCAAAGCCGCGTTCGGCGCCTAGCTGGAGCAGAAGCCGCGCGTCGCCGGTTTGTTTGTGGCCAAAGCGAAAATTCTCTCCGACAAAAACAGCGCGGACTTGAAGGTCTCGCACAAGAATTTGATCAACAAATTCCTGGGGTGACAACTTGGCAAGGTCGTGGGTGAATGGAAGAACCACAGCTGCGTCCATGCCCATGGCGGCGAAACACGTCAGACGTTGTTCGTTGGTGGAAACGCGCAACGGCGCGGACTCCGGCCGCAGAACTTTTTGCGGCAGGGGATCAAAGGTTAAAGCCGTAGCCATTGCTTTATGCTCGCGCGCGCGAGCGATGGTGGCGCGCAAGATGGCCTGGTGACCCAGATGGATGCCGTCAAAATTGCCGATGGCAAGGGTGCTGCCGCACCCCGAAGCCGAATGGCGAGCGGCCCAAGCTTTGGAAGTCGCATAGAGCTCAAGCGGAGAAGACCGGACCTCAAGCGGAGAAGACCGGACTGGGGATTTGTGAGATGCCGCTCTTTCGTCCACTTCGTCAACGTGCACTACGATTTCGAGGCCGTCGTAGGCGAGCTGCACATTCGAATGCCCTAGCTTGCGAAGGCGTTCATTGGTTTCTGCGTGAGCCAAATCGTGGGCAATGTGCGTAAACCAGGCGCGACGGGGATTCATTTTTTTGATGAGCGCCAGGGCCTGGTCGACGGTCTGATGCATGGGATGAGGAATGTCGCGCAAGGCGTCGATGATCAGTTCATCGAGATTGTTCAATAGCGCGAGTGAGGAATCGGGGATCGAGCTGAAGTCCGTCAAGTAGGCGGCACGCCCGAAGCGGAAGCCCAGCACATCCATGTCGCCATGCAGGAGTGGAATGGGAGTGAACGTGATTCCCAGGAGCTCAAAGGGCTCCTTGACTTCATGAAGAGTGACGCTCGGAATGGAACTGAGCTTCGGTTTGCCATCGAAAATGTAGGCGAATGCCCGGCGTATGATCTGGAAGGTCTCTTCGTTGGAGTAAATTGAAAGCGCAGTTTGCTGGCGAAGATTGTAAGGGCGGATGTCGTCGAAACCCATGACGTGATCCGCGTGGCCGTGAGTTAGCAGAACGGCGTCCAGGCGTTCCAGTCCGGCGCGCAAACCTTGCTGGCGAAAATCAGGGGTTGTGTCAATGACGACATTCCGGCCATTGCGCGATAGCAGCAGGGAAGGGCGGAGACGGTTGTCGTGCGGGTCGGATGAAGTGCACACACGGCAGTGGCAGGCGAGCGTCGGAACGCCCATGGACGTGCCCGAACCGAGTACGGTTATTTTTAGCGGAACCGTGGGCATGCTGAGAAAGCTGAACCAGTTGTTAAAGCCGGGCGAACTTGCAGACGCAATGCTGACTAGGGCCGCGTCTTAACTTTTGCCTGCGTGGCGGCCTGCGCAGCAACCGCCTGATTGACTTCCAAATAGGTCATCTTCAACTTGCCAAGAAGATCGAGCAAAAGGCTATCGTCTTCCGGAGCGAGGTTGCCCTTGGTCTTTTCGTGCAGGGCGTCGAGCATATCAATCAATTCATGCGCGGCTTCGGGATCGATCACGGGCTGGCCGGTACGCGGATCGGCGTAGGCGCCCAAGACCATGGCGGCATTGCTGCCTATCATGCGAACCAGATTCTCGAATGCTGGCGAGCGTTTTGGTACCTCCGCGGCAGGCAGCGGCGCGGCTGGTTTGGGAGCTTCGGCGAGGGGATGCAGGCGTTCCTCACGCTTGGCCTCGCGTTCCTTCTCCTCCATCGCCTCTTTGCGGAGTTCACCTTCGGCGGTGAAGGGACGGCGGTCGATAACGCGAAAGGACTCTTCGTTCTTGTGATCGGTCAAGGGGACAATCCTCGGCAATAATTCTCCCGATAAGTTTAGCACGGGTCGGAGCTTTCGGAAGCGCCCCGTTGGGCGGTTGAGGAGAGATGCTTGGACTGAATCGGGGGAGCATGGGATGACGGAAATGCATAATTTGAGGGCGAGTCTCGCTCAATTTCATTCGGCTCGCTTGTCAAAGTCTGCGGTGCGCCGTACAGTGTAACGTTTGTTGCGTTGCGCGTTTAGTTGGCGGGGCGATGGCAAGCAAAAAGAAAAAGTCGCGAAAAACAACGAAGGCTGCAGGCGTAGCGCGCAGAACTGTTGCGAAAACGCCAGGATTGACGGCGGGCGAGTGGTTCGAACGACTTGCGGCGGTACAGGCGCGGCTGCGGGCCCCGGACGGCTGCCCGTGGGACCGCGAACAGACTCACGCGTCTTTGCGCACCTACCTGATTGAGGAGACCTACGAGGTTCTCGAAGCCCTGGAGAGTGGGGACGACGGCAAGTTCGCCGAAGAAATGGGTGATCTGTTGCTGCAAATCGTGTTTCACTCGCAAATCGCTAAGGAGGAAGGCCGTTTCACAGTTTCCGACGTGATCCGCGAAATACACGACAAGATGGTGCGGCGGCATCCGCACGTATTTGGCGAAAAACGCGCGAAGGATTCTGCCGAGGTGCTGAAGAATTGGGAGCGGCTCAAGAAAGAAGAACGGGCCGCCGCGGGCCGGAAGAACGGCAGCAGTTCCAGGGAGGAAGGAAAGGGGGCATCCTTGCTGGACGGAGTGTCGAAGGCCTTGCCGGCTGCCCTGGAAGGATTTCAGCTGACGCGGCGCGCAGCGCGAATCGGGTTTGATTGGGACAACGTCGAAGGCGTGTTCGAAAAAATGAACGAAGAAGCTGGCGAACTTCGTCAGGCGTTGAGCGCTAAGGATGCCCACAAAACAGAGGAAGAGATGGGCGACCTGCTCTTTGCGGCGGTCAATTTGGCGCGTTATCTGCACATTGATCCGGAAATCGCGCTGAAGAAGGCAAACGCAAAATTTTCCATGCGCTTCCGGAGGATGGAAGAACTGGCCGCAAAAAGTGGAACGGCATTGGCTGACGTTCCGCGCGGACAAATGGAAGAACTTTGGGATACCGCAAAGCGCGCTGAAAAGAGCGCCGCGCTGGCTTCGAGGGAGGCGCGCAAAGCGTGATGAGCGAAGGGATCGTCGTCCGAAAATGCCACGCTATCGAAGAATTTCACCGATGCGTTTCCTTGCAAAAAGAAATTTGGGGCGAAGCAGATCTGGAAGTCGAGCCCGCCACGCTCTTTGTAGTGGCAACGGAAACCGGCGGCCAAGTGCTGGGAGCGTTCGACGGAGAGCGGCTCGTGGGGTACACGCTGGCGGTTGTTGGGTTCACGAACGGGACGGTGTTTCTGCATTCCCACATGACCGGAGTTCACGGGGACTATCGCGACCGGGGAGTTGGGCGGGCCCTGAAACTTTTTCAGCGCGAGGAGGCTCTGGGGCGGGGAATTCGACTGGTCGTTTGGACCTTCGATCCGCTGGAAACGCGAAACGCGCATTTCAACTTGAACCGGCTTGGCGCGATTGCGCGGAAGTATCTGCCCAATCTCTATGGAGTGACCACAAGTCCATTGCACCGGGGGCTTCCTACCGACCGCCTTTGGGCGGAGTGGCAGCTTGATTCCGCGCGTGTGGTGGCAGCGATCTCGGATTTGTCGCCGGAGCCGGATGCCACTCCGGCGAAAATTGAATTGCCGGGGGAACTCGACACTTGGAAGCAGAGCGACACCTCCCAAGTTGCGAAAGTGCAAGCGCGCATTCGCGAAGAGTTTACGTCGTGGTTCGCGCGCGGGTACGCAGCCGTGGGCGTGAAGAAGTCGCCCACAGGCGTGACGTATCTATTGGCTCCCTGGAGCGATTTCTAGCAATAGAATTCCCGTAAAAAAGTGTCAGTAGCATCGGAGCGTTGCGCGAACGAACAGATCTTGCAGCTGCGGAATGAGAAAAGGGGCCATGCGCATACGAGAAGTAACGTTGAGAGAATTACGAATGAAGCTGGTCGCGCCCTTCGAAACCAGTTCGGAGCGAACGGAGGAGCGGCGCATCATCCTGGCCGAAGTTCTTATGGACGGAGTGATTGGCTGGGGAGAATGTGTTGCTGGAGAAAGGCCGTTCTACAGTCCGGAGACGACCGATACCGCATGGATGGTCATGCGCGATTTCCTCTGGCCGATGATGAAAGGAAGGGAAATCGCGGCTGCCGCGGACGTATGGGGATTGATGGAGCCTGTTCGGGGCCACAACATGGCCAAGGCCACGCTGGAAGCAGCAATCTGGGACGCGGAAGCCAAAAAGAAAGGCGTGCCGCTCTCGAAGCTGCTTGGCGGAACGCAGGATGAGATTTCAAGCGGGGTTTCAATTGGCATTAAAGATTCGCTCGACGAGCTCGCAGCTGCGGTTAGGAACGAACTTGCGGCCGGCTATCAGCGAATCAAAATTAAGATTAAGCCGGGAAAAGAGCTGCCGCAGGTCAAGCGGCTTCGCGAGGAGTTTCCCGGCATCAAGCTGATGGTGGACGCCAACTCCGCCTACCGCATGGAGGATTGGCCGCTGCTGAAACAATTGGAAGGCTTCTACTTGATGATGATTGAGCAGCCGCTCGGTTGGGACGATTTGTATTCCCATGTGGAGCTCCAGAAGAAGCTCGCCACGCCCATCTGCCTGGACGAATGTATCCATACCGAAGAGCAGGCGCGTGCGGCGATCCTTCTGAGTGCGTGCAAGATCATTAACATCAAGCTCGGACGAGTTGGCGGGTATACCGTTGCGCGGCGTATTCATGATCTGTGCCAGCAGCATGGTGTGCCAGTGTGGTGCGGAGGAATGCTGGAGTCGGGAATCGGGCGAGCACACAACATTGCTCTGGCGACGCTTCCCAATTTCACGCTGCCCGGCGATGTTACCGCCAGCAAGCGCTACTGGGATGAAGACATCATCGAGCCTGAAGTGACGGTCTCTGCGCAGGGCACGATTCGCGTGCCGACCGGGCCGGGCATCGGCTTCGAGCCGCGCCGCGATCGCATCGAAAAACTGACGGTGCGAAAAGAACGGCTGGTCTAGACAAGTGCTGGTTGAGTCTTCCGGAGGGCGCGCGCCCAGCCGTCCCGTCATCGCGTCGCTAATCGGTCTTATCGTGGTGATTTGGGCCGTCAACTTTATCGCCGCGAAGATTGGGCTGCGCTACTTCCCGCCGCTTACCATGGCTTCCTTTCGCGTATGTGGCGCGGGCGTGGTCATGGTTCCTTTTTACCTTTGCCTGCGTCGGCTGCGTTTCTTTGCCCAATCCGCTGCGGGCCGGAAGCGGGGATTCACCAGGCAGGATGCATGGACATTTCTCTACTTGGGCTTTTTCGGGGTCAGCGTAAATCAATTCTGTTTTACGCTGGGGCTGCACTACACCTCGGTGAGTCATTCCGCAATCCTCGTCGGTATGGGGCCGATTTACACGCTGATCCTTGCAGTGATTCTGCGTATGGAACGAGCCACGTGGCATAAAGCCGTGGGCATGGCCATTGCCTTCACGGGAATCGCCGTGCTGGCTTCCGAACAAGGCATCTCGACGCATTCGCCCTCTTTGCTCGGCGATGCCATCACCATGACCGGTTCGTTTGGCTTCGCGATGTACGCCGTGCTTGGTAAACGCGTAGCTCACGATTACGACGCGCTGACGATGACCGCTTACAACCACTTCGCAGGAGCGCTTGTGGTGCTTCCGCTGGCGGTGCATCAGGCTTGGGTGATGGGTGCAGCGCGGAATTGGCGGGCGGTTCCGTGGCAGGGGTGGGCGGCCATTTTATATATGGGACTATTTGGGTCGGCTGTCGCGTATCTCCTCTATTACTGGCTGCTGCGCTATCTCGAAGCATCGCAGTTGAGCGCATTCACATATCTTTTGCCTGTCCTCGCTTCGATACTTGGCATCCTGGCGCTCGGTGAGAAGGGCTCCTGGACAGAAATCTTGGGCGGCGCACTTGCCCTCGGAGGCGTGTACTGGACCGAATCCGGCAGAACCTCCCAATAGGCCGTATATAGACTCCACGTGCGCATTCCCTCGACTATCGAGCCAGCGGCAGGCGTCGGCCGTTCGCGTTGACCTGCTCGATGGGGCATGTTAGCTTGCCGAGTCTCGCTAACAAATGACGCGCCAGGCACTTCAGCATGCCCCGCGCTTCAAAGCCGTGTTCTCGGCATGACAACGAAACCTACAAATCCGGCTGGCAGAATGCCCATGCGGTGGGGCGGGAAATCCGCGCGCGTTGCCGTGATTCCAGGCGATGGCATCGGAAAGGAAGTAACGCCGGAAGCGGTCAAGGTCCTCCGTGCTGTTACGGCGCCGGCAAAACGTCCGCTGGAATTCGTCGAATTTGACTGGGGCGCCGACAAATACCTGAAGGAGGGCGTGACGTTGCCCGCGGGTGCGGTCGAGATGCTCCGGGACGAGTTCGACGCTATCCTCTTCGGCGCTCTGGGCGACCCGAGAATTCCTTCCAACCAGCACGCCGCCGACATTCTGCTGGGCCTCCGTTTCAAGCTGGACCTCTACGTGAATGCGCGGCCCGTGGAGCTTCTCCATGACCGTTTGACCCCCCTCCGCGATCGCACCGAAAAAGACATCCGCCTAATGGTCTTCCGCGAAAACACGGAAGGGCTGTACGTTGGCGTGGGAGGATTCTTTAAGAAGGGAACTGCCGACGAAATTGCTATCCAGGAAGACGTCAACTCACGTAAAGGCGTCGAGCGCATCATCCGCTACGCCTACGATTATGCCCGAGAGAACAAACTAAAACGCGTGTGCATGAGCGACAAATCCAACGCCATGACGTTTGCCCATGACCTCTGGCAGCGCGTCTTCAAGGAAGTCCGGCAGGAGTACCCGAAGATTGAGTCACGGCACCTCTATATCGACACCCTGGCCATGGAAATAGTTCGCGACCCGTCACAGTTTGATGTGATCGTGACCTGCAACCTATTCGGGGACATTGTCAGCGACCTCGGAGCACAACTTGCCGGCGGCCTGGGCCTCGCTCCCTCAGGCAATATTCATCCCGGCAAGACTTCGCTCTTCGAGCCGGTCCACGGCTCGGCCCCGAACATTGCCGGGAAGGGCATTGCAAATCCGTTCGGCTCGGTCCTGGCTTCGGCAATGATGCTCGATTTTCTCGGCTGGAAGCGGGAAGCTCAAGTATTGCGCGAAGCTGTGAAGGCCGCCCTTCGAGAAAATTTTGCAACCCCGGATCTCGGAGGAGTTAAACAAACGGTTGAAGTCGGCGACTGGCTCGCAAATTTTTCTAATCTGGCAGCCAAGAGAACTTAAAGCATAACTTTAGTATCGCCGCGCGGCCTCGTTAGGTGCAATTCTCCTCTAACGTTGTCTCCGGTCTCTAAGACTCAAAAGTGTTACAAGCATGCCAATCAAGAATCCTCCGATGTGCGCCCACCAAGCTACCCCTCCCGTGGCTGCCCCGCCGACGGAACTGACACCTGCGACGAATTGCAGCAGGAACCAATAGCCCAAAATGATGAAAGCAGGAATAGGGAGGAAGAAAACTACGACGAGGGTCAGCACTCGAGCCCGGGGAAAAAGAATGATGTAGGCCCCCATTACGGCGGAGATAGCGCCGCTGGCTCCCAAAGCCGGCAGTGAAGAGTGGAAATTTGCAATGATGTGCGTCAGACCCGAACCCACACCGCAAAAGAGATAAAACAGGAGGTAGGGGAAATGCCCGAAATAGTCTTCAACATTGTCCCCGAAGATCCAAAGGAAGAGCATGTTTCCTGCAATGTGCAAAAGGCCGCTGTGAAGGAACATACTGGTGAGCAGGGGAAGAAACGCTGCTGCAAAGCTGACATGGCCGGTGAGGAAGCCGTTGATGTGCGAGGGGATCGTGGCGTTGGACATCACAAACGCCTTGTATTGAGAGGGTGGCAGCGTCAGCTGAAAAAGAAATACGATGACGTTCGTCAAAATAAGGAGAGTATTGACGAGGGGATAAGTCCGGCGGGGGTTCAGGTCTTTGAGAGGGATGAACATTCGCTAGCTTGGTTGGTTCAAAGCTCCGTATCGAAAGTCGGCGCCTCGCATCCGTAAACTCAGTTGGAGTGCTTCCCCAGGGCATGAACGGCAGCCCTGTGCAGTTGCGCCTTGGAGAAAAGGGTTCGATTGCGGTTCCCGCTGCGCTGCAGTTCCCGCACTTTGGGCAGCTTACAGATCCCGCCCCGCGCCCCTAAACTCTCGCAATTCAGCCCGGCAGCCGCGCAAGCGAAATCCAGAATTCGTTGCAAATCCCATGCATGGAGGATCCCGTAGGAAAACGCAGCGTGAAACAGATCGCCGGCTCCCGTGGTGTCCGTGACAGGCACTTTAAAGGAAGGAGCATACCAGAAGCGGCGCCCATCCCAAGCGAGCGCGCCATTCACGCCCAGCGTCGCGCAAATGGCGCGAAACCCATATTTCTGCTGAAGCACGGGGAGCGCCTTGAGGAGATTTTTTTCTTCGGTGGCGGCGACGGGGAATTCTTTCGATGTGACAGGATAATCGACAAAGGGGAGAAGGCGGGTCAGCCCTGGAGCCATGTGATCCAAGTCGGCCACGACCGGGATTGCAGAGGCACGCGCCCACGAGGCGGCGATGCTTGTTGTTGCTGGATCGTGCCCGTCAACGTGCAAGAGCCGGGAAGAAGTCACCCAGCCCCTTTGCAGAAAGGTTGTTGGCACGCCAAGCCGCGGATCGCGCTTCCACACGATGGTGCGCTCCCCGGACTCGGTATCGAGAAGGATGAATGACATCTGGCTCATGGCGCGCGGGACGGTAACCAGGTCCGAGTGAACGCCGGCACGCCGGAGCTCGCGCCGATGGAGTTCAGCGGCGGAGTCATCGCCTACGGTACCGACATAGTGGGTTCGCAGACCCCATAGCTGGCAAGCAATCAAAGCGGTTGCCACTTGGCCCCCCGGCATAATTTGCGCGCTAAGCATTTCCGTCTTGGAGCCCAGAGCGGGGAATTGAGAGAGATGCATCACCGTGTCTGTGGCGTTCTCCCCGATCCCCAGGATGTCGAAACGTGGTTTGCGCATAAGATTAGTGGTGCAGAGTATCGGAAGCGGGGACAAATGCAAAGGGCGTTGAATGGGATTACTGCGTCCGATAATGTTGACTGTCCTGGGAGCTTGGTTAACAGAATCCAGAAGGGTGGTTGGCGGTGCCTAAATCGATGGAATTTCCCTATCTTAAGTGTCACTTCAATTGACGGTTCTCCGTTACGTGCGCTCAGTTTTCCGAAGAGATTTTTTCTTTGCGGGATTACGTAAACATTGCGCGGCGGAAGCGGGTGTGGTAATTAAATTAGTCCTGCGTGTGCGCGAATCGGACGTGGCTCTCGAATGTGTCCGGCGAAGCGTCGGCGCGCCGACACCTCATGCCTGCCAGGGAAACGGAAGCAATTATTTTGAAGACCTTTTCGCTCGGTGAGGCCGACCGCCTGGTGAGTTTTTTCGGACGGAGTTCGGGGCGCATGCGCGGTGTCGCTGCTGGAGCGCGCAGAATAAAGAATCGCTACGGCTCAACATTGGAGATCCTATCGCACGTCCAGGTCTGGTACATCGAGAAAGAGACCCGAGACCTGGTTCGCATCCAGCAGTGTGAATTGCTCGAATCGTTTCACAGGTCGCAAAGCGATTACGCCCTCAGTACCGGGCTGGCGGTCGTCAGCGAGGTCTCGGAACAGGTTCTCCCGGAGCATGAAACGGCCGAGTCCATGTTCCGGTTGCTGTTGCTCACCGTTCGCGAGATCGAACGCACGGGCGCATGGCAACTGCCCCTGAGCTATTTCGCGTTCTGGACGGTGCGACTCGGCGGATACTTGCCGCAGTTTGATCGATGCGGCTCTTGCGGCGCCGCCTTAGGCGCAGCGGCCGGTTTCCACGCACCTTGGGAAGCGGGGCTCTTCTGCGAAAAATGCCGGCGCGGCGGAATGCGGCCGATACACACCGAGGGCCGGCAACTTGCGGAGCGGTTTGCTGGGGAGAAACTCGACAAGATTGAATTCCTGCCAGCGCTGCAACAGCCAGCGGCAGAGTTGCGAGAGGCATCACTGGACTGGATAGAGCATCACACCGAGAAACCGTTGGCTACGCGAAAACTTTTGGAGCCCACTTGACAGCTAAAGTAAAACTTGAGAAAAAACGGGCCGGTCTCACCTTTCAAGATTTAGTTTTGAAACTCTCCCATTTCTGGGTGAAGCAGGGATGCGTGCTGCAGCAGCCCTATGACGTCGAGGTTGGCGCCGGCACCATGCATCCGGAGACATTTCTGCGCGTGCTCGGGCCAGCCGCATACCGGGTTGCTTATGTCCAGCCCAGCCGTCGGCCCGCCGACGGAAGATATGGCGAAAATCCCAACCGCCTTTACAAACACACACAATTTCAAGTCATTCTTAAACCCTCTCCTGCCAACGTTCAGGATCTTTACCTCCAGAGTCTTGCTGCTATCGGCATCGCCCTGAAGGAGCACGATATTCGATTCGAAGAAGACAATTGGGAATCGCCAACGCTTGGCGCCTGGGGCATTGGCTGGCAAGTGCTGCTGGATGGTTTGGAGATCACCCAGTTCACCTACTTTCAGCAGAGCGGCGGAATCGACCTCGATCCGATCTCTGTTGAGCTGACCTATGGTCTCGAGCGCATCTGCGCCTTCCTGCAGAATGTGGCCAGCGTCTACGATCTCCGCTGGTCCGCTGACAAGACATATGGCGACATTCGCCTGGCCGAGGAGCAACAGTTTTCCGAGTACAGCTTTAATCGCAGCGATGCCAAGGCCATTCGCGCCGAGTTCGATTTGCATGAGAAGCAAGCCAAGGAACTTCTCGACGGGTTTCTCGTCACAGCGGGGAAGCAGCGCGAAAGGTATCCGATTCTCCCGGCCTACGATCACTGCCTCAAGTGCTCGAACCTCTTTAACCTGATGGATGCTCGAGGCGTTATCTCCACGACCGAACGCGCCGCCTTGATGGCGCGTGTGCGCACGCTGGCGTGCCGCGGGGCCGCAGCTTACCTCGAACAAATTGGCGGGCCAACTGTGCGCCGCGAGGTGCGCGCATGAACCGGCCAAAAGAGAATTTAGCCGAGAAGAGAGTTGAAGTATTGCTTGAGGTTGGCAGCGAAGAAATTCCAGCGGGGATGCTGCCGAAAGCCGAAGAAGATCTCCGGGCAAATCTCGAAAAGCTTCTGACTGCCGAGAATCTTTCGGATGGCGTGACAGTCGAGACCTTCAGCGCGCCGCGCCGGCTCGTCGCCCATGTGGGCGGCTTGCCCGAAAAACAATCCGACGTCGTGAACGAAGTGACCGGTCCTCCGAAGTCTGTGGCCTATGACTCTGTCGGCGAGCCGACGCGCGCGGCCCACAGCTTCGCCGAAAAGCAGGGACTCGCGCTCAAGGAGCTCTATGTCGTCAAAACGCCGAAGGGTGAGTACCTAGCCGCGAAACAAACGAAGCGCGGACGAACCGCCGAGCAGATTCTGAACGAAATCCTGCCACGCGTGATCCATGACCTTGCCTGGCCGCGGTCCATGACCTGGACCGGCCTCGATGGCGCAAGATTCATTCGCCCCATCCGCTGGATTGTGGCGGTAGTGAACGGGAAGCCGCTTAAGTTCTCCTTTGCTGGAGTTACGGCGGGCGATACCACGCTCGGGCATCGGTTCCTCGGCAAGGGCCCCGTCAAGGTCAAGGACTTCGCAGACTACGAAAAGAAACTGAGAGCGAATGGCGTGATCGTTCGGCCCGCGGAGCGGCGCGAGAAGATCTCGAAAGAGCTGGCGGCACACGCAAAGAGAGCAGGATATCGCATCCACGAGGACGCAGAACTGTTGAAGCTTGTTACCTATCTAAATGAATGCCCGAGCGTTCTCGAGGGAGACTTCGATCCGGCGTTTCTCGCGCTGCCGGATGAAATCCTGATCACCGTCATGCGCGGCCATCAAAAATATTTTGCCGTCGAGAAGCGCAGCGGGGAAGTCGCGCCGCATTTTCTTGCGGCGATCAATCTTCCAAAAGACCCCAAGGGATTGGTGCGCGCCGGGCATGAACGAGTTTTGCGGGCGCGACTGGCGGACGCTCAATTTTTCTGGGAGTCGGATCAGAAATGTCGGCTCGCCGACTATCTGCCAAAGCTCGAACGCGTCACGTACGAATCCCGGCTGGGGAGTTATCGCGACAAGGTCGAACGCATTCGCGCGATTGCCCGCTGGCTCACTGAGCAATGGTTCAACAGCGGGCTCATGCAAGCGCATGTTGCCGAGGCCGACCGCGCCGCGGAACTCTCGAAGTGCGACCTCGCCACAGAGATGGTCCGCGAATTCACCGAATTACAGGGGATGGTCGGCGGACTGTATGCGAGAGCGCAAGGTGAGCCGGATGACGTTGCCGATGCGATTTACGATCACTACCGTCCCGTCGGCCTCGAAGACCCCATCCCAAGAAACCTGACCGGCTGTGCCGTCGCCCTGGGGGACAAGCTTGACTCCATCGTCGGCTGCTTCGCCGTGGGCTTGATACCCACAGGTTCAAGCGATCCTTACGCTTTGCGTCGCGCCGCATTGGGGGTTGTAAAAATCATTCTTGAACGGAAGCTCCCGGTCTCGATCTCTCTGGCCGTTGGGGCCGCTGCCAAAGCCCTGCTTACCAATCCTCCCAAGCGAGGAGTTACTCCGCAGCAAGAGGCGCAAGTACTTGAGTTCCTCCTGGACCGCGCAAAGTTTGTGCTTCGCGAGCGTGAGAATTTCAGCTACGACGAAGTGAACGCCGTCTTCCGAGCCGGGGTTGAAGATTTAGTGGACGCGCACAAGCGCCTCATCGCCCTCAAGGCCATTCGCAAGTCGAAAAACTTCGAGCCGCTCGCGGTATCGTTCAAGCGCATCCGCAACATCCTGGAAAAATCCAACTTCAAGAAGGAAGAAGCTCCGGGAATTAAAACAGATTTGTTCGAGAGCGCGGCGGAGCGCGAATTGTTTTCCGCTGTGCGATCGGCTGCATCTAAAGTGCAGGCGGAGAAGCGTGCAGGGAAATATCAAGAAGCACTTGAAGTCATAGCCGGACTCCGTAAGGCCGTTGACAATTTCTTTGAACAGGTAATGGTGATGGCGGAGAACGAAGCGGTGCGGAAAAACCGGCTGGCGCTGCTCTCTGAAATTCTTCGAGAGTTCACAACCATTGCGGACTTCGCAGAACTCGGGGGAGAGGAACGCAGTTAGGGAGTTAAAGTTTTGCTTTAAGCGTCGAAAGTAAGTGCAGTCGGCGTGCCGACAAGCTTTCCGGTCGCCGCACAGATGGGCAGTTGCTATGCGGTTTTCAAATTCAAAAAAAACGAGAAGCGAGGAGCACAGTGACTAGATGGGTCTATTTTTTCGGCGCGGGCAAAGCGGAAGGCGACGGGACTCAGCGCGCGCTTTTGGGTGGCAAGGGTGCCGGTCTTGCGGAGATGAGCCGGATCGGCCTGCCCGTGCCTCCCGGCTTTACTATCACAACGGAAGTATGCACTTACTATTACGGGAACAAGAAGACCTACCCGAAGGTCCTCGAGCCGGAAGTTAAACGAGCCGTTGCCTGTGTAGAAAAGATAATGGGGACGAAGTTTGGCGACAAAACCGCTATGCCCATGCTGGTATCCGTGCGCTCGGGCGCTCGCGATTCGATGCCCGGGATGATGGACACAATTTTAAACCTTGGCCTGAATGATGAAACCGTACTCACACTGGCCAAGGCCACCAAGAATGAACGGTTCGCCTGGGACTGCTATCGCCGGTTCATTCAGATGTATGGTGACGTGGTCATGAACGTCCAAAAACGCCCGCACGAGGACCACGAACCGTTTGAGGTCGTAATTCACAACCTCAAGCACGAACGACATCATGCCGATGTCGACGACCCCAAACTGACGGTGAACGATCTTCAGGAGCTGGTGGTTCGCTTCAAGAAGCTCATCAAGGAGCGCACCGGGATGGAGTTCCCGCAGGACGCCTGGAAGCAGCTCTGGGGCGCGGTCGGCGCCGTATTTGGTTCCTGGATGAATGATCGTGCCGTCGTCTATCGCCGCAAGTACAACATCCCGTCCGAATGGGGAACCGCCGTCAACGTACAGGCGATGGTCTATGGCAATACAGGCGACAAATCGGGATCGGGCGTGGCCTTCACGCGCGATCCTGCTACCGGAGAGAAAGTTTTCTACGGCGAGTTCCTCATCAATGCGCAAGGCGAAGACGTGGTGGCCGGGGTGCGCACGCCGGAGCCAGTCGCACAACTTAAGAACTATTTACCGAAGGCCTTCCAGGAATTGGAGAAGATTCGACAAACCTTAGAGAAACACTTTAAGGACGTGCAGGACTTCGAGTTCACCATTCAAGATGAGAAGGTCTTCATGCTCCAGACGCGCAATGGCAAACGCACAGGACTGGCCGCCGTTCGCTTTGCCGTTGAAATGGAGAAAGAGAAGCTTATTGACTGGAAGACCGCCATCCGACGAGTCCCTGCTGACCAGCTCGACCAGGTGCTGGCCCCCGTGTTTAATCGCAAGGCGGTACAGGCTGCCAAGATTATTGCGAGGGGATTGCCTGCCGGGCCGGGTGCAGCTGCTGGCAGGATGTATTTGAATGCGGATCGTGCCGCTGGGGCTGCCGAACGGGGCGAGAAGGTCCTGCTGGTCCGCAATGAAACTTCGCCAGAGGATTTACGCGGCATGATTGCCGCGGAAGGCATTCTCACGGCAAAGGGCGGCGTCAGTTCGCACGCAGCGCTTGTCGCTCGCCAGATGGGTAAGGTTTGTGTGTGTGGCGCAGCGGCTCTACAGATTGATTACGCTGCCAAGACCATGACCGTCGATGGGCAAATGTATAAGGAAGGGGATTTTCTTTCCATCAACGGCACCGCTGGCGAAGTCTATCCGGGCCAAATACCGACTGCCGCGTCCGAAATCGTTCAGGTGCTAATTGAGAAATCCCTCGACGCCAGCAAAAGCCAGACCTATCAAAACTTCAAGAAACTTATGGACTGGTGCGCCAAGGTCTCGCGCCTCCAGGTCCGAACCAACGCCGACACCCCCGAGCAGACTGCGCATGCCATCGCCTTCGGCGCCGTCGGCATCGGCCTCTGCCGGACCGAGCACATGTTCTTTGAAGGCAATCGAATCGACGCCATGCGCGAGATGATATTGGCTGATACCAAGGAACACCGGAAAGCGGCATTAGCGAAGATCCTGCCCTATCAGAGGGAGGATTTCGTCGGCATGTTTAAAGAATTGAAGGGACATCCAGCGACGATCCGGTTCCTTGACCCCCCCTTGCACGAGTTCTTGCCTCATGACCAGTCCGCGCAGAGCGACCTGGCAAAGAAAATGGGAGTGCCAGTAGAAAAAATCAAAAAGCGGGTTGAAGAATTACATGAATTCAACCCGATGCTCGGCTTCCGAGGCTGCCGCCTGGGAATTGTCTATTCCGAGATTTCCGAGATGCAGTCCCGCGCCGTGTTCGAAGCCGCGGCGGAGGTTCAGAAAGCGGGTATAAAGGTGCACCCCGAAGTCATGATCCCGCTGGTCGGCTTTAAAAAAGAACTGGATCTTCAGGTCGAGGTCGTCCATCGCATCGCAAGCGAAGTCATGAAGGAGAAGGGTGTGAAGCTGAATTACCTGGTTGGCACGATGATTGAAGTTCCTCGTGGCGCACTCACAGCCGACGAGATCGCGCAAACCGCGGAGTTCTTCAGTTTTGGCACCAATGATTTGACGCAGACGTGCCTAGGCATGAGCCGAGACGACTCCGGCTCCTTTCTCGGGCCTTACCAAGAGTTGGAGATCGTCAAAAAGAATCCATTCGCTACTATCGACCAGGCGGGTGTCGGCCAACTTATCGAAATGGCCGTAGCGAAGGGGAACAAAACTCGTCCCGGCATAAAATTAGGCATCTGCGGCGAACACGGTGGAGACCCGGATAGCGTCAAGTTCTGCCATCGTGCCGGTTTGTCATATGTGAGTTGTTCGCCGTTCCGTGTGCCCGTGGCGCGCCTTGCCGCAGCTCAAGCAGTAGTTGAAGAAGAGCAATCCAAGAAAAGAAGGGCGAAATAGCAAATTAAGTTGCTCGGCTTGAACTTAAAGTAACACTTGAGGTCATCAACGGATTGGCATCTCAAGCGGTCCCTGCATCATGAGCAGTCTCTTGCTCCTCAAGTTGGCATCTTGAAGAAAAAGTAGAGTCCCAAAAAGAAGAACGTGATGTCCGTGGACCAGGCCGCGAGAAACGGCGGGAGCTGCCCAACGCCGCCCATGGCCTCCAGCAGACGCGCTGCCGTCCAATAAACGATTCCGATTCCGACACCCAGCGCGACGCCACCGAGCGCGCCGCGCGTCCCGACCAGCAAGGCGAACGGAATCGCCAGCAAAATGCTGACCGGAGCGATGAGTGGAAAAGCCAGTTTGACGTGCCATTGCACGGTCAGGTTGGCGACATCGAAGCCGGCTTTGTGCAATTCATCGATGTAGCGCCGCAGCGCGCCCCAGCTCATTTGGGAGGCTTGCCGAACTTCGCGGTTGAAATAACTCGGGGGTTCGGAAAGTTCGGGCAGCGAGGTTACGGGAAATCGCTCGTACCGAGTGATGGTACCGCCAGAGAAGTCACGCACCCAGCCGCCCTCCAGAACCCATACCTTCTCGGAATTGGACCACTGCGCGCGCGTAGCGAACACGCGCCGCTTCATCTGGAACGTGGCGGTGTCCAGCTCGACGACGCTCAGACCTCCAAAAAGGTTTTGGGCTGGGTCGAAGAGGTCATAGTTATAAATCTTCTCGTCATTCCCGAATATCCAGCGCTGCGGGCGGGCATAGGTCTGGGGAGGGCGGCCCTTGATCTGGTTGCGAAAGGCGTCCTGACGCTGGTTTGCGTAGGGAAGATACGTTTCGTCCAGCGCGATCATGCTGGCGGCAAGGGCCAGTCCGGCGAAAAGCAGAGGCACGACGAGGCGATAGAGGCTGATTCCGCTCGCTTTCCAAGCCACGATTTCGTTGTTCTTGCTCATCACGCCCAGGGTGACAAGGACGGCTACCAGCGCGCCAAGGGGTGCGAGGTTGTAAAGCAAATAGGGAGTCAGATAGCGGAAATAATCAATGACGATGAGAAATGGCACGCGGTGGCGCCCGATATCGTCGAGCAGCTCGAAAAAGGTAAACGTTTCAAACAGGAAAACGAAAGCGGCCATCAACAGCGCGAAATAAAAAAAGAAACGGCGCAAGATATGGATATCCATCAATCGAGGAAAACTGCCGCTCGATTGCACGCCGTTCTCCGGCAGCTCTACGTGGCCGTTGGGAATGAGCGCAAAGGCCGCGGCGCGTGCGCGAGATTTCCTGCGCCGAAGCAACCTTGCCCAGGTCCGTATCCGGACTGTGGGCTTGAGCCAGCGGCTTTCGCCGCGGAATTGTTCCATTCGCGGAAGAAGCGCAGCTCCAAGAATCGCCAGGAGAATGTTCGCCCCCCAGATTCCCGCCGCGGGGGACAACGTTCCTTGCCGGGCCAAACCAGCGCCAACCACAGTGAGCAAGTAATAGGAAGCGATAATCATAACGGCGATGAGCGAGCCGGCCGCGCGTCCGCCCCGGCGAGGCTGTGCGCCGAGGGGCACGGCAATCAAAGCGAAGACCAGGCACGCCGCAGGAAATGCCAGCCGCCGGTGCACTTCCACACGCGCATCGCGCCATCCCGCGTCGTTTGTGTAGACGAGGTCCCAAAGGGAACGCTCCGAATTGCTCAATTGGCGAGCCTTAGCCGGCACGAGGTTATTTGCCTCGATCGGCCAGTCACTCTGTCCAAAAGCCGTAACGGAGTAGCGATCTGGATCTTCGGGCGAGAATTCGTGGGTTGTTCCACCCTTTAGATGAAGCTCCAGCTTGCCCTCTTTGGGTTCGGCAATTACAATCGCGTCCTCGGCGAGTGTGAGTTGCGAGCCGCTCTCACCGCCAGCCTGAGCTAGAAATACGCCGTGCCATCGTGTGCCGCTGGCGGAAACGTCGTTGACGTAGAGGACATATTTGGGGAACCGTTCGTCGAAGACTCGAGGCTGCACGGCAAACGAGATTTGTGAAGCGATCAGGTCGGTCTCGAGAGTACGGTATTTATGAACGGCCATCGGGCCGAGCCACAGCGTCATGCCGAGCGTGACGACCGCGCCCGCCATCGCGAGTACGCCCACGGGCAGAAGAATCCTCCGGCGGCCAATCCCCAATGCCGTGAGTGCAATAATCTCGCTGTCCGCGGACATGCGGCCGAGGCCGAGGAGCACGCCGATCAGCACGGCCATGGGCAGCGTAAACGTGAAAACAGTTGGAAATATACAAAGGAAAAGCTCGAGAATTTGGGCGCCCGAGCCGCTGTGACGCACAAACAGCTCCATCAAGCGCACAAGCTGGGGCACGAAGAAAACGAACGTAAATACGGCGAGTCCGAGGAGTGCGTGACGAAAAACTTCACGAACGATATAGCGGTCCAGGATGCGCATGACGCGAACCGTGAGTGTAACACGGCATCGCCAAGGGCAAGGGAAAGAGAGCCGCGATGAATCGCGTGCATTTGGTGCTGTTGTGGCACATGCATCAGCCGCAATACCGGGACCCTGAGACGGGCCGGTACGTCTTGCCATGGACGCGGCTTCACGCGCTGAAGGATTATTGGGGCATGGTGGCGATGTTGAAGGACTTTCCACAATTCCACGCCACTTTCAACGTCGTGCCTTCGCTGGGCATACAGCTGGAAGAATATGCGAGCGGAAAATTTGATGAGCCATGGTTTGCTTTGGCCTTTAAGGCTACAGAACAGCTGACGCGAGAGGACAAAGCAGAGATTTTGGCGCGTGCGTTTCAACTAAATCACGACCATCTGATGTCGCGATGGCCGCGCTTTGTGGAGTTGCATGAATGGGCGCAGCCCGCTGGGGGAGCGCAGGCGCAGGTATCTTTTACGGTGCGGGACTGGCGAGACGTGCAGGTGCTCTCGCAGCTGGCGTGGATGGAGGAATCCTGGCTCGAGAAAGACCCGGTTATCTGCTATCTGGCCAGCAAAGGCAAAGAGTTCACCGAAAATGACAAAGCCGCTTTGAAGGCCAAGCAGCTCGAGTTGCTCAGCTTGGTTTTGCCTCTATATCGGGAAGCGGCGCAGACGGGCCAGGTGGAACTCAGCACCACCCCCTTTTATCACCCTATTCTTCCGCTGATTTGCGATTCGGATATCGCCCGCGTGGCCAGCCCTGGCACGCCGCTCCCGCGGCGCGCTTATCGCCATCCCGAGGATGCGCGCGAGCAATTGCGGCGCGCACGGGAATATCACGAGCGCGTGTTTGGAACGAAGCCCGCGGGGCTCTGGCCGTCCGAAGGTTCGGTCTCGGATCAGTCTCTGACCATCGCCGCCGAGGAAGGATTCCAGTGGTTTGGCACGGATGAAGGTGTTCTCGGCAGAACGCTGAACGCTGGATTCTTTCGTGATAACAAGGGTATTCCGGCGAATGCGGATCGTCTGTACAAACCGTTGCGCGTGCAGCTCGGGGGGCAGCCGATCACGGGGCTATTCCGCGATCACCACCTTTCCGATCTTATTGGGTTCGTGTATAGCCGTATGAATGGCAAGGATGCCGCTGCGGATTTGCACGGCAGGCTTCGGGCGCTTGGAGAACACGTGCAGACCGCTCAACCCCTCACGGTGTGCCTGTTTCTCGATGGAGAAAATGCCTGGGAATACTATCCGGGGAATGGCCGCGAGTTTCTGCGCGAATTTTACGGGAGAATTCAGGGAGATCAGGATTTCCGGGCGCTCACTGCGACCGAGGCGATTGCCGCGGCGGGCGACATTCCATCCAACGCGGGGATTTTCCCCGCTTCCTGGATTAACGCGAATTTCGATGTTTGGATTGGCCACAGCGAAGACGTGGCCGCATGGGAACTGCTCTGGGACGCACGCGAAGCGTATGGGCAAGCGGTACTGGCTCGAGAGCAAGGGCGCGATGGCGCCCGGGACCAAACCGCGTTGCGAGAGGCGCAAGAATCGCTGCTGGCTGCGGAAGGCAGCGACTGGTGCTGGTGGTTCGGTCCGGAACATAGCACCGCGAACGACGCGGAATTCGACGCGCTCTATCGCAAACATTTGACGGCCGTCTATCTTGCGCTTGGACGAGTGGCCCCGCAAGAACTGGCCAAACCCATCAAGCGGAAACCGGAACATGCCTTGCAAATTGCTCCCACCGGATTTCTTAAAATCTCCGTGGATGGTCGTGACAGTTCCTATTTCGAGTGGCTGGGAGCCGGGCTTTACTCGCCGGAACGCCGCGGCGGCGCCATGCACGGGAGGACGTTTTATCTGCATGAACTTCGCTATGGATTCGAAGCCGGACGGTTCTGCGTCCGAGTGGACCCCTTTCTGGATCTTCTAGGAGAACTTGAAGATTCGGAATTCCGCATCACGATCGGCGGAGCCGAAGAGACAGCGATCGTTGTGAAGCTGGTACGCGGTCACTTGCAGGAGTTCGCGGTAGAAAAAGGGCGCTTGTGCCTTCTGAACCCCAAGAGCGTAGCCGAAGCCGCGTATGAGCGTATCCTCGAGGTCGCCATCGAGCGCAGCGAACTCAACTTGAAGGGCCAGACGAAGCTGAGGTTAGGTGTCGCCCTTTGGCACGGAGGTCTGCCCGTGGACGTCCTGCCGGCGGAGGGATTCCTCGAGGTGAATCTCGGCGACGAGCACTTCGCTTGGCCGCCCGAAGAGAAGCCTTAGTCCAGGCACTTTGCCGCCCCATCTGCACCAGCTTTGCGCGGGCCCGCTCGCGTCTTGGTCAACGTCAAGTGCGCGCCAAATCCGGACTCACTCCGTACTCGCTGAGACTCCTTGATTCTTTTCTCCTTGACAGTCTAGGAGACTGCCGCTAGATTCCTAGTTTATCTAGGAGAGGCCGCGTCGATGGACAAACAACTCGAACTTCTGCAGGGAACCCTGGACATGCTCATCCTCAAAGCAGCATCGCTCGGGCCGTTGCACGGGTACGGCATCCTTCTGCGCATCCAGCAAATCTCGAAGGATCGCCTCGAGATTCAACAAGGTTCCCTCTATCCCGCGCTGTACCGCCTGGAGCACCAGGGCTGGATTACAAGCGAATGGGGCGAGTCGGAAAACAAACGCAAGGCAAAATTTTACCGCCTGACCGCGGCAGGGAAGCGCAGGCTGCAGGCCGAAACGGAAAACTGGAACAGCATGGCCGACGTCATCGCAGGAATCCTGGGGACTAAGCCGGAGGAAGTATGAGTCTCTGGAGCCGGTTTCGTTCGTGGTGGGGCGCCACGATTCAGCGCTCTCGCCTGGAAAGCGAGATGGACACGGAGTTGCGCTTCCACATCGAGGCATACGCGGATGATTTGGTCCGCGGCGGAGTGCCGCGGCAGGAAGCACTGCGCCGCGCGCGCATTGAATTTGGCGGCATCGAGCGCGTCAAGGAGGAAGGGCGCGAGGCGCGGGGAGTGAGCTTCTTCGACGAACTCTGGCAAGACTTGCGTTTCGCCGTGCGGGTTATGCGCAAAAACCCGGGCTTTGCTGGCGTTGCGATGGTTACTTTGGCGCTGGGGATCGGCGCCGACACGGCCATCTTCAGCGTGGTGAACGCGGTACTGCTAAACCCGTTGCCCTACGCGGACCCTCAACGGCTCGTCGCAGTGCGCGAGGTTTTGCCTTCCGCGGGTGCGATGCCGATGTACGTCTCGGGACCGGACATCACTCCGATGCGCAAGATCAGTCACGTATTTGATGCGCTCGCCGGATTCCGAGTGTGGACTTATGAGCTTTCGGGAAGTGGAGAACCGGAACGCGTCACCGCCAATCGCGCCAGTAGCGACCTTTTTCCCGTGCTGGGCGCGCAGCCAATCCTCGGACGGAATTTCAGCGCCGAGGAAGAGCTGCCCGGACATTCCGTCGTGGTTCTCAGCTACAAGCTGTGGCAGCGACGGTTCGGCGGCAGCCCCGCTGTGCTTGGCCAGACCGTCAATCTGGACCGCGAACCGTACACCATCATCGGCGTGATGCCCCAGAGCTTCGTTTTCCCGCTCCCAGGCATGGGACAAGGGCCGGCGGCCGACCTGTGGGTACCGTTGGCACTCTCCAAGGAAGAATTAAGCGACTTCGGAGACAACTTCTCGTGGAGCGTCGTGGCCAGACTCAAGCCGGGAATCGGCTTGCCGCGAGCCAACGCGGATCTACAACTTGTCGCACGGGACGTTCTGGACCTTTACCAGCAATGGGCACGCGATGCGCAGATCTCGCTCGGGGACTTTCAACTCGGCGTCGAAGCGAAACCGTTGCGCGAGGTAGTGACCGGCCCGCTGAGGCTGACGCTATGGATGCTGCTCGGCGCGGTGAGCTCTGTGCTCTTGATTGCCTGCGTGAACGTCGCAAATCTGCTGTTGATGCGCGCTGCCGGCCGGCAAAAAGAGACGGCCGTGCGCGTGGCCATCGGCGCCGGGCGATTGCGCCTGCTGCGGCAATTCTTGGCGGAGGGCCTGCTGCTTTCCGCCTTTGGAGGCCTCCTCGGTCTGGCGCTGGCGTTGTGGTTCAAGGACGTGATGGTGGCGGGGATGCCGGCCAGCATTCCGCAATTCCATCCGATCACGCTGAATTGGCCCGTCTTGCTTTTTACGTTCCTGCTTGTCACGGTGACCGGCTGCGTTTTCGGCGCTGTGCCGTCATTGTGGGCTTCGCGCGCCGATGTGAATCCTTCGTTGCAGGGAAGTGGCCGCGGGAATTCTCATGCGCCCGAGCAGCAGCGCCTGCGCGCCGTGTTTGTGGTTGTGGAGGTCGCATTGTCGGTCATGCTTCTGGTTGGCGCCGGGCTGTTGGTGCGGAGCTTCCAGCGCGTTTTGAAGACCAATCCGGGGTTTCGCCCGGAACGCGTCTTGACGGCGTCGGTGGATTTGCCGCCGACGCAGTATTCGCGGGAAGAACAAACCGGCGCGTTCTACAGACAGCTGATGAACCGGTTGCAACAGAATCCCGGAGTTGTGGCGGTGGGAGGCTCCACCGATTTACCGCTGCTCGGCCAATGGAACCACACGTTCACTCCCGAAGGATACCGGCCACCGCCAAACGTAGCGATGAACGTGTGCTATCACTCAATCATTTATGGAGACTATCTTCGGGCCATGGGCATCCCGCTGCTTCGAGGACGCTATTTCAACGAACACGATGGACCGCAAGTTACGCTCGTGGTGCTGGTCAGCGACGCGCTTGCCAAGAAGTATTGGCCTGGGCAGGAGGCTCTCGGCAAACGCTTGAAGTGGGGCTCGTCTGACTCAAACGACCCGTGGCTGACCGTCGTCGGCATCGTGGGCGACGTGAAGCAAGGTCCGCTCGACGCGGCCGCTGCGCTGCATACGTATCAGCCCTACGCACAACTCGCCCGGGCACTTTCTCTGCGGATCGCGGTGCGCACGCAAGGCGATCCTACGGCGGTTGCTGCCGACGTTCGTGCGGCTGTCTGGAGCTTGGACAGCCAGCTCGCGCCAGGCAGCGTTCGCACAATGGATGAGGTGGTCAGCCGCTCCACCGCGAGCCGGCGCTTCACCCTGACGCTGCTAGGTGGCTTTGCGGCCCTGGCGCTGCTGCTTGCTGCCGTGGGCATTTACGCTGTGCTGGCCTATTCGGTGGCGCGCAGAACACACGAGATCGGCGTGCGCTTAGCGTTGGGCGCTCGGCGTAAGGACGTGCTTCGCCTGGTATTGGGACACGGTTTGCGCCTGACTTTGGTCGGCCTAGCCGTAGGCACCGCGGGAGCGCTCGGTCTCACCCGCCTGTTTCGGAGTTTGCTGTACGAAGTAGGACCGACTGACCCGCTGACCTTCGGTGTCGTGGTCTTGCTGCTCATTTGTGTTGCGCTGGCGGCCTCTTATCTTCCGGCCCGTCGGGCGATGCGTGTCGATCCTATGATCGCGCTGCGCTATGAGTGAACTGGAGATTTTCTCGTGAACGGATTCGGCCGAGGACTGGAGGAATCATGATGCAATGGGCGAAATTTCGTACGTGGACGCGCTCTACCGTGCGGCGATCGCGCATGGAAAGTGAGATGGATGCGGAGTTGCGCTTTCACATCGAGACGCGCGCAGAGGACTTGATACGATGTGGCGTTTCACGAGAGGAAGCGATGCGCCGGGCACGCATGGAGTTCGGCGGGATCGAGCGCGTCAAGGAGGAAGGGCGCGAAGCACGGGGCGTCAGCTTCCTCGATGAACTCTTCCAGGATCTTCGGCACGGACAGCGCGTTCTGCGCAAGAGTCCCGGGTTCGCGGTTGTCGCCGTGCTTACGCTGGCCCTCGGCATTGGCGCAACCACGGCAATTTTCAGCGTCGTCAATGCTGTCCTTCTGCGGCCGCTGGCCATCGAAGATTCCGCGCGCGTGGTGCTTCTGCAGGAACAGTGGAAGGGCTCGGCTGGGGATGTCTCCGTTGGCAATTTCAACGACATCAAAAAGCAAAGCAGCTCGTATGCGGAGGTCAGCTGCTCGAACAATGCGAGTTTTAATCTGGAAACGCAGGGTATTCCCGAACGGGTGGATGGAGAAATTGCAACCTTCAATTACTTTGCGACATTTGGCGTGCAGCCCATAGCCGGACGTGTCTTCACCGCTGATGAGGACAAGCCTGGTCACGCGCCGGTTGTTGTTATCAGCGAACGGTTCTGGCGCACCAGTCTTCATGCTGATCCAGCCGTCATCGGCAAGCCGGTTCGCGTAAACGGCCTGCCGACTACCGTTGTCGGTGTCATGCCGAAGAGCTTTGATCCGCTGCTGAGCAACAGCAATCTTTGGGTTCCTGCGGCATTCACTCCGGCGCAGCTTGCGGACCATGACGACCATTATCTGAATGTCATGGCCCGTCTAAAGCCGGGAGTCGTCATGGCGCAGGCGCAATCCCAGCTCGATGTAATTGCGCAACGGCTACAGCAGCAGTATCCGCTCGATGACGCCGATCGCGGCTTCCGTATACAGCAGCTCGCGAGCGTCCTCCTGGGCGACCAGCGCCTGAGCCTGCGCATGATGCTTGCCGCAGTGGGATTTCTGTTATTGATTGCGTGCGCGAATATCGCAAATTTGCAGCTGGCGCGTTCGCGCACGCGTCAAAAGGAAATCGCATTGCGCGCGGCGCTTGGCGCTTCGCCCAGCCGTATCGTGCGGCAGCTTCTTGCGGAAAACGTCGTGCTTGGTCTTGCGGGCGGCGTTGTCGGCGTGTTGCTCGCGTACTGGGCCGTATCGTGGATCGTCAGCCATGGTCCTGCTGAAATGCCCCGGCTGGATCAGTCCCGCATTGACGCCAGTACCCTTGCGTTCGCTTGCGTGGTTGCACTTCTTTCCAGCTTTTTATTTGGATTGGCTCCGGCGCTTCGCTCCTCTTCGACGCGACTCAACGAAGCCTTCAAGTCGGCTTCCGGCATTGTGGGTGGCAGCCGCGATCGTGTTCGAAGTCTTTTGGTTGTCGGAGAAGTTGCGCTTGCGCTGATTCTCATGGCGGGCGCCGGCCTGCTGATCCGAAGCGCGTTGCTCGTTTCGCACGTAGATCCTGGTTTTGATACTTCCAACATTGTAGTCGGGCGCGTCGGTCTGCCCTACGCCGGGTATCGTGATCCAGTCGTCGCTCGCCAAACGTTTGAACGCATGATCGCCGCAGCCGCCGTTTTGCCCGGCGTCGAGTCGGCTGCTGTTGTCTCTCGCGCTCCGCTGGCAGGCGGCGGCAGCAGCAACGGCCTCCTCGCCGAAGGCAAGCCGCTCGACCTCGCGAATCTTGTGAACTCGCAACTGCAGATCGTCTCGCCCAGTTATCTCTCGACGGCCCGTGTTCCCCTAAAATCCGGGCGCGACTTCACTCCGCAAGACACGCGCGAGCGCACTTTCGTCGCCATCGTCAACGAAACACTCGCCCGCACCATGTGGCCCGGCGAAAACCCCATCGGCAAGCGCTTCGCGTGTTGTGAGCCCGGACCGAAGGGCCGCATGGATCCTGTCTGGCACGAAATTGTTGGTGTGGTCGCTGACGTCCGCGCTCAAGGACTTGACCGCCAACCACAACCGGCGTTTTACATTCCCATCGCGCAAATGCCTGCTGCCGCGTGGGATTGGATTGGCCGCACGATGGACCTGGTGGTACGGACTCGCGGAGGCGCGGTCCCCGTTCATGAATTGCAGAGCACGGTCGCGTCCGTCGCTCCCGCCGTGCCGATTTACCGGCTCTCGAGCATGCAGCAGAAAATCTCCAGCACGCTCGAGCGCTCGCACTTCGACACTTTTCTGCTCGCAATTTTTGCCGCAACGGCGCTGCTGCTTTCGTCGGTCGGAATTTACGGAGTTCTCTCGTACATGGTCGCCCAGCGCACAAGAGACATCGGCATTCGCATGGCCCTCGGCGCGTCGCGAGGACAGATTGTTTGGGACGTTCTCGGTTTTGGAGTGCGCTTGGCCGGCATTGGACTGGCTATCGGTCTTGCCGGCGCATTGGCGGCTACGCGTTTGCTCTCTTCATTACTTTATGGCGTGCGCCCTACCGACGCAATCACGTTTGCCGCGGTGTCGCTCATTTTATTTGTGGTCGCTTTGATCGCGGGCTATCTCCCGGCTCGACGCGCCACTCGCGTTGATCCCATCGTCGCCCTCCGCTATGAGTAGCCATGTAGCGTAGGCCAAATATCTCCAACCTCGCGCCATTTTCCCGGCTCGGCCGCCCAACGCGACTCGACGCATTCGAAACAAAGTTCCTAGAACAACTTTACGGCCAAGTCTTGCGGCCCCTCTCCAACGGGAATCATCGTCAGCAGACTGTTCGTACGCACGCGAATCACGGCCACATCCCCGGAACCCTGGTTTACGGCGATGAGCAAATTTTCATTGGGATCAAATCGAAGCACTCCCGGTGATTGACCTGCCTGAATTGGAAACTCCCTGCCAGTACCGGGGTCGCGAACGATGCGGCGGTTCGAAATGTCTACGGGAACGATGTGGCTCGCCGCGCTGTCCGAAACATAGAGAGTGCCGCCATCCGCGCTTAATACGCCCCGCGTGGGCGCTGACCCAAGCACCATATAGTCGCCCACCTCGTGCGTCCACGTGTTGATGACTTGCAAGCCGTGCGCGTCCGGAGAAATCACGTACAGCTCGCCGCCGTCTGGTTTTAGCAGCATGTCGGAGGGATTCCCGTCCAGCTCGAGGTTCGAAAGAAGAACGCTTCTCCGCAGATCAACGACGGAGAGCCGGTGCTCGGTCCGGCTAAGAACAAACGCAATACGGCTATCGGGAAGGATGGCGATTTTTTCCGGCTGCTTAACGATCCCAACCGTGCTGCGCAGTGCCAGCGTGAAGGCGTCATGAATCCCCAGCGTGGCATCGCGATGATTAAGCACCAGGACGCTCCTCCCGTCAGGTGTCACCTGAGCGAGAACAGGTTCGCCTCCGGTCCGCGTCCGCCCGAGCACATTTCTCGACTGGCAATCAATCGCCACTAGAGTATCTGATCCTGCCGAGGTCGTGTACAAGCGGCTGCCATCCGGCGAAAAATCGATC
>Ga0070697_100000521_pt1 | contig 29005 bp, 22 predicted proteins | sample KBSK1501metaG_FD_65475 | JGI IMG/M metagenome (GOLD analysis project Ga0070697, IMG submission 65475) | Corn, switchgrass and miscanthus rhizosphere microbial communities from Kellogg Biological Station, Michigan, USA - KBS K1-50-1 metaG | ecosystem: Host-associated > Plants > Roots >...
CAGGCGCGCGGCGTGCCGCAGGAGGGTCCAGCCCGCCCTCTCCTGGAACAGGGCCCGGTGCACGCCGAGCGGCTCCGAAGCGGACGGGAAGATCGGCGCGCGCTTCTCCTGGAAGGCGCGCACGCCCTCGGCGAAATCGGCCGAGCGCAGAAGCGCCGTGGCGAACAGATACTCGACCGCCAGCGCCAGACCGCGCGGCGTGGAGCGGTGTTCGTCGACCAGCCAGGCGGCCTCGACCTCGGAGCGCGCGAGCGCCTCCCGGAGAGAGCCCAGCCATTCCGTGGCGCGCCCGGATGCGCCGGGGGCGGCGCTCCCCTGCCCCTGCCGCGCCAGCTCTTCGTAGTCGAGACGCAGCAGGAGATCGGAGGCCCAGATCGACACCGGGCTGCGGCGGGCGATCTCGTCCAGAGTCTCGCGGGCCCAGTCGCGCTCCTCGGTGTCGCCGGCCGCCCGGGCGGCGCGCTCCAGGGACGCGACGATATCGGGTGGAGCCGGCTGGTCGAAGTGCCGGCGCGCGCAGCGGATCCGCGCATCGTCCGCGCTGCGCGCCGGGCGCTGCGTCCAGCGCCCCTCGAAGGCCGGGGCGCCGCCGCCGACGCGGGCGTGCAGGAACGCCACGCCGGCCCATCCGTTCACCCTCGGCCCGGTCTCGCCGCGCGCCGCCCGGCCCAGAGAATCCAGGAGCGGCTCGACCTCCTGCGGCGCCACGAGCGCATCGGCGAACCCCCAGCGCAGGGCCTCCTCGCCGTTCCAGGTGCCGGCCGTCCAGGCGAAGTAACGCGCCAGCGCCGGGCCGAGACGCCGCTTCAATTCGTAGGTCGCCCCCACGTCGGTCAGGAAGCCGAGACGCGACTCCGGCATCGCGAAACGCGCCCGGGTCGTGGCCACCAGGTAGCCGCCGAAGGCGAGCCCCAGACCGCCCCCCATCGTGACGCCGTCGGCGACGACCACCAGCGGCACCCGCAGGCGGGCCAGACGCAGGTCGAGGGTGTACTCGCGCGCCAGGAAGTGATCCGCCGCGGGCGTCCCGGCCTCGATCGCGCGCAGGAACGCCTTGACGTCCGCTCCGGCGCAGAAATGCTCCCCCTCGCCGCGCAGGACGACGAGACGGACAGACGGGTCTTCCTCAATCCGGTCGAGCTCGCTATGCAGCGCCTCGATCATCTCGAGGGTGAGCGCGTTCCTGGCCGCCGGGCGGGCGAGGGTCAGTGTGGCGACACCCTTCTCGATCCGGCGGCCGATCGCCAGGAGCCCCGTGCCGCTTTCTTTCGAAGCCAGACGCTGTTCTTCGATCACAGGTCGACGCCCCATCGCCCCGCTCCGGGAACGACGGGACCGCCTGCCCGCCTGCGACGCCGACTCTCAGTCTCTTGACGCTGGAAGTGAAGGAGAGGGGTCTGTTCCCGGGACCGGGATCAGATTACGGATACGGACGGAACGGAGGATCGTGCTGAAGCGTGAAACACGTGCATCAACGACTCCCACCCAACAAGATGGGGTTCTAGGTACAGCGGGAGCGCGTCGCTGTCAACGACAATCTGGCGCCGCGCCCCGGTTTTCCGCTTCGTTTTCCGCGCGGTGGAACAACGCGTCCGCGCGTGCAGATCCGGAGAGATCGCGCGAATGAGGCAGAGCGACCGATCGCAAGGAGGGTTCAGCGCACCACGGCCGACGCCGGCTTGCGTCCCGGGGCCGCCGGACCGGCATCATGAACCGTTCCGGTCGCCGCGGAGCCCTCGGCGGTCACAGGGTCCGCGTTCCCCTCGGCGCTCTCGCACTCTTCAGCATGCCCCCGACCGTTCGGCCCGATCCACCGGTACACCCACGGCAGCAGGAAGTACGACGGCACGGCGAGCAGGAAGGTCAGCGCGAAGAAGGTCGGGTAGCCCCAGACGTCGGCGATCTTCCCGCCGATCGGCGCCATGAGCGATCGCGGCAATGCGTAGAGGGCGGTGAGCAACGCATACTGGGTCGCGGCCTGGCGCTTGTCGCTGATGCGCATCAGGAACGACAGGAACGCGGCGGTGACGAGACCGGCGCCGAACGACTCGGCCATCGACACAGCGTAGAGATACGGGCGGCCGAGACCGTACTGGGCGACGATGGCGTAGCCGAGATTCGGGAGCGCCTGGGCGATGCCGAGGATCCAGAGCCCCTTGAAGATCCCGAAGCGGGTGGTGAACAGGCCGCCGAGGAGGGCGCCCAGGATGCCGAGACCCATCCCGAGGTTGGTCGAGATGGTGCCGATTTCCGCGGGGGTCATGCCGCGGTCGAGCCAGAACGGCTTGATCATCGGACCCATCGCGACGTAGTCCATCCGGTAGATGAGGACGAACGCGAAGATGGCGATGGAGCCGGGACGGCTGAGGAACGCCAGGAAGCTCTGGGCCCACTCGCGCGGACGCTGGTGCACGACTTCGACGCTGGGGGCGGCGAGCGCCGCGACGGCCATCGCGAGGAACGCGAGCGCCAGGGCGAGGAAGACCCAGGTCCAGCCGAGCGGGGCGACCAGGTACATCGTCGCGCCGCCGCCCGCCAGGACGCCGAAACGGTAGAGACCGGCGCGCAGGCTGTTGATCGTTCCCTCTTCGCCCTTGGCGGCGATCCCGACGCTGAAGGCGTCGATGGCGATGTCCTGCGTGGCGGAGGAGACGGTGAAACCGATCAGCAACATCCAGAGGAGCAGGTCGGGGCGCGAAGCGTCCAGGAGCGGCACCATGAACATCGCCAGCGCCATCGCGAAGCAGCAGATCGTGACCCAGGTGCGCCGCTCACCGAAGCGATCCAGGAGCGGCGACCAGAAGACCTTGATCGTCCACGGCACGGTGAGCGCGCCCATCATGCCGATCTCGGTGAGCGACACGTTGTTCTGGCGGAAATAGACCGGCAGGACGTCGATGACGACGCCGAACGGCATCCCCTGGGCGAAGTAGAAGACCGAGATCCAGAACAGTTTCTTGCGGAGCGTCATCGACTCCTCGGGCCCGCGGCGTCGTCCGGTCTCCCGCGCCGGCCGGCGGCGGCGATTTCAATATGGTTACCGGACACGGGAAGTCAAGGGTGCCTACTAATAATGATAGGGGGATGCCCCCGCTAAGCCCAGCCGGGGATGCGGCGTCTCACGACAGGTAACCCCAGGTCTGCAGAAGGTCGCCCTCGCGGATCCAGCGCTCGCCGATGTCGGTGCGGTAGAACATGTTCGGGATCATGATGTTCTTCACCCGGTAATACGCCTCGCGCCGGGCGTCCTCCATCGTGGAGCCGCTGCCGGTCACGACGATGCCGTAGCCGGAGTTGCCCGCGAGACGCCAGTCCCCGTCCACCAGACGCACGTCACCGGGATGGATCCCCTCGGTCATCGGCTTCTTGAACAGCACGACGGCGTCCTCGGAGAACTTGCGGAACGCGTCGGGGTCGATGAACGGGAACGGCGGGACGGCGATGACGACGCAGATCTGGAAGCCGCGCTTGGTGCGCAGGTTGTACGTCTCGCCGCGCGCCACGGCGGGCAGGAACTCGCCCCATTTCGACAGCACGCCTTCGATCTGCAGATTGATCGTCGGGTAGCCGAACCGGCAGGTCAGCTCGAGCGGATAGATGCCGCGCGAGTTGACGATGCAGTTGATGTCGATGTAGCCCGTGTACCCGGCCGCGGCGAGGCGGTCCTTCATCTTCAGGAGGGTGTTGTTGAACAGCTGGTTGGGGCCGTACCAGAAGCCGGCGGTCCCCATCTCGCCGGTCTGCGGACCGATCTCGTCGTTGAACATCCGCTTGTGCTCGAAGTTGATGAACACCGGCAGGATGAAATCGCTGCCGTTGAAGAAGGCGCCCACCGCCACCTCGACGCCGTTGGCGAATTTCTGCAGCTGGAACACCTTGATCTTGGACGCCCAGCCCTTCTTGTAATGCTCGAGCATCGACAGCACGTCGAGACCGTCCTCCTCCTGCCCGACGAACGACAGGACCTTCTCGTTCTGGGCGCGACCGCTCGGCTTCACCACGTAGCGGCCGGGGCTCTCCTTGACGAAGGCCACGGCGTCGTCGAACGAAGTGAACTCCCACCGTGGCAGGGTCGTCATGCCGGCCGCCTTCATCTCCTCCTGGCCGAAGTCGCGGTCCATCTCGAGACGGTCGGTGTAGGCCGTGCCGCCGATGACCGCCTTCCCCTCCTTGCGCAGCTTCTCGACCAGCGACCCGAACTCGCAATCGTCGAAGACGATCACGTCGGCCCAGTCCTTGAACTCCTCCCAGCGGTCGACCTTCTCGACGAAGCCGTCGCCGACGTCGCGGTCGGACTTCGAGATGACGTGGTACTTGACGTCGAAGCCCTCCTTCTGCGCCTGCCAGGCCAGGTCGTGGATGAGCGCGTACTTCGAGATGAACAGGAAGCGGGTCGCGGGCGGCTTCGCCGTCTCCTTCGGAGCCTCCTTGACCTCGCGCGCCGGCGTTTCCTTCGCGATCTCCGCCGGCGCGACCGCTTCGGCGGGCTTGTCGTTGTCGTTCTTGTTGTTCGTGTCCTTCACGTCACGCTCGCTTTCGATGAAAAGTTAACGCCTCGGAGCGTTCTTGGCAAGAGCGTTCCGCGCGCGCGCCGTCGTCGTCGTCGCTCAACGCTCCTCGATCCGCCGGCGCCATGCGATCAGGAAGACGACCGCGCCGACCTGGACGGCGGTGAGCATGGCGAACAGGAGCGGGTACGAGCCGATCGGCTTGAGCCAGCCGCCGATAAGAGGACCGAGAAAGAAACCCGAAGAGAAGGCGTAGCTGTGCGAGGAGGTCGCGTAGACGCGCTCGTCCCTGGCCATGCCCCGGTTGAGCATGGCGACCGCCGGGACGTAGATCAGGACCTCGACCAGGCCGACCATGACGAAGACCGCCCACAGCGGCAGCGCGGAGACGAGCGGCAGGAACGCGGCGTTCAGCGCCGCGGCGTAGATCAGGCCGCCGATGATCAGGCGCGTGTCCCCCACCCGGTCGGCCAGCATGCCGGTGAAGCGCGGCAGCGCGATGCTCGGCAGACCGGCGACGGCGAACAGGAGCCCGATGCCGATCCTCCGGACGCTCATCTGGTCGGCGAGGAGCGGGGCGAACGCCTCGATCGTCCCGTAGTAGAACGACAGGGCGAACGTCGCCACCGCCGACGCCAGGACCGCCGGGTACGTCATGACGCGCCGGACGCCCGCGAGGGTGGTGCGCACTCCCACGCGACCGGTCTCCGGCAGGGCGACGAGACCGGCGGCGAGCGCCACGGCCGAGAGGCCGGCGTACACCAGGAACGGGAAGCGCACCGTGCCGACACCGCCCAGGGCGGGACCGACGACGAACCCGAGCGACCAGGATCCGGTGATCCACGAGAGCGAGCGCCCCATCGACGCGTCGGGGCTGAGATCGGCCGCGATGGTCAGCGCTCCGACCCAGATCGCGGTGGCGCCGAGCCCCTGCGTGAAGCGCGCCGCCACCAGCCACCCGTAGCCCGGGGCCAGGACGAACCCGACCGAGGCGAGCGTCAGGCAGCCGAGCCCGACCAGGACGAGAGCGCGGCGGCCGAAACGGTTCGCCAGGATCCCGAACGGTATGCCCGCCACCAGGCCGACGGCGGCGTACAGACCGACCAGGAAGCCGATCTGCGCATCGCCGGCGCCGGCGCTGCGAGCCAGGAAAGGCAGGGTCGGAGCCACCACGCCGTAGCCGACCGCCTCGACGAACATCGTCAGGGCCAAGGCGACCGCCGACGCCACACCGCCGAGCAGAGGTGCGTCGGCCGCCGCCCCATCAATCTCTCCGGCGGCGTCGACCTCGCCGGACACGACCGCCGGGTCGAGCGACAGGCTCGGGGTTGCCTTGGATTCGCCGGGCATCGATCGTCTCGTGGACGCCGGGCCGGGGGATCGACACCGGCGCTCCGGGTCAGGCGCGCGGCAACTCGGCGAACGACGCGTCGAGGGCGGTGATCAGCTCGTCGATGTTCTCCGCGGTGGCGGTCAGAGGCGGCGCCATCCGCAGGACGTTGCCCCACAGACCGCCCTTGCCGACCAGGACGCCGCGGCGACGGGTGCCTTCGAGCACGAGGGCCACGGACCGGGCGTCCGGGACCTTGTTCTCCTTCACCAGCTCGAGGCCCTGCATCAGCCCCAGACCGCGCACGTCGCCGATCAGCGGATACCTGCGCTGCAGCTCGCGCAATCCGGCGTTGAGCCGCTCGCCCTGGACGCGCGCGTTCTCGGTGAGTTTCTGCTTCTGGATGACGCGCAGGGTCGCGAGGGCCGCGGCCGACGTGACGGGGTTGCCGCCGAAGGTCGAGAACGACAGCGGCCGGAGGGCGGCCGCGATCGTGTCGGTCGTGGCGGTGCAGCCGATCGGCGACCCGTTCGCCATGCCCTTGGCGAAGGTCATCACGTCGGGGGTGACGCCGTAATGCTCGATGCCGAACATCCGGCCGGTGCGCGCCCAGCCTGTCTGGACCTCGTCGGCGATGAACAGGCCGCCCGCCTTGCGCACGCTGTCCGCCACGATCTGGAAGTACTCCCGCGGCGGCACGATGAAGCCGCCCGAGCCGATGATCACCTCCGCCAGGATCCCCGCGACGCGGCCGGACGTGGCAGTCTGGATCACCTCGTCGACGTCCTTCGCGCAGGCGACGTCGCACGACGGGTAGGTGAGCTTGAGCGGGCAGCGGTAGCAGTACGGCGCGAGGGCGTGCACGAAGCCGGTGACCGGGTTGCCGGGCTGCTTCCAGGGGGCCTGCCCCGAGGCGGCCATCGCCATCATCGAGCGCCCGGAATAGCCGTAGCGCAGGACGATCACCTCCTGCGCGCCGGTGTGGACACGCGCCAGGAGGACCGCTGTCTCGTCCGCCTCCGTCCCCGAGTTGCTCAGGAACAACCGCTTCAGATCGCCGGGCAGCACCTCCGCCACCGCCTCCGCGAGATCGGACAGCGCGGGATTGGCGTACAGCGTGGAGGTGTGCACGAGGATCTGCGCCTGACGGACGATCGCCTCGGTCACCTCGGGATGGCAGTGCCCGACGCTCACCGTGAGGACGCCGCCGAAGCAATCGAGATATTTCCGCCCCGCGTCGTCCCACACGTGCAGACCCTCGCCGCGCACCAGCGTCAGCGGCTGCTCGTAGTAGGTCGTGACGCAGGGGAACAGGTAGCGGCGGTGCTTGTCGGCGGCGCTCAGGCTCGTCGTCTTCGTGGTTTCACGATCCGGCATAGAACCCCTCGTGTGGGCCCGATTCTACCAGAGTGCACGCTCTTGGCGCGGGCCGGTCGAGCGGTCGCGAGGCGCGCGCGGAATGCTAGCATGCGCGCGGCGCCGGTCGGCGGTGGAGCGATCCGGCACACCCTCGAAGGAGGCTCATCGCATGTCCGGACATCCGAGCACGCTCCCCTCGCCCTCCCGCACACCATCGGCGACCGCCGCCCGTGTCGCCCTCGCGTTCGTCGCCGTGCTCGTGCTGTCGGCGGCCGGCGCCCCGGGCGCCCCCCCGGCCGGGCCGCGCGACCAGGCGCTGGCGGAAGTGAAGGAGTTCACCGAGCGCTTCAACAAGGTGTACGAGTCCAACGATCTGAAGGCGTACTGGGAGTTCTACGCCGACGACATGACCCAGTACTGGGAAGAGGGTCGTCTCGATATCGCCGATTACAAGAAGTACTGGGAGAAGCAGCTCGCCGACGGGACGAAGATCCTCGAGGTCCAGTGGGCCGAGCCGGCGTTCCACATCTCCCCGGCCGGGGACGCGGCCGTGGCCGCCTATCGCATCTACACCAAGATGCGCCAGCCCGACGGCAGCGTCACGGCGAGCTGGCACCAGGAGACCGACGTGCTGTTCAAGAGGAGCGGGCGCTGGCAGGTCGTGCACCTGCACGACTCGCCCGCGCCGGTCAAGAAGTGAAGCGTCTCTGAGAGCGCTGCGCCGGGCTACGGCAGGACAGGCTTCTCACGGCCGCTGACCTCGCCGGTCAGCGACTCGAGGAAGGCGACCAGATCGGCCCGGTCCTGGTCGGTCAGGTGGAGCGGCTTGATCTCCTTGGACAACCACTTGTTCGGGACACCGCCCTTGTCGTAGAACTTCACCACCTCCAGGAGCGACGTCTCGGCGCCGTCGTGCATGTACGGGCCGCTCTGCGTCACGTTGCGCAGCGTCGGCGTCTTGAACGCGCCCCTGTCGAAATCCTGCTTGGTGACGCCGAAACGTCCCCAGTCGGGGTTCGGCTTGTCCATGCCGACGCCGAGATTGTGAAACGACTCGTCGGTGAAGTTGAAGCCGGCGTGGCAGGTGACGCAGTTGGCCTTGTCCTTGTCGTTGAACAGGTTCATCCCGCGCACGGCGGACTCGCTCAGGACGCCCTTCTCGCCCGCCTGATAGCGGTCGTAGGGCGAGTTGCCCGCGAGCACCGTGCGCTCGTAGGTGGCGATCGCCTGGGCCACCCGGTCGGCGTTGACGCCCGGGCTGCCGAAGACCGCCTGGAACTCCGGCGCGTACCCCTGGATCGCCTGCACGTTGGCGATCATCCCTTCCAGCGTGTGACCCATCTCGATCGGATTCTGCACCGGGCCGAGCGCCTGCGCCTCGAGATCGGCGGCGCGGCCGTCCCAGAACTGCTCCTTGCTGAACAGCCGGTTCATCACCGTCGGCGCATTGCGCGCCCCGGTCTGGTGGGCGATACCCGAGGAGGTCGAGCGTCCGTCGGCGAACCCCTTGTCGGGGTCGTGGCAGGTCGCACAGGAGATCGTCCCGTCCTTGCTGAGACGGCCGTCGTAGTACAGCTTGCGACCGAGCTCGATCTTCGCCTGCGAGATCGGGTTGTTGTCGGGCACGTAGGCCGAGGAGGCCTGCAGACCCAGCGGCAGGGTCACCGTGTAGTCCCCCGAAGTGAGGCTCTCGCCCTGGGGCGCCGTCTTCGGCGGCTCCTTCGGCGCCTCTGTGCAGCCCAGCACCAGGACCGTCGCGATCGTTCCAGCCACAAGACCGGATCTCATCTCCTGATCTCCTCCTTGAAAGGGACCGCGAGCAAGGGGCGGAGCATAGCACGACCGCGCGCGGCCGGGGCCGGGACGTGACTCAGGCCGGGGCCACCTCGACACGGGCGTCGTTGAAGCAGGCGCCGCCGGAGACGGCCGAGACGGTGTCCGGAACCAGCGCCGTCCCGACGCTGCCGTTCTTCGTATGGCGGTTCCAGATGCCCTTCGGAAGGTAGACGACGCCCGGGCGCAGCTCGGGATTGGTGCGCAGCGGCACGCGCACCTCTCCAAGAGCGTTGTAGACGCGAACCTCCTGCCCGTCCCGAAGGTCCCGTGCCTCGGCGTCGCGCGGGTGCATCTCCAGCCGCACGTCGGAATGGTTGTACTCGCCGAGCGTCGAGGAGATGGTCCGATCGGTCGCCGGCGAGATCAGCGCCAGCGGATGACCCGCGTCGGCCGGATCGTCGAGCAGAAGGTACGGATCCCGGCCGAGCTCCGCCGGCCACAGATCCGCCCTGCGGTCGGGCGTTCCAGGGAAGACGGTGCCGAACTGCACCGGACGCGGGCCCGGAAAATCGAACGGCAGGATGCGATCGCGCCGCAGCCGATCGAGGCGCTCGTCCCCGGGGGAATCTGCCGGGCGCGCGCCCTGCCGGGCGGCCGGGCCCGCGACGGGTCCCTCGATCGCGCCCAGCGCCTCGCGCAGGAGCGCCTCGCCGCGCGGGTACGGATCCTCGATCCGCAGGGCCCGGAGGATCTGGCCGAAGACCTCCTCGTTCGGCCGGGCCTCGCCGACCGGGGCGATCACCGGCTCCCCGAGCATGACCGCGTAGGTGCCGTAGGAGGTCGACAGCTCGGTGTGCTCGAGGAACGTGGTCGCGGGAAGGAGGACGTCGGCGTAGGTGCCGGTGTCGGTGACCACCTGATCGAACACGACCGTGAACAGGTCCTCGCGCAGCAGGCCGCGGCGAATCCGGTTCTGATCGGGGACCGTGACGGCGGGATTGCAGTTGTACACGAACAGCGCCTTCACCGGAGGACTCGTCTCCTCGAGCAGAGTCCGGCCGAGGTGATTCATGTTGATGACGCGCGTCGTCGCCTCCGGCGCTCCCGCCAGGCGCTCGTCGTCGACCTGGTAGGCCGGCGAGGAGGTCAGAGCGTAGCCGCCGCCGGCCACGCCGAACTTGCCCGCCACGGCCGGCAGGGCGAGGACCGCGGCCACCGCCGCCTCCCCGTTGCGATTGCGCTCCAGACCCCATCCGCAGCGGATGAGCGCCGGCTCGGCCGTCGCGTAGGCCTCGGCGATGGCGGCGATGTCACGCGCCTCGACCCGCGCCAGGGCCGCGGCCCGCTCCAGCGGATACGAGCGCGCCCGCTTGAGCAGCCGCTCCCACCCGGTCGCGTGCCGGGCGAGAAAGTCGCGATCGACCCGGCCGATCCGCTCCAGGTGGCCGATCATCGCGAGGGCCACGGCGCCGTCGCTCCCGGGGAAGACCGGCAGGTGCATGTCGACGTACGCTGCCGACATCGTGCGGCGCGGATCGATGAGGGCGACCCGGCCGCCGGCCTCGCGCGCGGCCTTCAGGTACGGCATCAGGTGGATGTTGCTGTGCTTGGGGTTGGCGCCCCAGATGATGATGAAGCGCGCCCGCGCGAAGTCGGGGAAATCGACGCTCGCCATCTTGCCGTAGAGCGCGCCGGCCGCCGCGCCGGTGGGTGCCGCGCAGACCGTGCGCGCCAGACGCGACGCGCCGAGCGCGCGGAACAGACGCTCGTCGGTCGTCCCCTGGGTCAAAAGCCCGTTCGAGCCGCCGTACGAGAACGGCAGGATCGCCTCGCCGCCGAACTCCGTCCGGACCGTCTCGAGCCTCCGCGCGATCGTCTCGAGCGCCTCGTCCCAGGTGATGCGGTCGAACCGGCCGGACCCCTTCGGCCCCGTGCGACGCATCGGGTGCAGAAGCCGGTCGGGCCCGTACACCCGGCGCGGGAAATCACGCACCTTGGCGCAGATGAATCCGTCGGTCAGAGGGTTGACGCGGCTGCCGTCGATCGACACGATGCGCCCCGCCTCGACGTTCACCTGGAGGCTGCAGCGATCCGGGCAGTCGAGCGGGCAGACGGAATGGAGATGGGGCATGGCGCGGATTTTAGCATAGCGCCCGCGGGCGGCACGGCGCGCCGGTTCCGGTTCGCCCGCCCGGGGCCGGGCGTCTCAGCGGCCGGATGGCGCCGCGGAGGTCTCGAGACCGAGCTGCCACGCGAGGAAGGTCCAGGTGTCGGTGGCCTCGTCGATCTGCTTGGTCAGCGGCTTGCCGATGCCGTGGCCGGCCTTGGTCTCGGTGCGCAGCAGCACCGGCCGCCTGGAGGTGGTGCCGGCCTGCAGCCGCGCCGCCATCTTGCGGGCGTGCATCGGGTCGACCCGGCTGTCGCTCTCCGCAGTCGTCAGGAGGACGGCCGGGTAGGCGGACCCCTCCTTGACCCGGTGGTACGGCGAGTACTGGTACAGGTACTTGAACTGCTCCCCGTTCTCCGCCGAGCCGTACTCGGGGATCCAGAGTCTGGCGATCTGGAAGTTGTGATAACGCAGCATGTCGAGCAGCGGCACGGCGCAGACCACGGCCCGGAACAGGTCCGGTCTCTGGGTGAGCGCCGCCCCGACCAGCAGCCCGCCGTTGCTGCCGCCGTAGATCGCCAGACGGTCGGGGCTGGTGTACTTGTTGTCGATCAGCCACTGGGCCGCGGCGAGGTAGTCGTCGAACACGTTCTGCTTGCGTTCGAGCATCCCGGCGCGGTGCCAGTCCTCCCCGTACTCCCCGCCCCCGCGCAGGTTGGCGACGGCGTACACGCCGCCGCGCTCCAGCCACAGGACGAGCGCGCGCGAGAAGGACGGGGTGAGGCTGACATTGAAGCCCCCGTAGCCGTACAGGACGGTCGGCTCCCGGCCGTCGAGGCGCAGGCCCTTGCGATGGACCAGGAACATCGGGACCTTCGTGCCGTCCTTCGATCGATAGAAGACCTGGTTGACGTCGAGCGCCGACAGATCGACGTCGGCCTTCACCTTGTCCCACAGCGTCGCTGCGCCGGTCCGCATGTCGACGCGGTAGACGGACGGCGGCACGGTGAAGGAGGTGAAGTCGAAGAACGCCTCCTGGCCGTCGTGCCGTCCATCGACCTTCTCGATCGTGCCCAGGGCCGGCAGCGGGACATCACGGACCTTGCGGCCCTGCAGGGTGTAGACGGTCAGGCGCGATGTGGCGTCCTTGAGGTACAGCCCCACGATCTGCCCCGCGATCTGGTGCACCTCGCTGAGGACCGCGTCGCTCTGCGGGATCAGCACCTTCCAGGAGGCGCGGTCCGGCTTCTTCGGATCGACCGCCAGCAATCGATACCGCGGCGCCTCGAAGTTGGTCAGCATGTACAGCGTGTCGCCGATCACCTCCCCCTGGAACAGGGCGTCGATCCCCTCCGCGACCGGCACGAAGGGCGAGTTCTCCGTCTTCAGGTCCTTCAGATAGAGGTCCGACCGCGACCAGCCCTCGAGCACCCACACCACGAGGTACCGGCCGTCCGGGGAGACGTTGAGCTCGATGATCTCCTCCGGCTTGCGTTTCTCGCCGAAGATCTTCGGATCCTTGGACCAGTCGGTGCCGAGCCTGTGGAAGAAGACGTGGCGGTTGTAGTTCTCCTGTCCGGCCGGCACGTCGCCGGGAGCGGGGTAGCGCGTGTAGTAGAAGCCGCTGTCGTCCGGCAGCCACCCGAGCGCGCAGTAGCGTGTGTGTGGGATGGTGTCGTCCCTCAGCCGGCCGGTCTTCACGTCGATGACGCGCAACGTGCTCTTCTCGTCGCCGCTGGTCGACACGCCGTAGGCGACGAGCGCGCCGTCCTCGGACGGATACCACCAGTCGAGGGCGGCGGTGCCGTCCTTGCTCAGTCCGTTTGGATCGACGAGGACGCGGTCTTTGCCGTTGAGGCTGTCGCGCACGTACAGGATCGGCTGGTCCTGCGTCCCCTCGCGTCGCGTGTGGAAATAGCGGCCGCCCTTGGGGGTCGGCGCCGACATCGTGCCGATCGACAGGAGTTGGGTGAGCCGCGCTCGCAGCGCCTCCCGCCCCGGCCGGGCATCGAGCTGGGAGCGCGTGTAGGTGTTCTGCTCGTCGACCCAGCGCCGCACCTCCTGGCTCTGGCTGTCCTCGAGCCAGCGATACGGGTCGGGCACCTTGACGCCGAAGAGATCGTCGGAGACATTTTCGGTCCGGGTCACGGGGGCCTCAGGAGTCTGCGGCGCGGGATAAGCCGCGGGGACCAGAATCGACAGTGCCGCCACAAGCAGCCCGCCACGGGCCGTCCGAGCGTATGAACATGGAGCCGCATCCGCCAGGCTCATCCGACCTCTCCGCTCAGGGTCACATCCGCCAGTATGCCGTCCTCGAGCCACGTCTGGATCATCCGGCCGGCCCGCGCGGTGGCTTTGGTCACGCTGCGGCCGGCGGCGAGTCGCTGGCAGATCCGCCCGATGCTCTCACCCGCCTGCGCCAGCTCCAGACAGTCGGCTTCCTCCCCGTCGAGGCTGCAATGATAGACGATGAAGTCCTTGCGCCAGACCCGCGCCGCGGTGCGGCGACGGGCCGGCGGCGCCAGCGTGGACGGACCGGTCTCCTCGTGGGAGCAGGACGTGTCCGGGGCGGGCGCCTCGCGGGCGGCGTTCCCCGATCCGCCACCGTGGATGGCGGCGCCGCTCGAGGTCGCCGTCTCGCCCCGGCCTCCCCCCCGCTCGTCGAGCCGCCGCCAGAACCGCACCACCTCGTGGTCGAAGCGCAGCAGGGCGAACGCCGGGACGAGCGCGAACCTCGCGTCGCCGGCCCGATCCTGCGGCAAGCGGGTCAGGGCGTCGCGCGACAGGGTCGCGGCGTCCGGCGCGTCGAACAGATCGGCGCGAGCCCATTCCAGCCGCGCCAGATCGGCGAGATACGGAAAGGAGCCCAGCAGCGGGTGCGTCGCGAGAAATTCCGGCAGACTCCGCCCCAGGTACCGCAGAGACGGATGCCGCGACGGATGGCGCAGGAGGTAGTCGGTCACCAGGTTGTGGAAGTGCGCCGGGCCGACCGCCGCCAGGGTCTTGGGAAAATCCTCGGCCAGGCAGTCGAGCAGCCGGTAGAAGTACATGTTGGCGTAGATGTCGAGGCGCTCGAGCGACGGCAGTCGCTCGTCCCCGGCGAACACCGCGTTCAACGACGCCTCGTCCACGCCGTGCCCGGCCACGTCGTCGACCGCCGCGCGCACGCCCTCCGGCGCCGTGATCAGATCCCAGAAGAGCTCCTGCGTCGCCTTCAAGCCGGCGCGCTCGTCCGCTCTCACGGGGATTTCACCTCGTTCTCCCTCCGGACGGCCGTCGCCGAGGCCGCGTGAACCGGTCCATCCGGGCTCCGCTGCACCTCGTCGTGGATGGCGCGGGCCCGCTCGGACTCCTGCTCGAGCCGCTCGAACGCCGGGATCCTGTCGTCCCACTCGATGAGCGTCGAGACCGGCCCGAAGCGCCGGACCGCTTCGCGGTACAGATCCCAGACGGGGTCGACGACCGGGTGGTCATGCGTGTCGAGAAGATAGACGCCCTTGTCGGAATGCCCGGCGAGGTGGAACTGCCAGACCGACCGCGGCGGGATTCCGCTCACATAATCGAGCGGATCGAATCGGTGGTTACGGGCGCTCACGTAGATATTGTTGATATCGAGGAGGATGCCGCACCCGGATCGCCGGGACACCTCCGCGAGGAACTCCCACTCGGTGAGCGCCGAATGCCTGTAGGCGACGTAGCTGGAGACGTTTTCCAGCGCGATCGGTCGCCCCAGCCGCTCTTGCACGCGCTGCACGCGGCTCACCACGTGCTCGAGCGCCTCCTGGGTGTACGGCAGCGGGAGCAGGTCGTGGGCATTGCGCCCGCCGACACCCGTCCAGCAGAGATGGTCCGACACCCAGGCGGGCTCGAACCGCCTCGCGAGAGCGTCGAGCCGGTCCAGGTACGCCTCGTCCAGCGCGTCGGCCGAGCCGATCGACAGCGACACGCCGTGCAGGACGATGGGATAGCGCTGACGCAGGCGCGTCAACACGTCGAGCGGCCGGCCGCCGTCGACCATGAAGTTCTCGGAGAGCGCCTCGAACCAGTCGACCCCGGTCGGTCCGGACAGGACGCGCTCGAAGTGATCGCGTCTGAGACCGACACCGTGACCGAGAAACGGAGGACGGCCATCGAGCCGGTCGCGGGACTGCGGGGTTGCTGGAGGCATGGAGCGGCGGACCAGGTCCGGGAAGCACGCACGGAAAACCGGAGGCCCCGAGCCCTGGTGAGGCCCGGGGCCGCCCACGAACTACGGGAAAACCGGCCTGTGCGGCAGGCCGGGGTGGCCTACCCCTTCGACTCCTCGGACTTCACCACGGTGCCGCCCTTGTCGGTGCAATCCTTCTCCGACTTCACCTTGATCCAGCCCTTGCCCTTGCACTCGTTCTTGCCGGCACAGGCATGGCTGCCATCGGCGGAGGCGCACTCGCCCTTGCCCTTGCACGCATTGGCGCCGGAGCACTTCACCGACTTGCCCGCATCCTTCTTGGCCGCATCGCCCGCGAAATAGTGTCCGCCCGCGAGCATACCGACAACAGCGGTCGCCACGACGAAACCCAGTGCCTTCTTGCCGATCATTAGCTGTGTCCTCCTTGCCGTGTTGCATGAACGTCCGTCCGACCACCATGGTTTGACGGAGGGTGCGGGAGTATACACAAGCGCCGGGCGCCAGACAAACCGGGGTACCCCCCGGGCCATTGAACCTGCCCGTTGACAAGCCGCCGCCTGCCGGTGGATAACAGCGCTTCCATACTCTCTCTTGACGCCTTGCGTCGGACCCGGCAGGAGCCCAGGCGTGCAGTCGCCGCGGAACCTCCCATCTTTATTATTATGTGGCACATGCCTGGCCATCGTCCTGACCGCGGGCTGCCGGCGCACGCCCCACGTCACGTTCACCCTGGCGCCCACGGGGCCGCCCGGCCAGCCCGATCGTCTCGCGGTCACCCTCGAGATACGCGACGTCCCGCCCAAGGGGCTGGACCTGCGTGGCTTCACCACCACCGATGTCTTCCGGGTCAGCGAGTTCGCCGCCAGCGGCGCGGACGGAACCCCGGTCGGTTCCGAGGCGCGGATCGAGACCACACAGTTCAACAACCGGCCGCTCGATATCCCGCGCTTCGTCCTGCGGGGGCCGCTCCCCTCCCGGCTCATGGTGCGTTACACGATCACGCCCGGCGCCCGCGAGGGCGACGCGCACATGGGGTTCACCGGCCGGTGCCAGGGCTATCTGGGAAAGGAGTTCGGGTTCCTCACCGGCAGGGACGTGTTCCTGCTGCCCGAACCGGCGGACGCGATCCGGGACATCTCCGTGCGCTTCGACCTTCCGCAGGGCTGGAGCGCCGTCGTGCCCTGGCAGCGGGACGGTGAGCGGTTCCGACCGGGTGTCCAGGGGGACCTCGCGGCCGAGCACCTGGTCTCGGCGGCCATCGGGATGGGCCGCTTCCGCGAGCGGTCGTTCGACCTCGGCGCGACCCGGATGCGTCTGGCGTTCGCCGGCGACATCACCGCGGACCAGGAGACGCGCGACGAGGCCGGACTGGAGACCGCCGCGCGCTATGTGCACGAGCTGTTCGGCCGCGATCTGGGAGCGGAGTACGCCGTCGTGGTCCTCCCCAAATCGCCTACGGGGGACGAGATCGCCGGGGAAGGCTGGGGCACGGGCCAGGGAGAGACGCTCTCACCCCTGACGGCCGATCGGCTGCACACCTTCGCGCTGTCGCTGATCGAGGCCTACGTCCGGCACGCCCCGTACCGCACCGAGATCGTCCGACCCGACGAGTACTGGCTGGTGGACGGCGTGAAGCATCTCTACTCGTGGCGCGCGGTCGCCGCGGCGGGTCTCATGCCCGAGGAGGAGGTCAGCCGCAGCTTCGCGGTCGGGTACCTGATCTCCCTTCCCGTCCAGGGCGTCGAGCCCGACCTCGAGAAGATTTACGCCACCGCGGGAACCCACCGCATCGAGACCGAGTCGCGCGCCCCCTTCGTCCTGGCCCACCTGGACCATGAGCTGCGCGCCGCGGGTCAGGGCGAGGACAGCCTGGACCGTGTCCTCGCCCAGGTGTTCCGCGAGCGCTGCGCCCCATCCCTGTGGTCGGTCGTGCCGGAGGTGCGACCCGGCTTCCGTGAGGAGTTCCGCGCCCGCTACGTGCGCGGCAAGGAGATCATCCCGCTCGGTCAGGCTTACACGCTGACGCCCACGCGGCCCAAGCCCGATCCGCCGGGCGGTCCCGTGGTGCGACGGGTGAACCTGCTGCTGACCGGCGACACGCAGGGCTACCTGGAGAACTGCGGTTGCAAGGCGAACCAGTCCGGAGGCGTCGCCCGTCGCGCCACGGCCCTCGAGCGCCTGCTCCGGCAGGATCCCGGGTCGCTCGTCCTCGACGCCGGCAGCGCGTTCGTGCGGCCGGAAAAGCAGCTCGAGCTCGACTTCCTGACGCGTCAGGAGCAGGCGTTGTACCTGTCGACTCTCGACATGATGCATTACCAGGCGGCGGCCATCGGCACGACCGAGCTGACCTTCGGGCTCGGCTATTTCAAGGACCAGACGCGCCCGCTGCGGGTGCCGTTCCTGGCGTCCAACATCAGCCTGTCGGGCAAACCGATCGCCCCCGCCTCGATCGTGTTGCGCTCGAACGGCCTGCGTCTCGGAATCATCGGTGTGTTCGAGCCGCCCTATGGCAAGTCGGCGAACGCCCTGTTCGAGGAGAACACCCGGTCCCTGGAGTTCGCCGACCCGATCGAGACCCTCAAGCGGACGGCGCCCGATCTCAGGACGAGGGCCGACCTCGTGCTCGCGCTTGGACGGCTCACGCCCTTCACCGTGCGCGCGGTCGCCGCCGCCGTTCCGGAGGTCGACGCCATCCTGTCGAGCGACTACCGCGCACCGGCGATGGTGGACGGCAACCCCGAGCACATCCATCCGGAGGACCAGGACGGGTTCCTCGGGAGGACCCTCGTGGCCTACACCAACCTGACCAACTACGGCTTCAGCAGCGTGCGCCTCGGGCTCGACGCCCGGGGTCGCATCGCCTCGGCGGAATTCGGCGACCACTGGCTGTACGAGGACACGCCGGACGAACCGCGCGTCCGCGACGCCCTGAACCGGTTCTACGACCGGGTCGGCCGTCAGGCGGCCGCCCAGGAGGCGGTGCCGCCCCTGTTCGCCGGCGACCCGGCCCGCCTGAACGGGCTCTACGTCGGGGCCGCGAAATGCGCCGAGTGCCACGCGGCGGAAATGGCGCAGTGGCGGCGCACCAAGCACGCCACGGCCTACAAGACGCTCCTCGATCGTCACCGGCACTTCCAGCCGAAATGCGTCGCCTGTCACGTGGTCGGCTACGGAACCGAGCACGGCTACCGTCTCGGGGCGCCCGAGGCGACCCTGGCGAACGTGCAGTGCGAGGTGTGCCACGGACCCGGCGGCCAGCACGCGTCGCAGCCCGCGAAGGAGAACATCACGAAGGAGGTCCCCGCGAGGGTCTGCCTGGAGTGCCACACACCCGATCATTCGGACCACTTCGTGTACGGGGAACGCTTACCGAAGGTGAGGCACGATTTCTTCGACTGACCGCGTGGCCCGGGGCGTTCTCGGCCGTCCCGGGGCATGAGTCTCCTTGCCGAGCGTCAGGAGGAGTCCTCTATGTCCAGACCCACGAGATTCGCCGTCAGGTTCCTTGCCATCGTCGCGCTCGTCGCGCTGGTCCAGATCACCCTGGCCCCATCCGCGCCGGCGAGCAACCCGTACGCGTCCGCGCTGTCGAACATCTCGGTCGGGACGGCGCTCGCCTTCCCGATCAATTGCCCCAACAACTCGTGCGGCGGCAAGAAGGGCTGCCGGTCGGATCATGGCTTCTACTGCACGATGTCGAGCGGCAGCTGCCAGACCAGCAAGTGCATCTAGGCAAGGGCATCCAGGATGGAAGAGCCGCCCGGCCGGGCGGCCCTCGCTTTGCCTTCAGGAACGGTCGACGCGTGCCAGGATGCGTCGCACCGCCTCGCCGAAGATCTCCGGCTCGGGCAGGAGACTGAGAACGAGATAAGCCTCGCCGGGGAAATCGAAGAAGTAGCCCGGGTGAACCAGCACGTCGTCCCGCTCCAGCAGGTCGAGAACCAGGTCCTCCTCGGCGCGGATCGCAGGCACCTGGAGGATCGCGGACCACCCTCCTTCGCGTGTCAGCACGCTGCAGGACGCGACGGCGCCCGCCGTCCGCCGCAAGGTTTCGAAATTCGTGTCGACCCGGCCCTGGATGGAGAGACGGATCCCGTCTCCGAACGCCAGGAGACGCCCCGCCGCGCGCTGCACGGGCGACCCGACCGACAGATACGTGTCGGCGACGAGCTCGAGCCTCTCCATCGCCTCGGCGACCCGTTCCTCCGGTCCATCCACCACCGTCCAGGCCAGTTTCATCTGCGGCAGGCCGCACGATTTCGACAGACCGCCAAGCACGAACTTCAGCGCTCCCCCGCCCGGCGGTGCCGGATCGGTCGTCGCGCTCACCGGCTCAGCGAGCGAGACGGTCTCGTCCCCCGGCCTCGGGACCTTGCGCTCGTCCCGGGACCCGAGATACTCGAAGAACACCTCGTCCGAGATGAGGGCCAGGCCGGCGCGCGCCGCGATCGCCTCGAGACCCGCCCGCTCGGCCCGCCGAACGGGCGAACCGGTGGGATTGTTGGGGTTCACGACCACGATGGCGCGTGGCGGCGGGACCGATCGGCAGGCGTGCTCGAGCGCCCCGAGATCGATCGACCACCGGCCGTCGTAGATCAGCGGGTAGCCGGACAGACGCACGCCCTCGAGGGACGCGAGGTAGTCGAACAGCGGGTAGCTCGGGCGCGGCACCAGGAGGAGATCGCCCGGGTCGGCCAGGAGCTTGAACAGGAAGGCGTACGCCTCGCTCGTGCTGGCCGTCAGGACGATCCGTTCGGGCGCCGCCGGGCGACCGCGCCGCGCCAGCCACCCCGCCACGGCGGTGCGCGCCGATTCCATACCGCGCGCCGAGGGCTCATAGTCGCCCGCGGCGGCCTCGCGCAGCGCGGTCCCGATCGCCTCGGTGGGATAGACGAGGGCCACCCGGGTCGGGTTCGATTCCGTCAGATCGAGGACCCGCGCGCCGCGCGCCCGCTTGTCCTGGAGACGCCGCGACAGACGGTTCGCCGGGAAGGGCCAATCGAGGCGGCGCGAGAACATGGGGCCGAGTATACGCGGCGCGCCGCGCCGGTCCGCGCCCGCGGCCGCTCCGGAGTGATTTCATAATACGAACTTGCGTTTCATTTCTCTTGCGCGCTCTCCGCCACGCTGATATATTGGCCGCGCAGCACCGTTCCAATCCTCGAATGGCGCGGACGTGAGGGAGAGGACCATGGCGAACACGACGGACAGCCGGACGACCGGTACGGACCTTGTTCCAGGGGGAGTCGCGCGTGCCTGGACGGCGGCGCCCGAACCGTTGAGTCCCGCGGAGATCGAGCGCGACCTCGCCACGATCCGGCTGCCGCTCGACGAGGCCACCACCCTGCCCGCCCGCTACTACCACGATCCGGCGATCCTGGAGACCGAGCTGCACAGCATGTTCGCCAGCATGTGGCTGTGCGTCGGCCGCGACGAGGACGTCGCGAAGCCGGGCGATTTTCTGACCCGCACGGTCGGCCAGGAGAGCGTCATCGTGCTGCGGGACGCCGGCGGGAGCGTCCACGCGTTCCACAACGTCTGCCGCCATCGCGGCTCGCGTCTTCTGAGCGAGGCGTCGGGATCGGGTCTGAAGCACCTGCTGTGCCCGTACCACGCCTGGACCTACGAACTCGACGGCTCTCTGCGCGTCGCGCCCCACATGGAGGACGCGCGCAATTTCGACAAGCGCCAGTTCGGTCTCAACCGCGTGCGGCTGGAACGCTGGGACGGCTTCCTGTTCATCAACTTCTCGGCGGGGGGACCGGGTCTGGCCGAGTTCCTGGGGGACATGGGGACGAAGTTCGCGCGCTACGGGATGGCCGGCCTGCGCCGTGGCCGCCGGATCGCCTACACGGTCGATACCAACTGGAAGATGCTCTGCGAGAACTACTCGGAGTGCTACCACTGCTCGCTGATCCACCCCGAGCTGAACCGCGTCTCGCACTACATGAGCGGCGAGATCGATCTGATCAACCAGGCGGCCGTCGGCGGATGGATGGATCTCCGCAAGGACGAGTACCAGACCATGTCGCTCAGCGGCAAGAGCAACCGCCAGCCCTTCAAGGGGATCGCGGCCGAGGATCACAGGCGCATCCACTACTACATCGTCTATCCCAATCTGCTGCTCAGCCTGCACCCGGACTACGTCATGACCCACACCGTCTGGCCGCAGGGCACCGGGCGCTCCGAGGTCGTGTGCGAGTTCCTGTTCGATGCGGAGGAGGTCGAGCGGCCGGGGTTCGACCCGTCCGATGCCGTCGATTTCTGGGATTTGACGAATCGCCAGGACTGGCGGGCGTGCGAGCTGGCCTACCAGGGAACCCAGTCGGGCGGGTACACCCGCGGACGGTTGAGCCCGCTGGAGTGGATGGTCCACATCTTCGACAACTTCGTCGCCGACCGGCTGACCGGACGGGAGCGACCCACCCCCATCGCGCGCACCTCGATCTGAGGGCGCGGCCGGTGGCGGGCCGCGCTCGGGTCGGAGACGCGGGTCCCGCCCGCGTTCCTCACAGCATGCCCAGCTGCAGCCTGGCCGCCTCGGTCATCTTCTCGGGCGTCCAGGGGGGCTCCCAGACGACCTCGACGCTCGCCTTGTTGACGCCGGGGACGGCCCGCACTTTCGCCTCGACCTCGGGCGGCAGGGAGCCCGCCACCGGGCAGGCCGGCGACGTGAGCGTCATGCGGATGCCGACCTCCCCCTTCTGCTCGTCGACCGAGATGTCGTAGACCAGCCCCAGCTCGTAGATATTGACCGGGATCTCGGGGTCGTAGCAGGACTGCAGGGCCTCGATCACTTTCTCGCGGATGCCCGCGTCCGTTCCGATCCCGGGAAGCGGGCCGCCGTCACTCTTCGTTTCGCTCATGTTCGTTCACTCCGTCGTGGCGATCGCCTGCGTGTTGTCGAGGGCGGCGCGCAACGTGTGCCAGGCCAGAGTCGCGCACTTCACCCGGATCGGGAATTCCCGCACGCCGGAGAACACCACCAGCTTCCCCAGCGCCGTCCCGTCGCCCCTGCTGCTGTCCTCGGTCAGCAATCGATGGAACTCCTGGAACAGCGTCTCCGCCTGGGCGCGCGTCCTGCCCTTCATGCTCTCGGTCATCATGGAGGCCGATGCCTTCGAGATGGCGCAGCCGGAGCCCTGGAAGCGGATCTCCTTCAGGACGTCGCCCTCCAGGCTCAAGGAGACGGTGACGCGGTCGCCGCACAAGGGGTTGAAGCCCTCGGCGCGCCGGTTCGCTCCGGGAAGCTCACCGAAATTGCGCGGCTGCCGGTTGTGATCGAGGATCACTTCCTGGTACAGGTCGCCCAGATCGGACGCCATCAGCGGAACACCTCCAGCACCCTGCGGATCCCCGACGCCAGCGTGTCGATCTCCCGGCGCGTGTTGTAGAAAGCCAGGGAGGCGCGGGCCGTGGCCGGGACGCCGAATCGCTCCATCAGGGGCTGGGCGCAGTGGTGACCGGCGCGGATGGCGATCCCCTCCCGGTCCAGAATCGTGCCGATGTCGTGCGGGTGGACCCCTTCGATGACGAACGAAAGGACACCGGTTTTCGCTTTCGCCCTCCCGATGATCCGGACGCGCGGGATCTCCGCGAGCGTCCGCGTGGCGTGGTCGAGCAACCGATCCTCGTGCCTGGCGCGACCCTCGGCATCGACCGTCCCCAGATAATCGATGGCCGCGCCGAGGCCGATGACGCCCGCGATGTCCGGCGTGCCGGCCTCGAACTTGTGCGGCAGCCGGTTGTAGATCGTCTTCTCGAAGGTGACCGAGGCGATCATGTCGCCGCCTCCCTGGTACGGAGGCATGGCCTCGAGCAGCGCGGCCTTGCCGTAAAGGACGCCGATACCGGTCGGTCCGTACAGCTTGTGTCCCGACAGCGCGTAGAAGTCGCAGTCCAGCCCGCGCACGTCGACCGGGAAATGCGGGGCCGCCTGCGCGCCGTCGACGAACACCGGGATGTTGCGCCGGTGCGCCATCTCGACGATGCGGCGGACCGGATTGACGGTCCCGAGAGCGTTGGACACGTGCGCCACGGAGACGATGCGTGTCGCGGGACCCAGCAGTTTCTCGAACTCGTCGAGGAGCAGCTCGCCGTCGTCGCTGATCGGGGCGACGCGCAGCCGCGCACCCTTCTCCTCGCACAGCATCTGCCAGGGGACGATGTTCGAGTGGTGCTCCATGGTCGTGATCAGCACCTCGTCGCCGCGCCCGATGCGCGGGCGGCCGTAGCTGGAGGCCACCAGGTTGATCGCCTCGGTCGTGCCGCGCACGAAGATGATCTCCCGGTCCTCGGCGGCGTTCAGGAAGCGCCGCACCTTCGCGCGGGTCTCCTCGTAGGCCGCGGTGGACCGCTCGCTCAGCTGGTGCAGGCCGCGGTGGATGTTCGCGTTGTCGACGGCGTAGTAGCGCGCCAGCGCGTCGATCACCGCCCGCGGCTTCTGTGCGGTCGCGGCGTTGTCGAGATAGACGAGCGGCTTGCCGAACACCGTCTGGTGCAGGACCGGGAAATCCTCCCGGATCTTCTCCACATCGAACGCCGCGGGGGTCGCGCGCACCGGCGCGGCGACGCGTAGATCGCCCGGACGCGTCATGGCTCCACCCCCGCCCCATGTCCCTTGCGCAGCCGGGTGAACAGCAGGCACTCGAGCCCCGCCCGGATCGGCCCGATCTTCACGCCGTGGAGGATCTCGCTGACGAACGCCTGGATGAGCAGGTTGCGTGCCGCCTCCTTCCCGATCGCGCGGGACCTGAGGTAGAACATCTGGTCCTCGTCGATCTGGCCGATGGTCGCGGCGTGCGTGCACTTCACGTCGTCGGCCAGGATCTGCAGGCGCGGCGTCGAATCCACCAGGGCGTTCTCGGAGACCAGCAGGTTCCGGTTCGTCTGATGCGCGTCGCTCTTCTGCGCGTCCTGGCGGACGATGATCGTGCCGTCGAACACGCCGCGGGAGCGGTCGTCCAGCACGCCCTTGTACAGCTCGTGGCTCGCGCAGTGCGGGCTGGCGTGATCGATGAGGGTGTGGTTGTCCACGTGCTGGGTCCCCCCCGTGATGTACAGACCATCCATCGTGACCTCGCCGCCCTCCGCGTCCAGGAGGACTCCGAGATCGTTGCGGACCAGGGCTCCGCCGAGCGAGATGTTCCAGGACCCGAGCCGGGCGTAGCGGCCCAAGACGCCCTTGACGACCGCGACGTGATAGCCGCGCTCGCTCTCCCGCTGCAGTTTGTAGTGATCGATCGCGGCGTTCTCCCCCGCCACGATCTCGGTGACCGCGTCGGTGAAGTACTGGTCGTGGTGCGGCCCGACGTAGCTTTCGACGATCGAGACACGCGCGCCCTTGCCGGCGACGATCAGGTTCCTGGGGTAGGACACCATCGGCTCCCCGCGGGAGGTCGAGATGAACAACAGATGAAGCGGCTCCTCCAGGTCGATGCCGTCGGGGACGTGGACGTAGGCGCCGTCCTGCAGGAACGCGGTGTTGAGCGCGGCAAAGGCGTGCGTCCGGCCGTCGGCTTGATGTCCGAGGTGCGGCTCGATCTCCCCGCGTCGCGTCTCGAGGGCCGCCGTCAGGGGCTCGACCACGACCCCCGCAGGCAGCGGCCTCAGCCGCGAGAGCGAGGGGGTGTAGTGGCCGTTCACGAACACCAGGTGCGTGCAGTCCCAGGGTTCGAAGGTGTAGCGCTCGATCACGTCGCGCGTGAAACCGTTCGTCGCTGGCGCCGGCTGCGGCGCAAACGGGATCTGCAATATCGGCGCCACGCTGGTCTTCCTCCACTCCTCATCCTGCAGCGTCGGGAAGCCGATCTCTTCAAAGCGTGCAATCGCCTCCCGCCGCAATGGCAGCGTCCAGGAGCGCCTGACGGACGGCTCCTTCTCCTGGCGAGCGAAGGCGGCCAGGTAGCGCTCCCCGTCCCCGATTGCCGTTCGGGTCGTCGAACGCGTCATCGTCTAGGCCCCCGGCGCGGCGCCGGCACCGGTCCGCCGCAGCTCCTGCTCGATCCAGGCGTAGCCCCGCTTCTCGAGCTCGAGGGCCAGCTCCTTGCCGCCGGAGCGGACGATGCGCCCGTTGTGCAACACGTGCACGCGATCGGGAACGATGTAGCTCAACAACCGCTGGTAGTGCGTGATCACCAGCATCGATCGCTGCGCGGAACGAAGCCCGTTGACGCCGTTGGCCACGACCCGCAGGGCATCGATGTCCAGCCCGCTGTCGGTTTCGTCGAGGATCGCCAGAGCAGGATCGAGCACCGCCATCTGCAGGATCTCGTTGCGCTTCTTCTCGCCGCCGGAGAAGCCCTCGTTCACGGAGCGGTTGAGGAACGCCTGCTCGATCTCGACCAGCTTGACCTTCTCCTTGATCATCGCGAGGAACTCGATGGCGTCGAGCTCCGGTTCGCCGCGGTGCTTCCGGATGGCGTTCAGCCCCGCCTTGAGCAGGTACATCGTGCTGACACCGGGAATCTCCACGGGGTACTGAAAGGCGAGAAACACGCCCTCCCAGGCGCGCTCTTCGGGTGCCATCGCCAGCAGGTCCTTCCCCTCGTACAGGACCTGGCCCTGGGTGACCTCGATCGATTCGCGTCCGGCGAGGACATTCGCGAGAGTGCTCTTGCCCGAGCCGTTCGGCCCCATGATGGCGTGCACCTCGCCCGCCTCGACGCTCAGGTCGATCCCTTTCAGGATGTCCATCCCGCCCGCCCGGGCATGCAGATTGCGGATCTGAAGCATGCGGTCCTCTCTGTCCAGATGTGACGAGGGTTCAGCCGACGCTGCCCTCGAGGCTGACGCCGAGCAGCTTCTGCGCCTCCACGGCGAATTCCATCGGCAGCTCGCGGAAGACTTCCTTGCAGAAGCCGTTGACGATCATCGACACCGCGTCCTCGGGCTTGAGCCCGCGCTGGCGGCAGTAGAACAACTGATCCTCGCCGATCTTGGAGGTCGAGGCCTCGTGCTCGAGACGCGCCGTGCTGTTCTTGACCTCGATGTACGGGAAGGTATGGGCCCCGCAAGTGCTGCTCATGAGCAGGGAGTCGCACTGCGAATAATTGCGCGCCTCCGTCGCCCCCTTCATGATCTTCACCATCCCGCGGTACGTGTTCTGACCGTGTCCGGCCGAGATCCCCTTGGAGATGATCGTGCTGCGCGTGTTCCTGCCGATGTGGATCATCTTGGTGCCGGTGTCCGCCTGCTGGCGGTTGTTGGTCACCGCCACCGAGTAGAACTCGCCGACCGAGTTGTCCCCCTGCAGTATGCAGGACGGGTATTTCCAGGTGATCGCCGACCCGGTCTCGACCTGTGTCCAGGAGATCTTCGAGCTCTCGCCGACGCATTTGCCGCGCTTGGTGACGAAGTTGTAGATGCCGCCCTTCCCCTCCCGGTCGCCTGGATACCAGTTCTGCACCGTCGAGTACTTGACCGTGGCGTTCTTGTGGGCGACCAGCTCGACCACTGCCGCGTGCAGCTGATTGGTGTCCCGCCGAGGCGCCGTGCAGCCCTCGAGGTACGACACGTACGACCCCTCGTCGGCGACGATCAACGTGCGCTCGAACTGGCCCGTGTCGGCGGCGTTGATACGGAAATAGGTGCTCAGCTCCATCGGACAGCGCACCCCCTTCGGGATGTAGGCGAACGAGCCGTCGCTGAACACCGCCGAGTTGAGGGCGGCGAAGAAGTTGTCGTTGTAAGGCACCACCGATCCGAGGTACTGCCGCACCAGGTCGGGATGCTCCAGCACCGCCTCCGAGAAGGAGCAGAAGATGATGCCCAGCTCCTTCAGCTTCTCCTTGAAGGTCGTGGCGACCGAGACGCTGTCGAACACCGCGTCCACCGCCACACCCGCGAGCCGCCCCTGCTCCGCCAGAGGAATCCCGAGCTTTTCGTAGGTCTTCAGGAGTTCGGGGTCCACCTCGTCCAGGCTGTTCGGGCCCTTCTTCATCTTCGGCGCGGAGTAGTAGATGATCGACTGGTAGTCGATAGGGGGATAGTGGACGTTGGCCCAGGTCGGCTCCTTCATGGTCAGCCAGTGGCGGAAAGCCTTCAGCCTCCACTCCAGCATGAACTCGGGCTCATTCTTCTTGGCGGATATCACGCGGATGATTTCTTCGTTCAATCCGCGCGGAATCGTCTCCGCCTCGATGTCGGTGACGAAGCCATACTTGTACTCGCGCTGAGTCAGATCCTCGAGTGTCTTCGCCGACGGCGTCGCCATCACCTCTCCCCGAGCCCGCAATCGGCGCAGTGCACCGTCGTCGCGCCGCTGTTGCAGGCCACCGGCGCCCTCTCGTCGAGCACCGCGTGCATGGTCTTCTCGCTGTTGATCAACTCGGACAGCATGGTCCGGCTCAGGACTTTCTCCAGGAGCTCCTCGAGGACCCCCCACAGCGACCGGATGGAGCAGTCACCCATGTGGGTGCACACCTTGAGGTCCCCCGCGTGCCGCTCGCAGTAGCCGCCGTCGTAGAGGCGGCCGCCGCCGAGGGCCGCCAGGACCTCGGCCACGCTGATCCGGCTGGCCTCCCGGGTGAGGACGTACCCCCCTGTCCTGCCGAGGGTGCTCTTGACCAGGCCGGCCTTGCGCAGAGTGCGGATCAGCTTCGCGACATGCGGGACGGTGAGCCCCTCTTCGCGGGCTATCTCCCCCAGGGTCAGCGGGTTGCTCTTGCCTTTTCGAAGGTGCAGGGCGATCTGCAGGATGCACCGCAGTCCGTATTCTTCCTGCGCGGAAACTTTCATTTTCGTAACGCTCCTTGGGTGCGAAGGCAGTCTATTAAATGTGTACTTTCATGTCAACTATAATCTGGTCCCTACCCGTAAACCGCGCAAGGCCGATTTGATAGGATCGAGGTCCACTTGGAGGTGCTCGATGCCCGGCACTGCGGAGACCGCCAGGGGGTTCGATGGTCTCCTGGTCGGATCCTTCGAAAGCCGCATGTCCGCCGAGATGGCCCGTCTCATCGAGCACCACGGCGGCCGGCCGCTGGTCGCCCCTTCCATGCGCGAGATACCTGTCGAGGAGAACCGCGAGGCCCTGGCCTTCGGCGAGAAGCTTCTGGGCGGCGACGTGGACGTCCTGATCCTGCTGACCGGGGTCGGGCTGCGGACACTGGTCGAGACCCTGGAGACGCGCCACCCGCGCGAGCAGATCGTGAAGGCGCTCGCCGGCGTGACCCGCGTCTGTCGCGGACCCAAGCCGGTCGCAGCCCTGAAGACGCTCGGCGTCGAGGCCGGCGTGACCGTCCCCGAGCCGAACACCTGGGTCGAGCTGCTGCGGGCGATCGACGAGAAGACGCCGGTACGCGGCCGGAGAGTCGCCGTCCAGGAGTACGGCGTGAGCAATCTCGAGCTCCTGCAGGGTCTCAAGGAGCGGGGCGCCGACGTGATGCGCGTGCCGGTCTATCGCTGGGCCCTGCCGATCGATCTCGGGCCGCTCAAGGCTGCGCTCGAGGCCATCGCCGGCGGTCGGGTGCCGGTCGTCCTGTTCACCAACGCCAACCAGGTCGAAAACGCCCTGCAGGTCGCGCGCGACGCCGGACTGGACGAGCGGGTGCGCGCCGCGCTCGCCCGGGGGGTGGTCGCCTCGGTCGGACCGATCGCCAGCGAGAGTCTGCGCAATCACGGTATCCCGGTCGATCTGGAGCCGCCCCACCCGAAGATGGGTCCGCTGGTGAAGGAGGCGAGCCTGCGGTGTCACGAGATCCTGGAGGACAAGAGGGGCGCCACCGGTCGCGGTGGTCAGGGAAACGGTCCGGCCG
>Ga0070697_100000522_pt1 | contig 28975 bp, 38 predicted proteins | sample KBSK1501metaG_FD_65475 | JGI IMG/M metagenome (GOLD analysis project Ga0070697, IMG submission 65475) | Corn, switchgrass and miscanthus rhizosphere microbial communities from Kellogg Biological Station, Michigan, USA - KBS K1-50-1 metaG | ecosystem: Host-associated > Plants > Roots >...
GCCGAGTTGCGTCCCAATCTCTTCGGCGTCGACTAAGCATCCTCTCTTCCGGCAGGGCGCGGCCTAGTCTTGGTGTGCGCACACGAACCTGCCTTGCGGTAGCCCATCCACACTAACCGCTGACTATTTTTCCCAAGGAGGAAGAGATGATTACCACGATGGAAACGAAACTTCCGAGGCTGATTACAGCACTGCCCGGACCCAACGCGAAGCGCGTTGTGGAAAGCGACACCAAGTTCATGTCCCCGTCTTATACCAGGGATTATCCGCTTGTTGCCAAGCGGGGCCATGGCGCGATTGCAGAAGATGTAGACGGCAACTCTTTCCTGGATTTCGCTGCAGGCATCGCCGTTTGTTCCACGGGGCATTGCCATCCTAAGGTTGTCGCAGCCATTCAGCGGCAGGCAGCTGAACTGATCCACATGTCCGGCACGGATTTTTATTACGAGAGCATGCCGCTGCTTGCCGAGCGCTTAGTCAACACCTTGTCTGGCGCCGCGCCCAAAAAGGCCTTCTTCACCAATTCCGGCACCGAAGCTATCGAAGGCGCGATGAAACTGGCACGTTATGTCACTAAGCGTGACAAGATGATTGCGTTCTACGGCTGCTTCCACGGACGCACCATGGGCGCGCTCTCGCTGACGGCTTCAAAATCCACGCAGCGCAAGGGCTTTGGTGCTCTTCTCTCTGGGGTCGAGCATATTCCGTTTCCCTATGCTTATCGCTGCTCTCTTGGACACACTGCGGAGACCTGTGGCGCCGAAATTCTCGAACAACTCGAGCAGCAGATTTTCAAGCGCCTCTTTGATCCCGAGGAAGTTGCGGGGATCATTATCGAGCCAATCCAGGGCGAGGGAGGATACGTCGTCGCGCCAAACTTTTTCCTGCAGGAACTGCAACGCATTTGCCGGAAGCACGGCATCATGCTTATCGCCGACGAAGTACAGTCCGGTATGGGACGCACCGGAAAATGGTGGGCGCATCAATTTGCCGGCATTGAGCCGGACATTGTCTGCAGCGCCAAAGGCATCGCCAGCGGCATGCCGCTCGGCGCTTTTTTCGCGCCGGCCAGCATAATGAACTGGAAGCCGGGTTCGCACGGGACCACTTTCGGTGGAAATCCTGTCTGTATTGCGGCAGCTCTGGCAACAGCGGAGTTGATCGAAAGTCAGTATCTCGAGAATGCCCGGCGCATGGGCGAATATCTGTTCGGCCGTCTGGCGGAATGGACGAAAAAATTCAAGATCGTCGGCGATGTCCGCGGACGCGGCTTGATGATCGGCATTGAAATTGTCCGGGATCAGCGCACGAAAGAAAAAGCCGCGGACCTGCGCAACGCCATCGTGGAGCTGGCGTTCTACAAGGGGTTGTGCATTCTTGGCGCGGGCGAAAACACCATCCGCTTGTCGCCGCCGCTTCTCATCGATGAAGAACAGGCGGACTTCGCTGTGCACACTCTCGAAGAATGCATTCGCGAGGCAGAGAAAAAAGCGTAACACTCTCTCGGGGCGATAGCAGAGCTCGAACCATAGACTCCGAATGAAACCCCGTGGTTGCCGGAAAAGGTACGCGGCAGCCACGAGATTTTTGTTTATACTGCCGGCGATACCCTTTTTCGCGGAGAGTCGATGCCCATCGTTTCACGATTGATTTTCCACGCGGTCCATTGGGCGGCCCGAAAAGGCTTGCGCGAAGGCGAAGGCCCCGCACCCAACGCCAAAAGACATGAAGCGCGACAAACCGGCATTCGCGGCGAAACTTACGCTTATTGGTATCTTCGCCGCCAAGGCTATATTTTCGTGGCCCGGAATTTCACGCCGCGTGCTTCAAAAGGGGAAATCGACATGGTCGGCTACGATGGCAAAACACTTGCCTTCGTCGAAGTTCGAACACGCACTGTCCGCGAAGAAATGTCCGCCTTGCCGGAGCTCAGCGTCACACCGGGCAAGCAACATCTCCTGGCTCGCACCGCGCAGCACTTTTTGGCCGAACGCCGCGTCCCGGAATGCCCATGCCGGTTCGACGTCGTCGCAATCGACAATTTCCCTGGCAAGCCCCCAATCGTGCGTTTGCATAAAGACGCATTCAGCCCTCAAATGTAAAATTCCGCAGGAAAAAGCTGATAGCTTCCTTTTCCGAACCGCAAGACGCGGTACAATCTGAGCACGGGGGCGCACTCTCACCGCCTTAATTTTGACCAGTTTCGAGGAGGATTGCTTTGCCGGAGTTGAGAAAAGACCCGATTACTGGCCGCTGGGTGATCATTTCGACCGAGCGTGGAAAGCGACCAAACGATTTTCTGCGCGAGAGCGTCTCGCCCTTGCCCAATGGCAAGAATTGCCCGTTCTGCCCCGGCCACGAGGCCAAGACGCCGCCGGAGATTCTCGTCTATGGCCGAAACAACGGTGGCGCGAACACCGCGGGTTGGACCGTTCGCGTGGTACCGAACAAGTTTCCCGCGCTCGGCATCGAGGGCGAACTGGACCGGGAAGGCGAAGGCCTCTTTGACAAGATGAACGGCGTCGGTGCGCATGAAGTGATCGTTGAAACGCCCGATCACGCGGCGACGCTGGCTTCTTTGCCGGAGCGCGCGGTTGAAGATGTCCTATGGGCTTTCCGCGACCGGATGCTCGATCTTAAAAATGACAAAAGGTTTCGCTACGTCCTGATCTTCAAGAATCATGGCGAAGCTGCTGGTGCCTCGGTGGAGCACACTCATTCCCAACTGATCGCGCTGCCTATCGTCCCGCGGCGGGTGCGGGAAGAAGTGGACAGTTCCTGGCACTACTACGACGAAAAAGAGCGGTGTATCTTTTGCGACATTATTCGTCAGGAACGCGACACTGGCGAGCGGGTCATCGGCGAAAACGATCATTTCATCACGCTGTCGCCGTATGCATCGCGTTTTCCTTTTGAAATGTGGCTTCTGCCCAAGGTGCATGGCTCATCGTACGAAAATAACCAAAGCACGATGTACGCGAGCCTGGCGCGCATGTTGAAGGACACACTGATGCGGCTGGATGTGGTGCTGGATCGCCCGGCCTACAATTTCATGATCCACACTTCCCCGGTTGGCGAGGAGATTAACGACCACTACCACTGGCACATCGAGATCATCCCGAAGCTGACAAAAGTCGCTGGTTTTGAGTGGGGAACCGGCTTTTACATCAATCCAACGCCGCCCGAGGAGTCCGCGCGCTTCCTGCGCGAAGCGAAGATCACCCCGCCGGTGGCAAGCACAAAAAAATAAACCGGAGGTCCCGTGTCGTAGGCCCTGGGTGTCCGGGCCTCAGCAGAAATTTTGCTATACTCACTAGTTTGGCGCGGTACCCAAGTGGCCCAAGGGAGAGGTCTGCAAAACCTCCATTCGTGGGTTCGAATCCCACCCGCGCCTCCAAATTTCACGCAATGGAATGAATTAGTTAGGACGACGAGTTTTGCCGTGTACCTCTGGTGTAACCTTCGATTCAAGAACGACGAGAGGATCGTGCTTCCAGGCGTTAGTTAAGTCGGCCTCGAGAAGCTCCTGTCGCGAACGTACCCATGCGTTATAGTGCCGCTCCGTGATTCGGACGCTCTGATGCCCCAGCAGGATGGACACGCGCTCGATCGGCACGCCAGTGAGTAGCAGTTCGACGGAGAAGGTGTCGCGGAAGCGGTGTGGATGCGCGTTTTCGACCTTCGCCAGTTCAAACAGCTTCACCAACCGCTTGCGCCAGCTCCCGACGATGGTCTCCAGGTTCGATATGCCATCCCAGAAGAAATATTTCTCGCTGACTTTCGGAGTCGCGTCTAGGGTCTTCAGCACAAAGTCCGGCAGGACCGTGTTTACAGGCACCCCCGTCTTTTGTGTGTAGAGGAACATGCGATTCCCATTAATCCTCTCAACAGACAGGCTCACCGCATCACCGATTCTTAGGCCGGTATAGCGCATCAACAAAATCAACGCACGGATGCGGCGGGCGTTCTCGGCGCCGCGTGTGGGAAATTCTTCCTTGTAGTCATCAATTGCCGCCAGAATTTTCACCATCTCCTCGCGCGAGAAGGGAAGTGTGGGGCAGAGTGTGACCTTCGGTGCCTTGAGATCACTCGCGGGATTCTCCGATACCCATTTCCGCTTATGTGCGAATCGGAAGAATGCACGAAGCCGCTCCAGCTTCTTCGCGCTCGACCGCGGGCCGTCTTTCCAACTGGCGCGAAACTGACTGACCGCGGGAAGGTCGAACTCCGTGAGGAAGCGCAATCCGCGCTCCTTCGCAAACTCCTCCATCTGGCGCTTCAGCAGCTTGTACTTGCGAATTGTCGAGTCTGTGAGCTTGCGGGCTTCGATGTCTGCAAGGAAGTCCTTCCACGCGCCGTCGAGAGTCATCGCTTCCTGTTTGGCGGTTCGGCGATCATCCGCTTCCCAAGTGCGAATCATTTCTTGTGCCCGCTGCCAATCGCGGAGCTTGAGGGATTCGCGTACCTCGACGCCTGCGAGGGTTCCGTCGATCCAAATAGGACACTGACATCGGCGGTATGAGCGCCCCTCGCCGCGGTGCGAGCAGTACTTGCGATGTCTGCGATATATAGTCAGCATGGTCGCGGATTGTACTGCTACCGTCCTCCTGTGACTACAAGATGCATTCTGTGGACTCGCTCGACGATCGCAGCGGGGATTCGCAGCGTGCGGTAGCGGCGCCGCCGACTCATGCGGCCGCGCTCGGGCTCGAGGACCAGGACGCCGGGCTCGTGTTCGAAGAGGCGTCGAACCGTGTCCGCGCTCAAGCCCCATCGCTCCGCGACTTGCGCGACGCTGAAGTGCTGTTCTAACGAGGCCGTTTGAGGCGGCATTTCGAGGGCGTGTTGTGACAATGCACGCATCTATTCCTTTACTTGCGGTACAACAGAACGGCAGCGGAGGTCGGTCCCAAGCACCCGCGGCGCAGCGGGGTTGCAGCGTGAAGACCGTGAAACTCGATTCTTCTACTGCTAACGGCTGTCAGAATTTGAAATACGCGAGAATCGGCAAGCAGGAGGTACTGGGGATTATTTTCCCGAGTTGTTCGGGCAGCGTGCCGATGTCGCAACCGCGACTCCCAGCGACGACTCCCGCAACAACTCCGCCCTCGCCCCCGTTCATCAATTGCAATTGCTCTCGATAATCATTGCCAAGACCCTGCACTTCTATGTTGTCCATTGCCCACACAAGGGTGTATTCGCCTGGATTCAGGGTTAGGGCAGGTTCGAGAAGACCCGTGCATACCCCGGCCTTCTCCGCGGCAATCGACGCGGCACAGGCACGTTTCCCGTTCGTGTCATACAACGCAACCACTACATGCCTTCCTTCACGCGGCACGACCATGATGATCGAGACGCAGCTCACGGCCGCTCGGAAAGGTAGAGTGAACGTAAACGCTGAAAGCTTTCCCTCGCCTGGGGAGGTGCAAGTGCCGATTGTCGGCGGGCAGTGGATTACGCCTGCATAAAACCCGCGATAATTTGTTCCGAGCTTGCGTGGTGAAGGCATCTGCCGCGGGGGCTTGAGGACGACTGCCTCGGGCTCAGGCTCGGGTAGCGGCGTCAGATCCACCGGACCAGTGCCAGTAATCTCGACTCGTCCCTTGGAGGAGTAGTAGTGACGCGAATGCATTCCGACAATTTTGCCGACCTCGATTGAATAGTGACTCCCTGCAGGGTGAATTTCATCAGTGCCCCAGACGCATGCGCCGCTTGGCAATTCGCCGCCACTGCCGAGCACAAAGATGTCGCCCGAATAGTCGACTTCTTCCCCGTCTTCGAAGACCTTAAACTCCGCGTCTGGGTCGTCATGCCCTAGCGTCAGCCTGAAGCAAGCCCCTGCCGCCGGTTTACCCTCACCGTCGGTGAACTTCCCTTTTATCTCGACCACTTTCTTCTCCTTTGGCGATGTCGGAATCTTATCCTTCATCGAAAACTCAAAACTGTTCCTGCGTTGGTATGAGCGCTTAGTTCACGAGCCCCGTGGCCGGCGCCGCAACCAACATCTGCTCCCGGCGCAGCGCGTTTGGATTCGCGAGCCACAACTTGCGGTATCGCGGCCGCACCAGTTCGCTGTAAACGTAGCCGAGCGCTTCCAGCCGCTTCCGCCAGCGCTTGATCGTCGCCACCCCTACATCCACGCGATAAGCTAATTGTTCGTCGGTGATCCAGATGCCGTCCGCAACCGGTTGCCACTCGGCGTCAACCGGCTTTGTGTTGTCGCGCAGGTATTCGTACAGCCACAGTGCCGCGCCGACGGAGTGATGACGCGCGAGAATCGGCAGGTTCATCGGGTACTCCAGCGGCACGATTTCAGAAATGTAGTAGGTGTAGTAACCCAATAGGGGGTATAGGCGAACCCGGCGAATGCAAACCGTAGCCGCGTGTACATGGCCCTACTACCTACTACACTTACTACATAGGGGCTAATCACCACATTCGCCTCCACTTAGCATGTAGTAGCTCCCGTAGTTTCGACGGAAGCGCCGGTCACTACACTACTACCCAAATATCGACCCGAAAGCTCGCTAAGTGCTTCTCGTGTAAGGACATAACGCTTCCGCGGGTCGCCTTCGACGCGCACGCTCTTTGTCTCAAACCCGTACTGGCGAAGTGCGCGGGAAACGTCGAATTCGGTGCATAAAACGGACTGCCTACTACAAACTGCGGCGAGTTCGGACGCGCTCCCGATCAACTCCTCCTTCGCGGCTGCGGCCTGCACAAGTGCGCCGAGGATCCGATGGTCAAAGGACTCCTCCGTCTGTTCATTGCGTACGAGAGAGATGGAGTGAATGAATTCGAGGCGGATGTTTGGGAGGGCCGGGTCGTCCGCATACGCAACTTCGAAGACGGCCGCGACCGGCTCCGAGATGTCAATTGTGCGGTCTTGGAATTGATCGAGGTACGGAAACGTGCGCGTGTATCTTGCCGCAACGGCTCCCTTGTGGCCCTTAGCCCAGCCCTCGATGGACTTCACTATCGCGTCCACATCGGGCTTGAGCCTGCGTACCCGGAACCGCTCGCGCTTTTCACTCTTAATCTGCCGCGTCATTTCAATCGAGAAAGTGCGATCTCGCGTGGCGACCGGAAGAATATGCGAACCGATGCCAGCAATTACGCGCGCTGCGAACACAGAGAACTCACCGAGCGTCATCTTGCCCTTGTCGTCTTTGTCCACACGCTGGACTTTGCCTTGACGGTAGTAGCCAGCATTGAGGATGCCCCTCGCGGATTCGAGCCGCGGTAGGTACGTGTCGGCCTCGTCGAGGATCTGAGTATGTCCATGCGCGCTGCGGAAGAGAACCGCTTCAGTTGGTGACGCCGTGATGCCCGAAGACTTGTGGACGAGCAGATCAAGCACTGATAGCAAGCACGTCTTTCCGCACCCGCGTTCGGGCGAGTGGACGAATAGGTACGGCGTGTAATCGAATTCATCAATCAGATATGTGTGGATGATCCAAAGAGCGAGCAATCGGTACATCGAGGGCTGCTTCAGGAAAACGAACCGCTTCAAGAAAGCAACGACGTGTTCAACCACGTTTTCAGGCGAAGCGGGAGCTACGGGGGCTAGACTAAATGCGGGGAGACTAGCGAGGACGACCGACATTTTTCAATTCTCCATTTTTTGAATTTTCAATTGCTGCGCTCATTTGTTGGCGAAGGAATGTCTGAGAGGCGAATAGGTTTCGCGCGACTACGGCGGCGCCGCGACTGTATTCGAGTTGGAACTGCTGCCCCTGCGCGTTGGCGTCAAGGAAAACGAAGTTCACTTTTCCGCCGCCGTTGGGTTCCGTGCGCAGATATGGCAGGAGCTCGCTCGCGTGAAGAAATATCGCGAGTTGAAGACTTTTGGTTGAGAATTCGTTGCTCACGCGGCGGGCTCCAATTCGGGAGTCTGAGGAACGAATCCGCGCCGGCCGTCCCACACGAGCCACGACTCGGATCGCGAGAGTAGGTCGCGCAGAAATTCGCGCCACCAATCCTCGCGCTCACGTGCGACGGTCACGATGACGCACGAGCGACCCCCGCCGCAGTCGCCTAGTTTGCACGGAGATGTGAGAAGTTCGGCCTTCCACGCGGACTCGATCTGCCTCCAAGAGGAACGCGAGAGTTCAAGCGGCGTGTTGAACCAATCGCCGTCGAACGTCGTGCGCCCAACCTGTCGCTCGACGCGAAAACGAACGAAGTCGCTGCTGGAGTGGATTTTGCCGAAGTCGCGCTGCGTCACGACGTGAAACTCAATAGCGGGGCTCATGCCGCCACCCCTACTGTTTCGAAGCGGTTCCGCAGAAATGCTTTCGGGTCCGCGATGACCTTGTGGCCGTGGCCGCTGCACAGATTCTCTTGAGGATGAAAAATCGAATCGAGCGCGTTCAGGAGATCCTTCGTAACGGCGCGCGTCGCCCAACCTTTCTTGCTGATTTGAAACACCCAATCCAACATGCCGGCGCTGTGGCGAATCGTTTCGAGATCCACCTCGTACCTGCCGAAGCAGCCTGTATATTTCGGCACCCCTTCGGTTCGTCCCGACCCGTCTCCTCGTTCTTCCTTCCACGCGTCGAAAACGAGAGTCAGCCTCTCCACATCTAGGAACCACTGGCCCCACCGGCGGCCATGAAACAACATCGGCAGTTCGAATTGGCGCAGGATTTCCTCGCTCGACATGGCGCGGCTCGAACGCTCGGATTGAGTGCATTCTCGATTTGTGCAAAAGCCTGATGCCGGATATTTTGCGTAGAAACATTCTGGACACGAAAGATTCAGGCTAACGGGCTGATTCTTGACTCGCGGTTTTGCGGATGATTCGGTGGGATTGGATGAGGAGTTTGACACGTGGATTCCTTCGAGGAGTGAATTTCGGATTTTGAGCAGATGCTCAGTACCCGATGAAAATTTGAGGGCCGCCCTAGGGCATGAATGATGGGGCGGTTTTCGTTTTTAGAGAACAGGGTCATGCCGCGGCTCGCGCTTCCCGCTGCCTGGCGCGTTCTTCAACGGCAGCCGCCGAGATTCGCCACTTTTCATCTACTTTCCGCGCAGGCAACCGCTGGGCGTATAACAGCCGGTACAGATAATCGAGTGAAACTCCCAGCCGCCTGCACGCCTCCGTCGCCGTCATTTCTTTCATCCCTTCATCTCTCGTTCGATCCATCATCCCCTCCTCCAACTTTCGCTTGACCCATAAGTGGGTCTCTCTTATGATGCTCAGTATACCACGTAGGGTTGTATAACGCTAGGAGCTTCACACATGAACCGCAAACGCCAATCAGCTGATGTCTTCATCAGCACAGCGGCCGCTACACTTCCAGAGTTCGGTACGGGCGAGGCCGCTGAGATCCTTGGTATTCCTATTTGGCGGCTTCAGAAGTTCCTCGACAGCGGACAATACAATCTCTCGGCGGAAGGCAAGCTGGGACGCGGCCGCGGGTCCCGTCGCGTGTTTAGCCGAGAAGACCTGCATCGAATCGCACTCGCAAATTGGCTGGTGAGGGATGGATTTGCTCCGCAGTTTATTGGCTCAGTCGTTCAGCAACTGGACGACAACGAAGTTGGCGCGTACGTCAATCACGAGGGCGAGGAGACTTCCTTAGGCGTGGCGTTCTATCGTGGAGCGGAGGGACCGACGGTGGGAGTGTATGCAGTTCAGCGAGCCCCAGCGCTGGGGGAGAAGAATTCGCCTTTCTACCGGCTCGACCTGGACGACGTATTTCGCGAGATCGATCGAAGGATCGACAAAAAGTCGCAGTAGTTCATCCATTACGTGAATCTGAGCGTCCAGCGGCACCCGCGCGAATCAACTCCTCCAGCGCCTCATATGGAATCACCCGGCGCCGGCCCAGGCGAACCGTCCGCAGCCGCCCGTCCTTCGCATACCGCCGCAGCGTCGTCCTCGACACGCTCGTGACCTGCGCGGCCTCCTTGAACGAAACTGACAACGGTAAATGAGGAATCAACGGGAACCTCCAAGGAAATACGCGGTCATTTGTGGCGTTTCCATGATGCGATCATGCCTAAGTTGCCGCGCTGAGGGCAAGTCAGCCGGTCCGCGAGCTGAAAAATTGTCATTCTCTCGGCCACTGTGGAGTCTCATCCGCAATTGGGCAATTTCACTCGGGAAAATCGAGGGACGCCGCGGGGGACATCAGGAACGTTGAGTACTGCGGCTTGTGGTCCCCGTGGCCAGTACCCGCGATTTCACCGGCGGGGCAGCGTTTTAGTCAGACGAGGGCTGTCGAAGAGAGGTCGGCAAAGACACCTGATGGGCCCGCGGCGCCCATGAATTGAGCGCGCGAGGCCGTCCACAGCTTATCCGACGCGCGCTGCCGGCCCGGAAGGCATCGAGGGCATTGTCGGGAAGCGGTACGAGAGCCATCTGTTCAGCAAACCCGCCGGTATCCCCGCAACGAACATAATGAGGAGTTGAGATGTGTTGGAAGCATCAGCAGGAAGAAAAATATCAACGAGCAAACCCGTCGCGAGGGCGATTGTCATGAACCGCACGATCGACGCGCCGCTTTGAAAACTTTGAAGTGGTGGTTGCGCGGTAGCCATTTGATCCCTATTTCTTGATGCCAATCAGCGCGAATATTTCCTTCACAAGGTCTATTGCAAACCCCATCAAAAATCCATCGATGAAGCTGTCAGGCCACCACGGCTCCTCTTTCAGAAAGCTAAAGATGGATTCGCCTATGGCGACCCCGATCCCCGCGGCGATGAGGTTCAGAAAAAACATGCTGGCCTGACGGAGGGGAATTTATAGTGCGAATTCTTGGTTGTCAATCGAAACGAGCCTATATCAAACGTGCGGAGGATCCTCCTTATTAGCAGGCCGTATCCACACGTAAATGAGGGCAAGGAAAAAGGTAAGGGTATGGTTGGGGCCGGGAGGAGCACCCCTCAGCCCGGCCTTTATTACGACCGTGCTATTTGAATTCGGACTCTTCGAACGTTCCTCCGATTCACCGTTCGAGCGATGACAGTCAAATCGCGGCGCATGAGCGAGAGACTCAATCTCATTCCGAGGATTTTCGAAGCTAGTTTCTCTCGATCTGCGTCGATCGTCGCCATGTTCGTTTTACTACAACGGTGGAGTAGGTCTGAAGCCCGATGAGCTAATTCAGCGGCGTCCTCTAATTGGTCGAAGGAGTTTGTCCGCACTTGTCCTCCTCAGGTCGGTAGCAGCACGATCGGCCCAAATAATAGAGGACGATTCTAGCAGCGCTCCACGACTGTTGTCTTCCAATTCAGTTAATGGAATAATTCCATCATGGTCATAGGCGACAGACTCCGCGAGCTTCGCGAACAAAAGAAATTTAGCCAGGGCGACGTCGAGAAGCGCACCGGCCTGCTTCGTTGCTACATCTCTCGCGTGGAAAATGGGCACACTGTTCCGGCGATTGGAACCTTGGAAAAGCTGGCGCGTGCTTTTGATGTTCCCATGTACAAGCTCTTCTATGACGGCGACAAGCCGCCTGCGTTGCCGAATCTGCTCAAGCACAAGACGTCAGACGACATCGCTTGGGGCAGTTCGGGCAAGGATGCGAAGTTCTTAGGCAAGCTTCGTCGATTGTTGGGCAAAGCCAAACAGGAAGACCGTAAACTTATTTTGTACACCCTCCAAAAGATGGCGCGATAGCACCAAGGCTCCGCAAGGTCGTCGTCCATGAACGGGCTGCTTTACGCTTGGCCCGTTAAGCGCGCCAGAGACGTTAACTTCAACGTTGTTGTCTGTTAAAATACCTTCAAGATGGGCAGGAAAGAACGCCGCCTTGAACAAAGAAAACAGGAGAAGCTGAAGAAGCAACGCGAGAAGGAACTTCTGCAAGCGCCATTAGCACGCAGAGTGCTGATGAGTGCTTGGAGCAACTTCTGGGCGTCGATTTTGGCTGGACTTGGGTTGATCGGCGGCTATGCGCTGTTCCGGCCTCACGTTTCCATTGAACCGCAGATAGCGTTGAATCCCGTTAACCCGTACACAACTCAGTTCAACATTAAGAACGAAAGTGTGCTCTTCGACATCTACAACGTAAACGCTGTCTGCTGGCCTCGAAACATGCAGAGCGGCAACGGATTCAGTGTTGTGAGTCCGGCCCCTCTCGTAAACGTTCATCACGAAATAAAGCTTTTGGAGGCGGGGGCTAGCAGCACTGTCGATTGTCCTCCGGTGATCGGCGGCATAGGACGCTGGAGTGGCGTCGTGGCTAACGCCGAGTTGGAGATTCTTGTTTCATATAAGCAGAATTGGTGGCCATTCGCTCGGCAAGAACGGTACCCGTTTGCATCCAAGAGGGACGTTCAGGGTGCGGTGCATTTGGTTCATACCACGCCATCTGAAGAAAAGTCATTAAACGAGATATTGGGGAAGCACAACTAAAATAGATTCCGGTCGGAAAGTCTACCGCGACAAACTTAAATTACTTGTCAAGAAGAATGTCCCTAGCCAAAACATAGTTGTCGCCGTTGCCAATTGAGAGAACGCGTTCAAGTTGTCCTAGCAGTATTGTGACTATTTCTGGTGCGAGCGCACATTGCTTGGGCTCCAAATGCGGATGGAAGGTGTGATGTATCGAGTCGAGCCTGAGCAGACTGTCTCTTGGGACGAAGGCATCGCGAGGCAGAAACATAAAATGAGGGAATTCGAGATTGCTCACTCGCTCCAAAAATACTTTGTCAGTCTTGCATTCGTTTTGTTCATTGACGACGCTGTAGAACGGAGCGACTGTAACCAGTTTCTTGTTGACCTTCATCATTCCGCGATGCTCTTTCAAATCAATCTCACCTTGCTGCGGCATCAAAACGATGACGGGCCTGCGTTTCGCTCGCACTACGGGGAATTCTTCATACGCTTCCAATCGTGGTGTATGGAGTATTGTGCTCGATTTGTAGGCGTCACCGGGCTCCGGCTCAATCTTGAAATAGGTAGCGGATGTTCCGCTATTATCCAAGCCGATTGGCCTCCAGATCTCGCGATTCTCATAGCAGTACAAAACAGACGTGACGCAAATCTGCCCGACCACCAGTTTTGAGCGATAGTCTTCCCCGAGCTTCACATAGAACGGCGAAATGAGTTCGTGGAGCGGCACATTAGTCTACGTCGCTATCGAGTTTAGCTAGCGCAGACCAATAGTCCGCGTCATACCGCGGAGGGGGGTCAAGTGGCGCGATTGGACTTTTAGTTGCGGAATTTAATCTCCTCAACAATTCTTTTCTCTTCCGCTGTTTCTGTTTTTCATCGAGTTGCGACTTGATTCCCGTATAGTGCGGAAGTTTCTCCTCTCGCGTGATCGTGGAAAAGTCGAGTGGCTCGTTTCTCACCGCGTCTCTCATCGGAGGAGTATGAAAATACACGTAATCAAGCAACTCCACTGTTGGCCTAGAAGCCCACGTTTCAATGATTCGTTTCGCCATCAGTTCCTGAACAACGCTTGGAAAAACTGCGGCCAACAACACTTTCTGAGTGGGGTTAACGAATGTCGCGCTCTCATCGGCATCTGGGGAGTTGATACTGATTTTGTTTGCTTGCGCAGCGGCCTGCAACACTGCGTCATAGGAAGTGGCCCACGGGCCATAACGATAAAACTTCCAATCGAAACCAGTTAAGGTCACTCCCGCTTTTCGATAGGACTCGATGTCAAGCAAGTACAACAACTTGAGTATCTTTGTCTTAGTTGGCGCTCCGCCGAATTCGCGAACGGCTGTCGCAACTGCGGCGATTAAATCAGTTGGATTCATAGATTCCTAGTTACGAAAATTCAAGGGCGAGGTCCGAATCCAGCAAAGGCCAGAAGAGCAGATAATGACGAAATGTAATTCAGCCTAGGAGCGCGGCCTTAGCAGATTCCACGGCTGGTTCGCAACAAGCATGAATTTTGTATTCCAGTTGGTCGCCGGACTGGTTGATGAATTCTGCTCTGGCACTCTCTCCGTGAGTCGGGCAATGGACGGAGGATACTTTTCGTTGAATGCCTTCTTTCGCTGCTGTTAGTGCCGCATCAGTTAGACTCTTCTTGAATTTGTCTTCGTCAAAATCCATTTTGAAAGAGATCATAAGGCCCTCCCAGGATGCTCTAGAGAGAATATCACATTTCGTTTTTGTTTCGCTGTTGCGTTACTTCTTCGGCTTCAACTCGCCGACTGGAATCCGATCCAGGCGTAGGAAACTCGTTAACTTGAACGGACTGTTGGGGTACACTTCGTGCACTACAACTTCTGTTAAATGCATCAGACGTTGCGCGAACCCCTGCGATGGGAGCAGGAATCGCGATTCATGTTTGGTTTCTTGAGGAAGTGGTAGACTTACTTTCCGCTTCGGACGCTAGAGAGGCAGCATGAATTGGAACGCGATGGTTGAAAAGCTAACTCCCTATATCGTGAAAATAGAAACTCCGGGAGGTCACGGTACGGGGTTTTTGTGCCTGTACAACGGTGATAAGAGTTTTGCTGCAATTGCGACCGCTCGCCACGTAGTTAGTCATGCCGATGAATGGCAGGAACCTATACGTCTGCGTCACCTTGCTTCAAAGAATGTAGTTTTTCTGAAGGAAGCAGAACGAATTATATTCCCCGATACAGAAACAGATTCAGCGGTTATTTTGATGTCCGTTGGCCATCTTGATCTTCCAAAGGAAATCATACCATTGCTCCCAAACAGTACCTTGCTCCCGGTCGGAACCGAGATTGGATGGCTTGGATTCCCGGCTGTTGCTCCTTGGGCTCAATGTTTCTTTTCGGGAACTGTCAGTGCCAGAGAGGAATGGCGTCATGCCTACTTGATTGATGGCGTTGCCATTAATGGAGTCAGCGGAGGTCCGGTCTTTCATTTGGCCGACACTGACGGAGTCCAAATAGTCGGAACGATTTCGGCTTATGTCAGTAACCGAGCAACTGGTGAAAATCTCCCTGGATTGGCTATCGCTACAGATGTCTCTCATTTTCACTCCATGGTGAGCACTCTTAAAAGCATGGACGAAGCCCGTGAGAAGCGAAAAGAACAAACTCAAGAGCAACAGGTCGCCCAACAGACACAACCGCCGGCAACTCCATTGCCATCTGAGACTACTCCGTCCAACCCTACAAAATCAAACTGACCCACTACTGAAGAGCGAGAGATTGTGCTGCGTTTTCATCGTTTCGGGGGCCACAGCGGTGGCGCGAGCTGCAACCGGGGATTCACCGCGCCTGACGGCGTAGTCGCCGGCTGATTCGCGTCGAATAATTCCCAAGTGGGACCCACGGCAGTTGCTCTCGGCGTCCACATCGTATCGGGCATCGTCGGCGGGAATCCGAGAGTCGGCGGCATTCCCACTTGCGGTAATGGAGGCGCGGGCGGGGGCGGAACGAACGGAGACGGTGGCCCTGGCAAGAGCCCCGCGTAATTCCCCTCGCCCGGATGTTCCGTTGGTAGCGTCTTAATTTGAATGGCGCCGCGACCGATCGGCCCAATCGCGTTCGGATTCCCCGCCATTGTCGTCTGGGCGCGGAACTGCGGCATCACTGGCGGAGGCGGGGCGGGCGCCTGCCGTGCGACCTGGTTGCGCATGTCAGCGCTCCAGGTCATAGGTTGTGTGCGGTCGCCCGCTGCGACCGGGCCGCTTGTGTCAGGTGGAGATGCGAGAATCGGCGGCGGTGGGGGCAGGAGTCCAGCGACAGGCGGCGGATTCGGCGCGGCAGTGGCGGGAGGCGCAAGCGGAGAGCGCGCGAGCCTATTGAGGCCGCTCTCGAGCGTGCGACCGGGTGACGCGACCAGCGGAACTCGCTCATGAATGCCAACGGCACCAGTGGGGGAAATCCACGCCCGCACTTGATCCAGCAGACGAGTCGCCTCAGCAGGATTCATCTGATCTTGCAACGTGTCCCGCACCTCTGAAATGGCGCGGTACCGCTTGTCGAATGCTTGGATGCCCGGTTCCCCACGGTTCGCGAGCTCGTCGCTGATTACGTTCTGCAGCGCGCGATATTCAGCGTTGATGGCGTCCATCTTGGGTGCGGTAATGCCGGCAGCCGCTTGCTCCTGAGGCGTCATGCCCCGGAATGCCGTCCTTTGTGCGTTGACCTCTCGCAGACGATCACTGAGCTGCCCGAGCGTCTCGTAGTCGGGCATCGCCTGTACCTTGCGGCCAATTTCCTGCACGGCACCGGGGTAATTCTCAGAATCTAAGTCCGAGACGGAATCGGCGATGGATTGCTTAATGGGGTCGAGCGATCGAACAGCGTTCGCATTCCTGTCGATTTGCGGCTGACGCTGATTATTCCAGAGGTCATCGAGATAGTTGTTAGCGTTCGTCGTGAACTCACGAATGCGATAATCCGGATTCAGCACGCCTCCCGAAGTTTGCAGGGGAGTCCGGCGCTGTATTTCCGCGAGATCCGGTGCAGCAATGGACAGTCTCTCGCGGAAGGCGGGATTGTCTGCAGACGGGGACGCGGAGCGAAATACGTCCTGTGCGCCCAGTCTTGCGGTCTTGTCCGTGAGATTTGCCGTGGCTTCTGGAGAGAGGCCGGGGGGAACATCCGGCGTGGGGTGCAACGTATCCCAAGCGCGTGCTCCTGCTGTGCGCGCCGCCGGAGCTATTGCCGCAGACCCAAGTAGTTCACCAGCTCCCCCGAGAGTATTTCCAACATTCTCCGGTGTCGCTCCCTTCGTCGCGAGACCGTATGCGCCCTTTACTATCTTGTAACCGCCATGTGCAACACCATAGGCTACGAGTGCAGGCAGCGTCAATTGGGGCGCCAGTACTGCACCGGCTGTGATGCCAACGTTTGTCGGCGATTGTGTACCGGCGGCGGTGCGCAGCGTCGCAGCTCCGACCTCGCGCGCGCCCTGCGCAAGCCATGAACGCGGATCCGGTTGTCCGTTCGCAAGGGCGCGTTGACGATCATAGTCGGCCGCATCGTTGCCCGCTTCGAGCGTGCGCGCTCCGGAACGCAGCGCATCACCTATTGCGAGCGGCGGAATCAACTTGCGCACTATGCCCTTCGCCGAAGTAGGCGTGGGAAGGTCCGCGTCTTCTGGCATGTTGCCGGTGCGCGAATTGTAGATGGGTGAGCCTTTGTGCGTCTGAAAAGCGCCGGGCTGTGCAGCGGGCGCGGGCGGTTGCTGAATCCCACGACTGACAACTTTATTTTGCTCCTCAGTGGGGAGCGCTGAGAAGTTCGCGTCGAGCTGCGATAGAACCTTCACGCGTTCTCCGAGAGGGAGCGAGTAGAAGTTCGGGTCATTTAGAACGCGCTGTACTTGATTGGTGTCGGGCATCAGATTGGCCTTAGTGAGGCAACGAGTTCAAGTACTCGGCCGCTGTGCGGGGTGGAATCTTAGGTAGCGGCAACGGACTCGCCGGGGCCGCATTCGGTCCCGCGGGCGGTGCGCCGTTCATCCCGTAACCGCTCCTCGCCGCACCTTGCGCTCGTTGATATGACTGATAGTCCTGGTCGGCTCGATCCTGCGCGAGCTTCACCATCGATTGCATCTGTTGCGGCGTGAGGGTGACGCCGGAGAGGTAGCCGCGGCCATCAAACTTCGCCTGCATCCCTTGCAGCCACGGCGTTGACTTCATCGCCTCTTCAATGAGCGCCTGGTTCATGCGCGCACCCTTCTGGAGGCCCATCGTCATGCCCAAGTGATTGGCGAGCAGGTTGAGCATCGCTTGCTGGTCGCCTTTCATGGCATCTGGCAGCGCGTTCTGCATCACGTTGAAGCGTTCTTGGGACTGGTTGTACGTCGTGAATGCGTCAGTGACCGGCTTCGTCGCGCGTCCGCCGATTGCAGGCCCCGGCGTACCGACACCGGCGCGCGGCGTTGTGGCGGGCATAGTCGGTGGCGGTGGAGTCGCAGATCCGCCTTGCGAAGTGCTATTGAGCGCGCCTTTCCGCGAGACTGATCCCTCCGTGACCGGCACCGGAACAATACTTCCATCCGGTTGCGGCACCATCTTGATTCCGTTGCGGACGGATTCCTGCGTGTTCCAGCGATTGACGATGTCGGCGTCGGACATCCCCTGCCTGCGCCCGGTCTCAAGATACGTCTTCCACGGCGAGGGCGGGACTGCGATGTTGGCAGGCGTCGGCGCGGGTGCATTCCCCATCGGTGCGCCGGCCTTGGAGAATTCCGCGACGACCGGATTGCCGTTGCCGTCGTAGCCTGTGACGTGGAAGCCGACTGATTGAGGCACGGTCGCTGGACGCTGGACAGTGGGCGGCAGCGGAGGAAGAGCCATCGGGAGGGCGCCACTGGGGAAAGCGCGGTTGAAGTCATTGTTGCGCTGCTGCGCCATCCCGACTTCGGGATTCGGCACGTTCACCATTCGCGGCGCTGTGACGCCCTTCAAATTGGTGTCGGCGATTCCAACTTGGCCTTCGTCCGTTTGATACGTGGTGGGCGTCTCGGCGCGTTTGATGTCGATGGCGCGTTGAGCTTGCTGGTCGGGTGTCTGGTAGTTGTCGAGCTGCTTCTGCGTCAGCTGTCGCGTGAGGTCTTGATTCTGAAGTTGCGACTGCGTGAGCGATTGCCTCAGCGCTTCCTCGCGCTGCTGTCTTTCCAACTCCATCGGCGCGTAATTCCCCGCGGCGGCCGCGAGACGATCAGCGACGGGTTGTATGTACGGTGCGATGGTCTTGAGAACTGCGCCGATACGCGAGAACAATCCACGTTGTTGCGGAGGGTTGCTGACAGGCTCCCCGCCTGGACTTCCTGACATGATAGGGTTGGGTGCGATAGACATTGTACGTTCCTTGTTCGAATCGGCGGCGACACAGCGAGGAAAACCGCGAGGGGAGCGGGTGAGATGTAGGCCGGCTACTCTGCTCCTGACTACAATTTTACGCCATGAGGCGGGCGCCGCGCGAGTCTGACTCCGACTTGTGCTGGGCATGATCGACGAGGAAGACCTCAAGCTCATTCTCCGCATGTGGCAGAAAATGGCTCGTCAACTATAAAACTCCATACCGCTTGCTGCTTTTGCTCTGTATTTATTTTTTGAGGCTCGCCTGGTCTTTCTGGATAGCAGCACACGCGTCTTTAACGGAGTTACCCAGCTCGCGTGTCGAGTCGCTAAAGACCACATCGCCATCGCGATTAAACACAGCTATCTTGTTCCGATGCCTGAGCGCCCCTTTGCCGCCTTCGTGGTCGAGGATCGCTGCGTAGTTTGCCCTGTCCTTATTGTTCGTGACCGTGTACTCCGGGCATCGTTGGTTAAAAGTCTTAATGATCTCCGCAGTCTGAGGCCGCGCTCCACCGCTCTCATGACCGCCTCCTGACCCATTCGCAGCTCCCCAGCCCCCACTCATTTCCCACGACTGGCTGTCAGCGACATATATGCGGATCTTGCCGTCGCTTGGTGGCCCTTGCGTGCTGGAAGGCGCTGGTTGTGCCGCACCTTGCGGTGTGGGCTGCTGTACGGGAGGGGGCGCTTGTGACTGCTGAGCCGAGATGGAAGTGCAATAAATCAAAGGAAGGCCAACCAATGTCAGTATGGACTTGTGCATGCAGATCTCCTTGATGGCAAGGTCAGTTTACGGAAACTAGACACATAGCGCAGTAAGTATTGCCTCGGCAGATGTCGTCAATGTCAAGTACCGAAAAATGTCTGAGACAAACCCGTGCGACCAGTCTTCCGCCACATCCTGTCGGTTACTATTACCACGAGCGCCAGCATTAAGATGATCCAGACTGCCCACGCAGTGGACGGAATGAAATCAGGCGCGACGTTGAATGCGGAGTGGAATAGGGCGGCGCTAAGAATTGTTTTGCCAGAGCGATTGTAAACCCACGTAATAATGATGCAGAGCGGAATCAGGATGAACACTCGAGTTCGGAGGTAAGCCGCAGGTGTCGAACCTGCGTACCCGGCGAAATCCAGCGGCGCGTGCCACAATGCCCAGGGAAACCATACCAAGAAGCTTGCGACGAGCGGGCTGAATCTAGCTTGTAAACGTGACAGGAGGAAGCCGCGCCATCCCGGTTCCTCGGAAACCCCACCGCCAACGAAAAACACGTAACCGAATTCCACAATCACCAGTAAAACGTAAGCGAGTCCAGAGCCAGTTACTTTCGGTTGCGGCAATGCGTCACCCTGTATTCGCGTCACAGTTGCAGCAAGAACCAGGAGCGCTGGGAACATGCACAACGCTCCTAGATGCCACACGATTGGCCTTGGAATCAAAAGTGATCTCATCGTTGCGCGTATTCCAGAGTCCCGCGAGAACGCTGTCGAAATAATCCAGGCCGGAATAATTGATGGCAAGAGGAGTAGCAATTTTGAAGCGACCGAAAGTCGGAGTTCGTCCCATAGGCTCGCGTGAGCTACTAGAACGGCCCAGCAGACAAGCAATGTCAAACTGAAGCAGGCGATTCGAGGGAACAACTTGGAAGCAGGTGTCCGAAAGCCCCGGTACGAAAGCAGGACGGCTGCAACGCTCGGACCAAATGTGCCGATGAACAGCACATCGCCGAGCTGCTCATGTGCGCGGGATGCCAAGAGGACTGGAATCCATACGATCCATGACAGACCGAAGGCCAAGATCAGGTAGGCGAAGCATTCTCTTGCCACGGATGCGCGGACATACATCTGCACCCGGCGCATGATCGTTACTGTCGAACTCAGTCCTTCTTGTCCAGTGAGGCAGACAGATGGGCTTCTGATCCAGCTTGCACGGCGATCTCGCGGGACCATTCCTTGAAGCCGGATTGAGCGACGCGGATAGTATGCTGTCCGGGCGCAAGTTTCAGCGTCGCAGGAGCGTTTCCAATAAAGGCCCCATCCACGTAAACTTCTGCGCCCTCAGGGGTCGAATGCACTTCCAAAGTTCCAGTGGCCGGTACCGCGGCGCCCGCTGCCGGAGAAGCTGTAGGCTCCGACTGGGCTGGTGCCGACTGAGGATCAGCGGCTGATTGCGCGCTTTGATCAGTCTTGGCGTGGAAGTTCTTGGTTTCCAATCTTACATCGCCATTGACATAAGCTGTGACCTCTGCGCCCTTTGGAACGGTGATGTCTTTGCCGTGCATGAACAGGAAGAATGGAGCGGCGGGAAAGAATAGCAAGCCAGTAGCAACAATCCCCGCGGTCATTCCGACAGTATGGCTTCCGCCCTTCGCATCCTTAACAGCCCGAACTGGCGCTTTCTCCGTGTCTGCCAATCGTGCGTAGTCGAGAACTATTTCTAACTTGCCTGCACGGCCCATTCTTCGCTTTGGCTGAGCTTCCGTCACAGTACCGATGGCTACCGACCCTTTCGGAATCACCACGATTCCATTCGCAGCCACATCCTCTAAAACCTCAAAATCGACGGATTCACCTTCATGCGCGTCAGCGGAAGACACATTGCGCGTAAGCCTCAGCTTTACTGGAGTAGCATCTTGGAGAATGAACTGCCCAGGGAGCAACGTTTTGGCAGTATCCGATGAGCTAGGTGTCGGCGCTGGCTGAGTCGGCTCAACTTGAGGTTCGGTAGCAGGAGGTTTCTGTTGTTGGTAAGCGGATTGAGACTGCGGATCTACTGATGCGGCCATTAAGGATTCTGTCTGGGAGAAAAGCAGGAGGTACGACAGGACGAGCGGAAGGGCAGGGTTTCGCATCGGACATCCTTTCTATGGAAAAGATCGAGAGATTGGGAAGGAGACTATCATTCCAAATAGGTGACGACAAGCGGTCTCTGTTGTCGGGATTAGCTACTAAATAACACAACTAATACGACCGTTGTTGACCTGTGCGAACAATCCGCTCATGCTACGGCCATTGCTTGGGACAAAATCACCATTCGGAGGATTTAGCCATGTTGAGCAAGCGATGGTTCCTCTTAGTCGTAACTCAGATCATGTTGTCGGTACTTCTCCTCAATCAGGCTCCACTCGACATTTTCTCAGCCACCTGCACAGGTGCCGATCCCTGCAAAGCCTGCAAGAATTGCAAATATTGTAAGCACTGCGCGAAGGATGGCGGAAAGTGCGGAGTTTGTAAGTAGACGCCTTCACTTAGCCTGACCGTACAAGCCAGAACCTGGACTAGCCTTACTCCAATCTAGATTCAAATACCTCCGACGATTCCCTTTCTGGAACTCGAACGAAAGTTGATTGTTCAAAAGTGTACAGTTTTCCACAATACGTCAAGAATTTGCCTTGACATGTGTTTACTAGCAGGTGTATATACTTGCGTGTAGAACATTGCTGTACTGAATTAAGGAGAATCTCGGATGCTCCCAACCCCGCGCCAGAAGCATTGCCGTTTGAATCTTCTTCCTTCGAAGCGATGTTCGCGGCATTCAGGCTTTGTAGAACGTGCTGTTCGACTCCGTCCCCGACCGTCAGCCGTGATCGGAGACAAAATTGGCTGACAGGGCTGCACTACGGTCGGACAATTCTTCACATCTAAATCGGATCAACCTTCTCATAGCTGGCATATTCAATGCGCCATCCGTCGGCCTTGCTGTGTTTGATACTCAAGCACGGCTGGTAATGTCGAATCCCGCTTTTACTCTCATGGTCGCCAACTCGTCGGCATCATCGTGTATGGGAAAAACGATCTGTGAACTCCTAGGCGATAGTGCCGAAGAACTTGAGCATGCAATCAAGCAAGTCTGGGAGACGGGTCAAAATGAGCCCGGTATCGACGTTCTAGTTAGAATGCCCAACAAAGGTCCGGGCAGACATTGGCTTTTCAATCTGATCCCGGTTAAAGATGACGCCGAAGGGCAAGACCAAGTGCTTGCAATAACAACCGAGACCAGCCATCAAAAAAGAGTCGAACAGTATCTTCTTACTTTGATAGCGGACATCAACTGGATTCGTGACAAGATTTCTAAGGACCTGGCTGGTCTGCAAAGTCGCCGTGAGATTTTCCAGTCATCGAGTGAAAGAGTGGAGCTTTTAAAAGCGTTTTCGGAAGAACTGCGAACCTTCTCAGCGATGTTGAGAGGCGAGGCCATTACGTCCACGGAAAGAATTGAGACGGTTGACAATCAGTTAGAACCGGCAAAACAAGACATTCAGACTAGTGGGGCGCGGGCTAACAAAGCCATTACCCTATCGCGTAGAGAGAAGGAGGTCTTGGGTCTCGTTGCTAGCGGCATGGTCAGCAAAGAGATTGCTCCGCGACTATCTGTAACCGTAAGTACTGTGGATACTTACAAGGCCCGCTTAAGACTGAAACTGGACCTTCACTCGACTACTGAACTGGTACTCTATGCGGTTCGAAACCACATCGTTTCCCTTGATCCACTGTAGCCCGACCAAATGTAGTGTAGGGAGTTTACGTACATAATTTCTTTACGCCTTCCCGTAACATCAGTCTACAGCCTTAATTTTCTAAAACCTTGTCATCTATTCAGATGACGCAAACGACGGACTAGACATATCTATGCGTGGAGTGTACTTCCTAGGTATAACTCGGGAGCGTGGGTGGGTTAATGACCGATCTGTCCCAGCAGGGGATAGAAGTGTCGGTGAAGCATGTGCGGGCCGTGCAAGAAATTCGACGGATGCGCGGCGCCTGCCAATCGCATTTGATGCGTTGCTCCGACGGCAACTATTACGTCGTGAAGTTCGCAAACAATCCCCAAGGCAGGCGAGTCCTTGCCAACGAACTCCTATGTGCTTTGTTGGCGGAAGCTCTGTCTCTTCCTGTCGCTCACGGTGCCATAGTGCAAGTCGAAGACGGCCTGGTGCGTCTCTCTTATGAGTTGTACATTGAGACGAAGTTTGGCCGGGCCGCTTGTGAGTCCGGTCCATGCTTTGGTTCACAGTTTCCTGTGGATCCGCGGATGCAAGCAGTCTATGACTTCTTGCCCAGTGGTCTGCTCAGGCAAGTCAGCAATGTTCAAGAATTTTGTGGAATGCTTGTTTTTGACATCTGGACCTCAAACACTGACAGCAGACAGGCTGTATTCGTGAAAGAAGAGCCGAATTCGTATCGGACAGTTATGATCGACCAAAGTCTGTCATTCGGAGGAAAGACGTGGCAGCTCACAGACTCTCCGCGGCGATGCCTGTATTTGGATAAGCGCGTTTATGAAGGTGTTCGGGGAACCGAAGATTTCGAATCTTGGCTGACTATTCTGGAGGACGACATCAGCGAAGTGGTCCTCAAGAAAGCTGCAAGCAGGATACCTATTGAGTGGTTTGATAACGACCGTGCGAGTCTCGATCACCTTCTGGAGCAGCTTTGCGAACGGAAGCAAAAGGTTAAGGACCAAATCCAATTTCTTGGCACCTCATTTCCTGAGGTATTCCCTAATTGGCTAAATCGCGCTTTCTCCGCTGGGGAGGGACTCTAATGTTAGGAGCGCGAAGCTAGTTTCTACTCAAGTGATACCTACGAGACTCTCTGAAGCCGATTGCCCTCAAATTCATAAAGAGTCGCAAGCTCCTCTGGCTTAACGAGCTTTTCAGCTAGTTGGTCTGCAAGTTTCTCCAGATGCTTCATCAAAGGGACTCCAGCAGCCGGGGGCTTCCGCAAAATCACTACTACTGTTTCCGTGCTAGCCGGCATCTCCCCCGATTCTTTATTCCGTTCCTTCACGTACCAAAATCCTGCCGTCATCATTTCCGTTTTGCCCGAAGACTTCTCAGCCGGGAAAGAGATTGGCCGATCTCCCAAAACCAAGTGAAAAGACTCTCCATCAGAGCGCGAGATCATCGGCCCTTCATTGTTTAGCCGGTCAAGAAGAAAAGGTCCACCTTTCTTCGCGCAATGCGGACAAATCCCGAAGTTCCTGAAGAAACGGTTCGACGGTTTCAGCTTCTGATCCGAATCGTCAGGGTTGAGGAAGCCTAAATACAATCGCAGGCGGAACTCGGAAACACCCATGAGGCCTCCAGAGAAGAAGGGCGTCCCCTCGTAAGGTCATCATCCAGCAGCGCCCAAGGAAGCCAGTCAGATGAAAAACGCCCTTCAGCGGGCGAGTTTATATATTCAGATACTTAGCTTGTCAAGACAAATATTTTAACCAACAGGTAAAAGAAGAACAATGATAATTCTTCTGATATCCGTGCCGCTACCGCAGCAGGCTCTCTTCGCAGTCCACCAACACCGTTCATTGCGGTTTGTCCACTCGCTGATCGAGCTTGGCCGTGTCCGTCGCCGAGCCTGTTGCCGAATTCCCGATCTTGACCGTGGAGGCGAACTCATGATATTCGGAGAAAGTTCCTTGGCACCAGTAGAGCTTGCCGTGGTACTCCGCCTGGGTAGCGATGGTCATGGGGACTCGAACCCTGTGATCTCCAATTGTCACCAACCCAAATGTCACCACCCCGTGGTAGTTCTTCCAAGTACCCAACAATTTGTAGTTTTCCGAGGCGCGGACGAGGTTTAAGTCCTTGTCGGTCCAGACCTCCCCATAGCAATTCAGGGTGTCGATCTTGCTGTAAGACATGAAGACCAAGTCCGTAGTCGTCTTGAACTTACAGATGCCGTCCTCAACTTCGCCTCGCCACTGAAAGACCTGGAATGTCTCTCCATTCATCGTGATGTCGGGAGCGTGATTGATGCGCAGCTTCAAGTTGTTGCCCACCAGGTCGGGCATCTCGGCCCATTCTCCCCCGGTGTTGATAGCGGTGTTCAGCGGGGCCGGGAAGGGGACATCTTGAAATTCCTTAGTGCCATCCGGGTACTCGCGAAATCTCTGGTATCCGTCGATCACACGAACCTCAAATTGCGCAATGGCTCCTGGGGTGTTGCTCCGGTCCCCCTTGCCCCACTCAAACGACTGAACCGCTATGAAGTTGCGCATACTGTCGGCCAATACTGTGGCCTTTTGACGCAATACCTGAACATCAGGAGGCTCGATTGGGCGTTTTTGGAGAATGTGATCTCCGCAGTCATAGGTGGTGTGATAGTGAACTGGAACCCATTCGGGATAACTGTCGGCGGAGGCCGGGGGAATCACTACGCTCTTAGGGAACAGTTGCGTGCTCAGAAAAGGCTGAACGCGACTTAGGAAGTCAGCAAACGTATGCACCGGGACGGCGGTAACGGCGTGCTCCAAATCAGAGGCGAGAGCATTGAGGACTCCAATGATGCGTCCTTGCCCATCTACCACAATCCCGCCGCTCGCGCCGCCTCGCAACTTTCCATCCTCTTGGTCGTAATCAAACACCAGTGGCTTATCGCTCAAATCTTCCCAGGATGTTTTAGAGTTCTTTACGTTGTAACCCAGGAACTTGGCTTTGAACTTCTCCAAATGGCGCTTTGGGTTCCAGTTGAGCGGAAAGGCGTAGACGTAAGCCTCCTGCCCGTATTGGAGGTCGTCGTTGTAGAAAGGAACGCCGTGATAGCCCTTCTTTGACAACGGCCAGCGAAGCTCTACGATAGCGATGTCACGAATGAGGGCAAATTTCTCTTTGTATTTCAGACCCAGAATGAGGGACTGCTTGTTTTCGGTGGCTTCTTCATCATCCGGCCCCGTCCCTAACCAACGATGGACAACTGGGCTACCTTCAACCTTGAAGTGCTTGCCCATCGCTTTGGCGACGTGATAGTTGGTTCCGATGAAACGACACTCTGGGTCCAAACAGAAGCCTGTGCCGAACTTGCCCTCTATGCCAACGCCAATGAACTTCAAATCAGAGATAGGAAGTACGGTCCTGCTGAAATCTTGGTCATGTGGGACTGAAGAAGTAGCCGACGAGAGCGAAGAGAAACTTTCTTGAGCAAATGTCGAGCGGGACAGGCACGAAAACAAAATCAAGATTGGAACGATTTTGCACGAATTCACAAGACATCCCCTTGAAAATGCACGACTGCGTTCCAAGGGGTTGCAATTGGTTTTCCATGCGATGGGTGGTCAATACAAAGGTTTTACTGAAGATTGCAATAACGACTTAACCATAATGGACCGGAATTGAATTCATTTCGGGAAAAGCTTCGATACCGGGTCACAGTTCGACAGATGCCCTGGTTTCAGATGCACGCCACCAAGAGCCTCTCGCTCTATGGTTCCGGGCTTGAAGTGCCTTCAGTTAATGATGGAGCATTGCTGGACCGGATTCTGATTTGGACTGCATGGCTAGGTCGCCCTTCCCCGACGCGAAGGAACTCCTGGTCGGCCACCGCAGGCGCAATTGTTACTACCGCGATCTCCATTTGTGCTCCTTGACCTGCCCATGAAACGGAACTCACCTCGCCATTCGTCTCAAGCGTAATGTGGGTTGGTCGGCCATACTGCCTTTCGAGAAGAGGAAGTAAGCCGCCGATTGAAGTGATTGCAAGGGTGTAGTTAAGTTCGATTAGTCTCTTGTTATAAAACGAGGCCAGCATTCCGAACGGTCGGGCCGGGTTCACTTCGTCCAACAAACTCTGTCCTTCGAAAGTGACTCCCTTTCGAAGGCCACAAACAATCCACGGTGACAACTTTAATTTTTGCTTCTTCTCGTCAAATCCCTCGATTGGGCCTCTCCGGCAATTAGCGAGTCTGTGAGATGAAAAGAAACTTTTCAGCGACTCCCCAAGATGGTCTTCATTCACGCTCGTAATCAGATATTGCGATGCGTCGCATTCCTTGGGACAAGCTCCCCAAAATACCAGAGCAACGGCGCAAATCAATCTGAGAGACCGTGAACAAATACCGACCAAGTGCGAACAGCCCATCTCATCTTGCCTGGCCTACACGCCGTTCCAATTTGTTCGAGTTCATCGTGAACTTTATCGGCGGACCAAACTGAACTTCGGCCATGCGGCCTGTCTTGTGCCAATACACGAATGGTCGAATGTCTTTGAAACCAGCATTGATAGCCATCTCGGACACCTCCGTTATCGCGGAAAGGGGAGCGCGGTCGTCAACAACCTCGATGATTTGACAATCCCCACCCTCTTGCAGCTTCAGGTCTGCCAGAAAATAGTTCGCATCGACTTTTTTATATTCGCCGCCTTTGTAAACGCCGGATTCGAGATCAAATCGGAGCCCTTTGCTTGTCTCGTAGACAAGAACGACGATTTGTTTGTGATTCGTTCCAGGATGAGAGGCATCTGTCGAACTTGCTGGCGAGACTGAAAAAGCTAAGATTAGAGTCGAGACGAATGTCGTGGGTCTTAAGATCGGCGATTTCATTCAAATGCTCTCCTCACACCTTCTTTGGAGATGTTTTGCAACCGAGGCACTAGAACCTAATAGGAAAACCAAACTATTGACCTTTGGCAGAACTCGTGTTTGTTGAAGGCGCTACGTGGGCATAACTCCAAGCCATGGACGCAAAGTAGGTGTGAGCCATTGTTACGCCCCACAACTCTCCAAAGGCCAGGTTTCCCCGACCTTGCTTTTTCATCATCGCGAAGGCTACATACGCCACGAGGTCTATAGGTATGGCAGTGCCATATATCCGTGCTCTGCTCGGATTAGAGCCGAAAAGCGGATTCAATTCGCTACAGGTCTGCACTCGGAGACATGCAAGTGTGCCCTCAGCGTCCGCAACTGTCGATGCGAGGTTGAGCCCAAACGCAATCAACATAGCAGGATTCCTAATAGCTCTTTTTAAGCTTGCATCGTGTTCGGTCATGTGGAACGGGTCAGAGAAATACGCACGACCTCCCAAGAGAGCACAGGACTTTCCGTTTCCCCCCGGACAAGGGGCTGGACCGTCTTGGAGGCTAGGCAGTACCGGGATTGGGTTATCAGGAAGAAGCGCGTCTGATTGCGTCGTCCCCGCTGGAGTCAGGATGACGTGGAAAGACTCGATCCGAGCCAAGGGGAGATTTTGGGTCAATTCTGATTGGGCCTGCGTCGCTGAAGCGGAGAAATACATCACGCTGAGGCCCATCAGGATTCTGTTCATAAGTCCTCCGATGGTGAACGGTCCCAAAGAGATCTACTCGATTCGACTCCGAGAAAGGCTTTGCAACTCACGGACCACGGATCGGCTAGAATCGAAAATTGAAGATTACTTAGAATGAATACTCTGCGCGGCTGAATCATGTCTGCGGATCACTGAACATTAGAAAAATCCCATCTTGGAACTACATCTCGGGAAACGCGTTCCACGATGGAACTCCGG